>Ga0207675_100002805_pt1 | contig 17123 bp, 13 predicted proteins | sample KBSSwiS42_FD_184305 | JGI IMG/M metagenome (GOLD analysis project Ga0207675, IMG submission 184305) | Switchgrass rhizosphere microbial communities from Kellogg Biological Station, Michigan, USA - KBS Switchgrass S4-2 (SPAdes) (version 2) | ecosystem: Host-associated > Plants > Roots >... | reverse complement strand
ACGATTCCGAAGCGGCAGCGTGGGCCTTCACACGGCTGGCACTCTATCAACTTCAAACCGGCGATCCGAAACGAGCGCTCGAATCGTGCGACGCCGCGCGGAAGTTGCAAAACGATTACGCACCCGCAATGCTCGCTCGCGGGCGCACGTTGTTAGCTGTCAATCGCCCGACTGATGCGCTGGTAGAGTTTCGGCAAGCGGCAAAGCTGAACCCACTGCCGGAATATCAATGGGCGTTGGCAGACACGCTCACACTCACAGGCAATCACGATCAGGCTGCGGAAGTCGAATCACAGATCACACGCTCTACCGAAGATCCCAGAACACTCTCGCTCTACCTTGCGACGCGCCACCAGGATCTCGAACGTGCAGTTCAACTCGCTGAGCAGGAATTAATCAACCGGGAAGATGTCTTGACGCACGACGCACTGGCGTGGGCCCTCGCTGCCACCGGACGGATCACCGAAGCGCAACAGCACGTCGATCGTGCGCTAAGGGAACGCACGGTTGACCCACGCCTTTATTTTCACGCTGGAGTCATTGCCGCGCTCAACAACGACAACAGACAAGCAAAACGATGGCTGGACCAAGCTGCTGCAACGCAACAAATGCTGTTGCCAAGCGAACGAGCGCAACTTGAAGAGTGGCGCCGAAGAGTCTCGCCTCAAAGGTCTCGCATTGCGCCTCCGGCGCCGGCCATGCATTGAGTCGTTGCTGAAGTCTATGCCTTGCGGCTTTGCCGCCCGATGTGAGGCGAGGCTCTGCCTCGCCGTTGCGACGAACTAACCAACGGGCTACGCCCCTCGTTCGGGCTTTGCCCCAACCTCGTTACTAAGGAGTAAAACCAAAAATGCCTACATCGTTTAAGACACTCAAACGCGCAGTCGCAACTCTGCTGCTCGCTTCATTGCCAGCCGCGCTGCTGCCCGCTCATGTGTTCGCTTCGAGTCACATGGACGCACCACTAGCCATACTCGACCCGGCGGCCAACACCACCGACGTTTACGCTTTCATTGACCAGGATGGAAATCAGAAGTCTTTGGTACTTGCGCTCGGCGTGTACCCGCACGAAGAGCCGGGAATTGGACCAAACAAGTACAACTTTGACGACAACGTTCTCTACGAGATTCACGTCGCGCTCGGTCCTGACGTATCAGCCGGACGCGCGACCCTAAGTTATCAGTTTCGCTTTACGACTGACTTCAGGAATCGAAATACGATTCTTCAGTCGTATCTCGGCGTGGTCCAACACGCCGGCGATGCGAACCAGAACGTGACGCAGACTTACACCGTTACAAAAGTGGACCATCGCACGAATCGCGAAACAGTGCTGGGCACCGGAGTAGTTCCGCCCAACAACCAGGGCAACGCTACACCTTTCTACAATCAGGGAAACAACGGCGAGAACCCCGCGCGCGACGGCGTTGCGACTGAAGCTGAACTCGACAGGTATACGCGTGAATCGATTGCAGAACTGTCGAACGGATATGTCGCATTCGCGGGCCAGCGTGACGACGGTTTCTACGCTGACATCCAGTCAGTATTTGATCTGCTGAAGCTGCGCAATCCCGGCAAGGATTCACAGGGCGGCTTCAATCTGCACCTGATGGCGCTCGAGGTACCGATTGCGGAACTCGGAGGCGATCAGCAGATCGCAGGTGTCTACGCAACTACAAGCCGGCGCTCGATACGAGTATTGGATGATAAGCATGCGCCAAAGAACAATGGGCCATTCGTTCAGGTTGCGCGCCAGGGAAATCCGCTTTTCAACGAAGGACTCGTGGCGATTGCGGACAAGGATCTGTACAGCCGCACGAGTCCCACGAGCGACGGCGAGTTGTTCAGAAAGTATGCCGAAACGCCCGAGCTGGCTCGACTGATAAATCTGCTTGTCTTCAGTGCGCCGGTTGCTCCGGAAACGAATCGTACTGATATCGCAGGAATCTTCATTCCGGATCTGATTAAGGTCGATCTATCGACGAGCAAGGCACGCTTTGCGGGAAGCGGCGGCGGTAATGCAACTAACCCCGACGACGCTGGATTCTCGCGTCTGAGCATCTTCGGCGGCGACGTGTTGAAGAGCAACATTCAGGATCCATTCAACAACGGCGGATTCATACCGGGCGGATGGCCCAACGGCCGGCGTTTCGGAGACGACGTTGTCGATATCGCCGTGACCGCGCTGATTAGCGACCTGCGCGATCCAAACAACCTGATCATTCGTGGTCCGGCAGGTGACGGTGTCGATCGCAACGACATGGCTTTCAACAAGGTGTTTCCTTACGAGTCGACGCCTCAGAACGGCCGCAACCACCAACATCCGTAGGTTCACATGACGAGCGGCTTACTCAGATTTGCGACAGTGGGGATGCTTGCGGGCATCCTCACTATTCTGAGTTGTACCAATGTGTTGGCCCATGATCCTGGCTTGAGTGCTGCGGACGTTCACATTCTCGCGGATCGCATTGTGGCGGAGGTTAGTTTTGCGCCGCAGGATTTAGAAGGAGCTCAGCAGGTCAAAGAAAATCTTCTAACGTTGGAAGAGGGCCAACGAAGACTGGAGTTGCGGTCAGTCAGTCTCAAGTCGTCGGATCAAAGCAGCATCCATTTCCTGCTCGAGTTCTCAAATTCGAATGCTGCCGAATTACGGATAAGCGCGCCACTTCTCGTGCAGCTACGTCGTGGACATAAACAGTTCTGCTCAGTTTACGACCAGGAAAACCGAGTCCTCGCCGAGAGCATGCTCAGCGCGGAATCAAACACTCTAACGATAGATCTGAGAACCACGTCAGCAAACGACAACTCGATCCTTCGCTTTCTCGTCCTTGGAATTGAGCACATCCTCACGGGCTACGACCACCTGGCATTTCTGCTCGCGTTATTACTCGCCGGAGGATCACTTCGCCAAAACGCGAAGATCATCACCTCGTTTACTGTGGCTCATTCGTTGACACTCGCACTAGCGACGCTTGGTCTCGTTAGTATTACGCCGGTAATCGTCGAGCCATTAATTGCCGCCTCCGTCGTATTTGTCGGACTGGAGAATCTAATCCGCAGACGACTTGCGGCACGTTGGCTAATCACGTTTGTTTTTGGGTTGGTTCATGGTCTGGGGTTCGCGTCAGTTCTGCGAGAGCTTGGCATCGGTGGCCTCGGCGTGCGAGCCGCTATCCCTCTGCTGTCGTTCAATCTGGGTGTCGAACTTGCGCAGATCGCAATCGCTGCTCTCGTTCTGCCGGCAGTGTGGAGACTGGAGAAACGTCCCACCTTTACGTTGAAGCACGTACCCGCGCTCTCGCTGCTAATCGCGTTCGCCGGCGTCTACTGGCTCCTCACTCGCACGTTACTTTGATAGACCACGAAGAAGCACAAAAAGCCTCTTGTGCATTTTTGTGGCCCACAACTGTCAACATTGACAGCAAGTGTATTCGGGCGTAGATTCCTGACGAATTTCGCAACGAACGGTCCACAACCTCAACCACTGAGCGGCCCTCACGCGGTTCGCTTACAAATCTTCGGAGAGAAACGATGCCTAAAACAACATCCCCCTTTACGCGACGATCTTTTCTACAAACCTCTCTAGCTGCTGCTGCGGGAGCCGCGTCGCTGCCAATGTCGAGCCACGCTTTCACACGGCCGCCGGCAGCCAAGTACATTCGTTACAACGTCATGAGTGCTGGCGGGCAAAACGCAGTCAACAGTTACAACAAAGCCATTCAAGCGATGCTCAAATTGCCCGCAACTCACCCTCAAAACTGGTTTCGCAATGCCTTCATCCATCTCATGGACTGCCCGCACGGCAACTGGTGGTTTTATGTATGGCATCGCGGCTACCTCGGCTACTTCGAAGAGACGATCCGTAACCTAAGCCAAGATCCGACTTTCGCTATGCCCTACTGGGATTGGACCACCCTGCCTGAGATTCCGCCCGTAATGTTCGAGGGTGCCCGAACGCCGGTATCCGAATACTTCGCACCGCACACCAAAAACTTTGACGTCTTCACTTCGTTCATCCAGTCCGCACTCCAGACGTATTGGAACAGTCTCTCGCCGGCGCAACTCAACCAACTGAGCATTCGCGGTTATACGAGTTTCGATCTGATGTGGAATGACGTGTCGGGTTGGAACCCAAGCTTAAACAACGGCATCAGCGGCAACGTTGGCTGGGCCATCACTTGCGGCGCTCGCTATCTCAGTCCCGATAATCCGAAACTCGACAAGGATACTGCCCAGGACTGCTCGCCGTCGGTTATCGAGACGGGTTTGAAACCGACCGACTTCTATAATCCGAGTATTTCGCTCAGTTTCACCAGCACAAAAACTCCGTCGCACAACACACAGCCAAGCCAGAATACTTCTTTTTCAACACTCGAGGGCTTGCCGCATAACATCATTCACAACTACATCGGCGGTGTTACCAGAATCGATCCTGGTCCATACGGCAACATGACGAATTTCCTATCGCCGGTGGATCCGATCTTCTTTCTGCATCACTCGAATATGGATCGTTTGTGGGATGTGTGGACCCGCAAGCAACAGAGTCTCGGCCTGCCTTATCTTCCGAGCGGTGCTGATCTCCAAACTCTCTCGCAAGAGCCGTTTCTGTTTTATGTGAATGGTAAAGGTCAGTTCGTCGGTAACAGCCAAGCCGGCGAATACCTGAGCATGGCACGGTTCGACTACGAATACGAGCCTGGTTTTCCCAACACGCTTTTGCAGCAAACCAGCGGCGTGCGTCCGCAGCAGACGCGAGTGCAAGTTAGAGGAACAGTAAGCGGCAACAAGGCGACGCTTGCCGTACCGTCTGATGCAATCAAAGAACACTTGGCGACTCCCGCCGCTGCATCATCACTCGTTGCGGAAGTCACAGTGCCGCATCCCCCACCGGGCGCTCCGACACGACAGTTCCGCGTGTTTGTAGGTGGGCCGGATAACGTCAACGACGTCAACAGCCCGTACTACGCAGGCACCATTGCTTTTTTCGGCAACATGTCACACTCGCATGGAGCAGATGCCAGCGCAACCTTTGCCGTTCCCTTGCCCAAAGCGGCGCAAGCCTTCGGCAGTCTCGCAGCGGCAACCGCATCCGTAAGCATACGCATCGTACCGGCACACGGCCCCAGGCAAACAACCCCAGTCCTGAAGTCGGCGACAGTACGAGCGGTGTAGAGTTCTCAATGCAGACGTTGTTCGCAACCTTAATCTCTTTTGCACTTTTGGTGCAGACGGCTAGCGCGCCAGGACGAGTCGTGAATCTCGTCCTGCCGCGCAGCTTGAACGCCGATGAGGGAGTGGCGGTTGAGTTGAAGATCGGCGTCATAGCACGCGGAGCGCAGATCAAAGTTGAAACACCGTCGGGTAAGACGTTGGGAGTTATCTCGCCCTACGGCATTCGGGCAGGTAATGAGGCCGGCACATATACGGTACCGGTGCCGCCTGAAGAGATCTCAAACAACCGCGTCTCGTTGCGGATAACTCTCACTTTCAATCGCGCCAGGCGTGCGCCAACTGCCAAAGAACTGCGGAGCGTACGACTTCAGATTACTTCGACTAAATCTCAATAACTTCTCTTAAGTCGACGCACATTTCCGATTGACTTTTTTCGCAAAGCGCAATAATTTCTGCGCGCTTCTGAAGTCACCCTATCGGTCAGGTCTCACGCGCTGTAGCAAACGGCCGAAATCGTGCGTACCGCTCCATCTTAGTTTCTGCCTCCGCTGAAGAAAGGTGTTGTCGATGGCCATAATCAATTTCAGCAATCAGACATTCAAACTTGTAGAGGTTCCCGATCTCAAAGTTGACGACTTGATGCAGTTGGCCACACAGAACGAACCGCGTCTCTTCGTCGTCCACGATCCAAAGCACAAGGCAAGTGCGCTCGTCATTCCGGAACTCGTCAAGAAGGTTGTAGAAAACGCCAAGCTCCCTCCTAATCAACTAGCTACGGACGTCGGACTAATGGGGGTCTTGCGCCGCCGTCAGATCACAGTCAACGGCGATCAGCCTGCCGAGACCGTTGCGAAACTGGCTAAGATGTCACACGCAGAATTTGTGATCGTTGTGAATAATCAACGCACGCCCAGTGGACTCTTTATTCCCAAAGTGGTGGCAGAAAAACTGCCACACGCCAGCATGCTTCAACAAATGCCGAGCTTACAGCATGAGGTTCAGCTTCAGATCGCCGCATATAACCTAACCGGTGCGATTAGCAAGATTGAAAAGATAATCAAAGACTTTCACAGCGAACGCATCAATTTGGACGTGCCCGATCCTTACATCTGCTCAGGCGATGACGAAGACGGACCACACAATTGGAACAGTTGCCCCTGCCCTTATCATCCGTCAGCAGCGTGCGGAAAACGTGAGGTGCTTACTGGGCCATGACCGCGGTACTCGATCAGTTCCAAAAACTGTTCGGCAAGGGATTTCTGATCGCAGCATTTGTCCCCAGTCTGCTTTTCGTTTCCTTCCTGAAGTTCCTGCGCGTCGGCTGGGCCCAGATGCAAACGAATCTCAACGTTTTGTGGGCTTCGGGTTGGAAACTGTCACTAAACGTGCTCGCCTACCTGGTGATCATCTACCTCTTTGCCTACATCCTCTATGGCGTGCGCGGGTTTCTTCACAGTCTGTATCAGGGCCAATGGGATGTGAACGTTTCAACTAAAGAACGGTACAACGAAGCCATAATGCTTCCGAAATGGGCGCTGGAGTATGTCCCCATTACTCGAAAACCCAATTTCCTGGTGAAAGGAATTCACATCCTTCTCAACATCCCGTTCTCGTTGGGACGGCATTGGGAAGTAAGCTCGTTTCGAAAACTGAAAGAGATATCGGAGTTGAGAGTCACTGTGCTTGACGTACCGCTGTGGGTGAAGGACTTCGGTGCGACGTTCAATCGGAACAGACTCACCCACAAACAGGCTTTTCCGCTAATCGACAAACTTAACTCTGAGTATGAGGACTTCCTGAAACGCTTTCGAAGCGGCAAGCAATGGTCCGAAACTGAATACTGGCAGATCCTGGCTACTGCGCAACTGCTGCGCGCAAATCGTAGACGTCTGGAATATCTCAAGACGGCGATCGATCGCCTGGCTAACGAGATGAAGGAAACGCACAACGGCGAGGATGCCAAACCACTTAGAGACGCGTTTAAACGCCTTTGCGACTTGGCGGAGGAAGAATGGCGCTCGGTCTTCAGTCACATCAATGCGACTTTTCCCGATGAACGATGGATTCGTCCGACACGTCTCGGAAACATCGCGATGGTCCAGGAGACTGGTCCACTGCACAGGTATGGAATAAACCTGAGCGCCATCTGGCCGAGACTCATGCACGTTTTGCCTGCCGAAGTACGCCAGCGGATCGAAGACGCAAACATCTATCTTGATTTCACGATTATCATGTCGCTGCTGTCTTTCATTTCGAGCGGCGTTGCGATTTACAGCGCGTTTTATGCTCCGGCCGGCCGTTTCAAGATAACCATAGTTCTTTTGATCGTGGCGTGCTTTGCCGGTTTTTGGTTGTTCTACCAACTCGCGATACAGGCGACGCGCGGCCTCGGCGTAGAAATTCAGTCAGCAGTTGATACTTATCGTCTTAAGCTCCTCGATCTACTCGGACTCGAACGTCCCGCTGACGCAGAAAAAGAGATGAAAATCTGGACGCACCTGCGTTATTTCATTTCACAAGGCGATCTGCCAACGCAGGGTGTTCGAGTAAAAACGGTCCCGAAGCCTGAAGCCGATGAAAAACCAACGCCGCCGGCAGCTCAATAATTCGTGAGGATCTCTTCGGGCTTGAATCCCATCTTCACCAGCCGTTCGCGCGTCTGCGCGATCATCTCCTGAGAGCCGCAGATCAATGCTACCGGAGATTTCAGATCCGGCAGTACATGGTCCAACAGTGATTGCACGTATCCGGTCGGCCCGGACCAGTCGTGACCGTCAGGACGCGAGACGACTTGTCGCAGTTCGACGCCGGCATCTTCCCAACTTTCAGTTTCATCGCGGTAACAAAAGTCGTCGGGCGTGCGCGCTCCGTACAACACGACAAGTCGCCCGAATTCGTTTTTGCGTCTGAGCACGTGACGCAGCGCCGATCGCAACGGCGCAACTCCAGTTCCCATAGCTACAAAAACGAGATCGCGTTGTTTCTGTTTGTCGAGCGGGAACCCGTGCCCGGTAATTCCGGTCAACTCGACACGATCGCCAACCTTCATGTCGTAGATTACATTGCTGGCGCCGGCTTTTTGCTTGACCAGCACCTCCAGCTCCGGATCATCAGGCGCACTCGCGAAAGCAAAGTAAGCCGGTTCCTCGCCCTGCACACGCAGTACGGCGACCTGCCCGGGAATAAACTCGACTCGAGAGTCACTCGGATCTTCAAGGCGCAGATCGAAGGAGCGCGTCACTCGCGCCTGATCGCGCACGTCTGTAATCACGAGTGAAGAATGGGATTCCATCGCCGGTGTCCGCAGTGTAACAAATAGCTCTTTCTATTCTCAGCGACGGTGTTACAATCTGTGGCCTCTCTCCAGTCCCGATGAACCTGAAACGTCACAAGATTCAGTTTGGCCTCTTCTGCCTGGTGGTGATTGCCGTTTGCGCATTCTTTGCGCAGGGTCAGTCGGGCCGGCGGCAACCCAAACCGCCACCGGCTGCTCCAGTTCCCACGCCGACTGCCGAGCCATCCCCGGTGCCGGCACACAAACCGAAGGCGCCGGAACTAAACTTTCTCATCGCGTCCGAACGCAATACTACGTTTGAGTCGTATCCGTTTAGCTACTACGACGCAGTGATGCACGGCTGCGGAGATCGTTTGCGTTCCGAGTCATCGGCGTCAGTCGATGTCGCGCAAAACGATGTGGGCCGCGGCGAAGCGATCAAGAAAGCGAAGGCATCAACGGACACTCACGTCGTGCTCATTCGGTTCGAACTCGATCGGCAGACCGCGCGCTCGTACGACGATCTCGAGATCGATTTCGTGATGTTTGCGCCAAAGACGGGCAAGGTTGAAACAAGCGGTCGAGCCTACATGACTGGGGCTCGCAAAGGTCCGCTTATCGTCAGCCCACGCACTACTGGACCGACGAGCGCCCTCTATCGCGAGCAATTGCTCAAACGCGCCGGTGAAGACATCGCCGCGAGGATTCTGAAGGTGCTGAACTTGAACGTGCCGGTGATGAGGTAGGTCCTACTCTTCGTACAGCTTCTCGATCACGTCTCGATATTTCTCGTCAATAACTCGCCGCTTCACTTTTAACGTCGGTGTTAACTCGCCGCCTTCAATCGTGAACTCCGTCTCTAGCAAAGCGACTTTCTTGATCTTTTCATAACGAGCGAGGTTTGGCGTGAGCGCGTCAATCTGTCGTTGCAGCAGATCGATGATGCGCGGGTGATGGCAGAGTTCACTGCGATCCTTGACTTCGATTCCTTTCAACTTGCAATAAGACTCCAACTGTTCCCACACAGGCACAATCAACGCCGCCGGAAACTTTCGTCCGGAACCAACCAGCACAACCTGGTTCACAAAACGCGAGGCCTTGATCGCTTGTTCGATCGGCTGAGGCGCGATGTATTTGCCGCCTGAAGTCTTGAACAACTCTTTCTTCCGATCGGTGATGCGCAAGAAACCATCTGCATCGATAGTTCCGATGTCACCGGTCTTGAACCATCCGTCGTCAGTAAACACCGCACGCGTCTCTTCGGGTTTCTTGTAGTAACCGCGCATCACGTTAGGCCCGCGCACTTCGATCTCGCCGTCAAAGGCAGTGCGAATCTCTACGTTGGGAATGGCTTTGCCGACAGTGCCGACACGGTTGTCCTCAAGCATCCCTGCGGTGATCACGGGCGACGTTTCAGTCAATCCATAACCCTGAATGATCGGAATGCCTGCGCCTATATAGACGTATGCCAGATCTTCCGGCAACGCAGCACCGCCGGACAACAGCAGACGCATTCTGCCGCCAAACGCGCGTTGCCATTTGGAAAAAATCAGCTTCGAAGCGATCCAGTGTTTGAGTTTCAAGAACGCCGGCGCCGGGCGGTGCTCGACGACGTAATGCGAATAGTCACGCGCGACACTCACGGACCACGCCAGCAACATCGAGCTCAACTTCCCTGCTTCTGCGGCGCGCTCTTGAATCCGCGCGTAGATCTTTTCGAAGATTCTGGGAACGCCGACCAGGACCGTCGGTTGCACTTCTCGCAGGTTTGGTCCAACGGTTTGCAACGATTCGGCAAAATAGACTGCCATGCCCAGGTATAAATACATGTACATTGCCTGCCGCTCGAACACGTGAGAGAGCGGCAGCACGGAGAGCACAGTGTCGTGCTCTCCAAATGAAAGGCGGCCCGAGGAATCGACCAGGTTCGTGACGAGATTCGAATGCGTGAGCATCACGCCTTTCGGCTCGCCGGTAGTTCCCGAAGTGTAGATGATAGTCGCCAGATCGTCCGGCCGGGCTTCCGCTCCCAGGCGATCGACAAGTCCCGGATCACTTCGCTCCGGATCGCTTCCCTTCTGTTCGAGCTGCGCGAGCGTTAGACCATTCTCCGCAGCGCCCTCCGAGTCAAAGAAGATGATCTGTTTGAGCTGTGAACACTCCGCGATTACCTCCTTCAACTCGAGAAACTTTTCGTGATTGGCGAGCACGAGTGCAATCGCCCCTGAGTCCTGAAGAATGTAACGAACCTGCGGTGGCGTCAGTGTCGGATAGATCGGCACGTCAATGACGCCGGCGAGTAGACAACCGGCATCAGTAAGCGTCCACTCGACGCGGCTGTCGGAAAGCAATGCGAGCCGATCGCCATGACGTAAGCCGATTGCATAAAGACCGGCGGCGATTCGCTTCGCGCGCGCGAGAAATTCGTCTGAAGAGATCGAAATCCAACGACCTTCGCTTTTGTAATTGAGCGTGTCGGGGCGTTTGTGGTTTAGAGCTACACGGTTGACGATGTCGATAAGCGTTTTCGGCTCGTTCGGAGCAGACGGCCTAAGAACTGGGGAGCGCGGCGACGTGAGGTCGATGTCGGCGGCCACGTTCTTCACTACGCTTTAACTCCGTTGAGAAAAATATCGAGCACCTGGTCGGCCATGGGCGCGAGTTTGTAACGACGTTTGGAAAGGATCCAGTTCGTCGCCATCTCATCGAGCGCGCCGAAGAGGATTTTCGCTACCACCTTCGCATTCAGATCGCTGCGAAAAACGCCTGTGCGCTGCCCTTCTTCGAAAGTCGAGCGGATGAGCGAGAGATACTCCGCAAAACCCGACGCCGAGAACTCCTCCATAAACTTCGTCGAGCCGCGCAACTCCACTTGAAACACGACTGCCAGATCGCGATCGGCGCCGAGTCTTTCCAGATGCAGGAGTGCGATCCGGCGCAGTTTTTCGCGCGCATCGGAGATCAGTTCGATCTGTTTGCGAGCGGCCGTGAGTGCTTCATCGACACTGCGGTCGAAGATCGAATGGAGGATCTCCTCCTTGCTTTTGAAATAAAGGTAAACGGTGCCGTCTGCGATGCCCGCTTCGCGGGCGATATCGGCCACTTTGGAATTGAAGTAGCCATTGTGCGCGAAGACGCGGATGGCTGCGCGCAGTATGGCTTCGCGTTTATCGCCACCAGGGACGCGAACGTTGTTGTTGAGTGTCTTAGCTGAGCGCACCATAATCAGGGCCGGCCGCGTGAAATCCGTAGCCGCGCACTGAATGATGCCTCATTCACCAGCCTATTTTCAATCCTGCATCTGCGGGCCGTCGTCGTCGACCATCAGACTCGACTCGAATTCCTTCGGCAGTGAGACGCCCTTCAAGTGGAATTCCTGCGTCGGATAAGGAATGCGGATGTTGCGCTCGCGGAATAACCTGGCAATGCGGTAGTTGATGTCGCTGCGAATCTGCACGTGACGCCGCGCCTGATTTGTCCAAACCAACAGCCGGAAGTTCAACGAATACTCGCCAAACTTCATGAACTGCACCCGCGGCGGCTGATCTGACAGTACGTTCTCAACACCCTGCGCGGCCTCAATCAATGTCTTCGTTACAAGATCAGTGTCCGAATCGTCCGCTACTCCGACCTGGATCGAGATTCGCGCGCGCGGATCGCCGTACGACCAGTTGATAACTCGCTGACTCACGAGCTTGGAGTTCGGGACAATGATCGCGATGCGATCGTTAGTCGTCACAACAGTCGTGCGAAGATTGATACTTTGAACGTCGCCTTCGTCTTCTCCGATTGTGATTCGATCGCCAACGCGAATCGGTCTCTCGAAAAGCAATATGAAGCCGGAAGCAACGTCGGCAGCGAGATATTGAAGACCAAAACCGATTCCGAATGAGAGGGCCGTGAAGATAACGGCAATCGACGTAAGGTCTATCTTGAAGGCCTGTTTAACGCTGACCAGGACTCCAACAGTAATGATGACGTATCGAATCAACCGGCAAATCGTATAACGCAGGCCGGGATCGATGTGCTGCCGGCGGGCAATGCGGCGCTCGACAAACGCGCTCAAATACCGCGCGATGGCGATCGTCACGATAAAGACGAGAACGCCGACAATCACGCTCGAGATCGACACCGTTATCTGGCCGAACGTGAACTGTTTCGTTAGATAAGACCAAACACGCGCCAGAAAGCCGGTCGAATCCTGCCAAACAAACGAAGTCACGAACAACATCATGACAAATCTAAGCCTGTCTGTGAAATAGAGAACTTTATTGACACATTAAAAAGCTCTATCTAATCTAGCCTCGGTCCAAATATCTTGAACACAAACCTGACGCCAGATCAGCACCCATTAACGGACCTAACTATAGGAGAACACCATGCGAACCCCTTTTTTTCGCAGTTTCCCCCGATTTCAAACCTTTGCGCTTAACGTGATCCTGGTCCTGTTGATCGCTCCGGCAATCTCCGCCCAGACCCAGATCACTACCGGAACGATCGAAGGAACTGTCACAGACTCAAATGGCGCCGTTGTTCCCGGCGCCAACGTTGAAATTAAAAATCTTGATACCAACCTTTCCCGAACGCTGACCACTGACGAAGGCGGCCGTTTCGTTGCTCTTGCGTTACCACCGGGAAACTATTCACTCACTGTCTCCAAACAAGGGTTCGCGACCGGAGTTTTGGAGAAGACTGCGTTGACCGTCGGACAGGCGCTCGCGATACCGGTGACGCTTAAAGTCTCAGACGTCGCCGAACGCGTGACCATCACTACAACACCGACTGTCGACACGTTAAAAACCCAGGTGAGCACCACGTTGAACGAAACCGCCGTGAGCACCACGCCGATCCTGGGCCGTAAGTTTGAAGACCTGCTCACGTTAACTCCCGGCGTCAGCATTACACAGGGACCGGACGGCGATGAGATCAATTTCGCCGGTCAACGCGGAATCTTCAACAACGTCAGTCTCGACGGCGGTGACTACAACAACGGCTTCTTCGGTGAACAACTCGGCGGACAACGCGCGGCGATCGACATCACACTCGAAGCTGTAAAAGAGTTTCAGGTGGTGGCGACGGGTGCCAGCGCGGAGTTTGGTCGCACGGCAGGCGGCATCATCAACGTCATCACAAAATCCGGCACCAACGACATTCACGGCAGCGCGTTTTACTTCCAACGTCTGGAAGCCCTGACGGCGAACACTTCTGACGGTAAACCGCTGCAGGATTTCCATCGCGAGCAGTATGGCGCAACCCTTGGTGGACCATTCCGTCAAAACAAGGCGTTTTACTTTCTCGCTTTTGAAGGCATCGCCGAGAACCTGACGCGCACCAACCTCAGCGAACAGATTGGCGCCACGGCGTGCCCGGTCGCGACGCCGACAATCATTGCCAACGAGGCATTGATCAATAGCAATGAAGATTGCCAGCGCCTCGCCTTGATCAATTTCATCCACACGTCGCGCAATCAGGAGGAAGGGCTGCCGATCAAGCACAAGATCAGCAACCAGGCTTTCTTCGCGAAAACCGATTTCAATCTGAACAGCGCAAACCAGTTGGCGATCTCGTACAACTTCGACTATTCGAAGAATACTAACCAGACATTCGACGTCGCGACCTACGGCAATTCCGCGAACGGCATCGAAGGTCCGTCGAAGATTAACGTTATCCGCGCAAATCTCTTTACGACTGTTTCACCGACTAAAGTCAACGAAGCGCACTTCTCTTACAGTCGCGAACTGCGTCCGCGCGCGGCGGTAGCTTCCAATGTGCCGGCCGATACGGCGATGGGTTTCGCGACGACGTTCCGCTTCGGATTTCCGTTCTTCCTCGAACCGAACGTTGATGAGCTGTTGTGGCGCACACAGGTGAAAGACAACTTTTCGATAGTCACCGGCAACCACACCGTGAAATTCGGTGGCGAGTGGTTGCACACGCTGAACGATCAGGTGTTCCGCGGGTTCTTCACCGGCCGCTACATCTTCGACAGCGTTACCGGTTTCCTGCGTTACGCCTCTCCCGCGGCGGCAGGTGGTTTTGGTCCAAACACTGTCGGATGTTCGAACGGCACGTTCGTAACTGCACCGGCCACGTGTCCCGTTGGCACTACGGCGAACGGCGGTCCACTGCTGCTTTACTTGCAAGGTGCGGGTTTGACTGGTCCGGCTACCGACGCGGCGGGCGCTTCGAAAATCAAAAACGAAGACATCGCGCTGTTCGGACAGGACTCGTGGAAGATCTGGCCTAACTTCACACTTAACTACGGTCTGCGTTGGGAAGCGCAAATCTTTCCGGACCCGGTCGTTCCGCCGAATCAAACGGCCTACGGAATCTTCCTGAACGATCCGCGCTTCCCGTCCGACGGCACGTTGCCGGATCAGAAGAACGAGTTTCAACCGCGGCTCGGATTCGCGTGGGACATCTCGAAAGAGGGCAAGTCCGTGCTGCGTGCGAGTTCCGGAATCTACTACGCGCGGCAAAACATGCTTTCGCAAGTCGGATCGATCACGACCAACGGCGTGCAGCAGCAGACGATCTTCCTTAACACGCCGATCATTTCGTCAGGCGTGCCCGGTCCGGTTTGGCCCAACGTCGTCGCGCCGCCTTCGACCGTAACACCTTGCGTTGCGGGTGGCGTCAGCAATCCGTTCCCGTGTTTCAGCGGCGTGCGCGTCTTTAGTCGCGACTATGAGAATCCGCGCATCTACACGGCCAACGTCGGTTTCGAACAGGAACTGGTCGAGGACTGGTCACTCTATCTCGACTACACCCATTCGAAAGCAGTTCATTTGACTCGCTTCCTGAACGTCAATCGCAACAACTTCTTCGCGCCGTTTTTGGGCGAGACGATGGTGACGAGCTCGGTTGGTAAATCTGTCTATGATGGTTTCACTGTCGGTATGCGTAAGCGTTTCAGCCGGAGGTATCAACTCGAGTGGAACTACACGTTCTCTAAAGATAAGGACGACGATTCAAACGAACGCGATCCGTTTACCGATCGCGCGTTTGACATCAACAACCTTCAACTCGACTACGCGTACTCAGATCGCGACATCCGTCACAAATTCAACTTCTTTACATTTGTGGAGATGGGTTGGGGCTTGGAAGGAAACTTCCGCGTACAGGCTCGGTCGGCCCAGCCGATTACTCCGGCCGTCCGTACCGCGACCAATCGCAACAGCCTGCGCAAGGACAACGACTACTTCTCGTTTGACTGGCGCATTCAAAGGCCGTTCACGATCAACGAACGTTTCTCGATAATTCCGGTCATCGAGATGTTCAATACCTTCAACAACGCCAACAATATCAATCCGCTGGTGACGCCAGGGCTGTTCAACTTTGACGGCTTTTTGCGTCAGGGTGTGGGTGATCCGAGGCAGGTACAGTTGGCAGTGAAGTTTACTTTTTAGCCACCGATTCCGTGGCTTTAAAAAAGGCGGCGAGCTTCTGCGGATCGAGTCTCCCCTCGGTCCGCAGGCCGCTGCATACGTCGATTCCAAACGGCCTCACTTGTTCAATCGCAGCAGCGACGTTCTCCGGTTTTAATCCGCCGGCGAGGTAAAGAGGAATACCGATCGCCTCGCGAATCTTTCGGCTCAAACTCCAATCATGTGTTCGGCCTGTTCCACCAAGCTCCTTGATCGGCAACGACTGATTTCCTGAGTCCAGCAGGATTGCATCAACCTCCGGCGCGATCGCGATTGCCTCGTCAACCGCCTCCGCTCCCGTGACGTGAACTACCTGGACCAGCGCGACACCCGGTAACTCTTCACGCAAACGCGCATAACTTTCCGCCGGCAAACGATCGCAGATCTGAATCGTGTTCACGCCTAAACGTCTCTGCTGATCGATGATCGCTTCAGCGTCTTGGTGACACGTTAAGAGAAACGAACTCACGCCCGGCGGGATCGTTGCGGCAATCTCGGCGATTAGTTCTTCCGGAATCGGTCCCGGTCCGCTCGGCATCGCTGACACCAATCCCACCGCGGACGCGCCATGCTCGATCGCCAACCACGCCTCCTCAACACTCGCGATGCAACAGATCTTCACCCGGGGTTTTGTAGTCGGCTTCATTTAGGGACTCATAAGGCGAGGTACGTTGGACGCCGAACGTGTAACTCACGCGGCGTACCAGAGCACGGCAAAAAAGTGACACGTCGTCCCGGCGATCACAAAGAGGTGCCAGATGAAATGGCTGTACCGCAAACTTCGCGCGGCAAAGAACGCTAGCCCACCCGTATACGCAACGCCCCCGGCGACTATCAGCAAAATCCCGGGCACAGGCACGAGCTGCAGGATAGGTTTAATAGCGACGATTGCGAGCCAGCCCATCACAAGGTACAGCACCATCGAGATCCACGAGTGACGTGTACCGGGTATCGCTTTGATCACGACGCCGGTGATCGCAAGGCCCCAGATGATTGCCAGGATCGTCCAGCCCCACGCGCCACGCAACACGCCAAGCGTAAACGGCGTGTACGTGCCGGCGATCAGCAGAAAGATGGCGCTGTGATCGAAGAGCCGAAAGAAACGTTTGGCTGATTGGTGAGTGATCGAATGATAGAGCGTTGACGCGAGATAGAGCAGGACCATCGTCCCGCCAAACACACCCACGCCAACAGTGAAATGCGTGCTGCCGATCCGGATCGCGGAAACGACGAGTATCGGCAAAGCAATCAGC
>Ga0207675_100002804_pt1 | contig 17126 bp, 15 predicted proteins | sample KBSSwiS42_FD_184305 | JGI IMG/M metagenome (GOLD analysis project Ga0207675, IMG submission 184305) | Switchgrass rhizosphere microbial communities from Kellogg Biological Station, Michigan, USA - KBS Switchgrass S4-2 (SPAdes) (version 2) | ecosystem: Host-associated > Plants > Roots >... | reverse complement strand
GCGTCGCCGGTCCACACGGCACCGGCGAGTCCGTAGATGCTGTCGTTGGCGATCCGGACCGCGTCGTCCTCGTCGGTGAACGTCTCGACCGTCACCACCGGGCCGAACGACTCCTCCTGGGTGACGCTCATGTCGCTCGTGCACCCGTCGAGCACGGTGGGCAGGTAGTAGAAGCCGTCGGCGAGCGCAGGGTCGTCGGGACGGGTTCCGCCGCAACGGACGACCGCGCCCTCCGCGATCCCGGCGGCGACGTACGCCTCGACCTTGTCGCGGTGGGCGGCGCTGGTGAGCGGGCCGGTCTCGGCCTTCTCGTCGAACGGGCCGCCGAGGCGGATCCGCTCGGCGCGGGCGACGAGGTCGTCGACGAAGCGGTCCTTGATCCCCTCCTGGACCACCAGCCGGGCGCCGGCGGAGCAGACCTGGCCCGAGTGCAGGAAGACGGCGGTGAGCGCGAAGTCGAGTGCGGTGTCGTAGTCGGCGTCGTCGAAGACGATGTTGGGGTTCTTGCCGCCGAGCTCCAGCGCCACCTTCTTCACGGTGCCCGAGGCAGCGGACATCAGCCACTTGCCGACCGCGAGGCTGCCGGTGAAGGAGACCAGGTCGACGCGTGGGTCCTCGGCGAGCGGCGCACCGGCGGCCTTTCCGCCGCCGAGCACGAGGTTGCCGACACCGGGAGGCAGGCCCGCCTCCTCGAGCAGCTTCATCAGGTGGATCGCGGTGTGTGGCGTGAGCTCGCTCGGCTTGAGCACGAACGTGTTGCCGGCCGCCAGGCACGGCGCGACCTTCCAGGAGGTCTGGAGGAGCGGGTAGTTCCACGGGGTGATCAGGCCGCAGACACCGACCGGGTCGTGCACGATCCGGCTGACCACGTCGGGGTTGCCGGTGTCGACGATCCGTCCGGCATCGTCGTCGGCGGTGTGCCCGAAGTGCCGGAACACCGAGACCACGTCGTCGACGTCGTACTCGCTCTCGACCAGGCGCTTGCCGGTGTCGAGGGACTCCGCCCGGGCGACGAGGTCCTTGTCGCGCTCGAGCAGCTCGGCCACGCGAAGCAGCAGATCTCCACGCTCGCGCGCCGAGGTGCGCGGCCAGGGGCCTTCGTCGAAGGCCTGCCGTGCCGCGCCGATGGCCGCTGCGGTGTCCTCGGGGCCGGCCTCGTCGACGGTCGCCACGAGCTGCCCGTCGGCGGGGCACCTGATCTCCCGGCTGCCCGAGCCCTGCGCGGCCAACCACGTCCCGTCGATGTAGATGTCCGGCACCCTCACCTCGGTTTCGTCGTGTTGCGTATGGCACAACTGATTGCCACAAGACGCAACGCCGTGTTGGCTGGAAGCATCGTCTTGTGCCCGCGTGACGTCAAGGATCTGAGGCGTCGCAGGGGGCATTCGTGACCTCCGGAGCGGCCCGCCTAGACCACCCGCGCGTGTGGGCGTCTGGTTCGAGTGAGCGCCCGGGAGCCATGCAAATGCGTGGTTGCGGGGGTCCGCGCCGCGTCGTCGACCCCCACAACACCGCATATGCGAGGTTGGGGCGAGCACGCCTGACGCACCCGCTCATCCCGTCCTACTGGCGGAGCCCCTCCGCGATCTCAGCAAGGGCACGGGGCAGGTCCACGGTCGGGGCCCAGCCCCATCCCCGGGCCCGGTCGGCCAGGATCCGACCGGTCCACGCGGGTGCGTCGTCCCAGACCGGCTCGAGGCCCAGTGCGGTGGTGACCGTCTCGTAGTAGTCGCGGACGGTGCCGGCGTCGGCGGCGACGTTGACTGCGGTGCACGCCCCGTCGACCGGCCCGGTCTCCGGGTCCGTCGACGGCGACACCCGGCCCGACGCGACCGCAGCGACCAGATCGGCGAGATCGTCGACGTGGACCCAGGCGAAGGTCTGCCCGGGCACGGCGCGGCGAGCCTGCGGGTCGTCGCGCATCGAGGCCGGCCGCACTGAGTTCCAGATCGACGTCTCGCCCGGGCCGAGGATCGCCGGCGGGCGCAGGATGACCCGGGTGATGCCGTCGACCGCGCCGAGCGCCGCGTCGGTGTCGCGCTTGGTCGCGGCGTATGCGTTGGCGTCGTCAGCCACCAACGGCGAGGCCTCGTCCACGTCACCGACCCCGGGCGATCGGTCATAGACCGCCGCGGTGGAGATGTGGACCACGCGGGCGACGCCGGCGTCGCGCGCGGCACGGGCGAGGACCGGGGTGCCCTCGACGGCGATCCGGTGCTGGGTGGCGCGGTCGGATCCCATCGGGTGGACGGTGGTGACGACGGCGCTCGCATCCTGCACCACGGAACGGGCGAACTCTGCGTCCTGGAAGTCGCCGACCCACTCCTCCACTCCCGCCAGGGACGGGGCCGCGCCCGGTCGGCGTACGACGGCACGCACGGTGGCGCCCTGCCCGACCAGCGCCGCGCAGGTGCGGGACCCGACCAGGCCGTTGGCCCCGGTGACCACGACCACGGGAGGAGGACCAGCTACGGGCTCACTCATGCGGGTCCCCGACGAAGGGAGTGGTTTGGTGGGGTGCTCATCCCCACACCCTCACATGCGATCAGCCGGGGCCAGCAACATGTCAAGCTCGATCTCGTCACGCAGCGGGATGCCGTGGTCCCCGATCGGCGGGATCTCGGGCTTCAGCGTCTCCCTGCTCTCGTCGACCGCGCCCGTGCGGAGCCGGGCCAACCTGAACCCGCGGCGCTGGTAGAACCGGAGCGCGTCAACGTTGTCGTTCGTTGTTACCACCCACAGCAGTTCGCAGCCGGCGTCGAGAGCACGCGTGCGTACGGCGTCGACGAGTGCTGTGCCCACTCCTGACCGGCGGGTCTCCGCGTGCAGGGTCAGCAGCTCGCACGCGCCCCCGTCGACGACGTACGTCGCCACCCCCACGAGCTCGGCGTCCGACCAGGCGAGCACCGCGGGGTGCCGCATCGCGTCGACGAGCTCCCCACGTCGGGCCACCGCCAGTGAGTCGTGGCTGCGCAGGAAGGCAGCGACCGCGGTGCGGTCCACGGGGCCCGCCTCGGTGACGCGCGCCGGAAGTCTCAGCGGTGGCCCCAGCCGAGCCGGTGGGAGACCTCGTCGGCCGCGTCGACACAGAGCTTGACCGCGCGGTCGAGCTTTTCGGTGGGCATCCGGAAGGTGGGTCCGGAGACGCTCATCGAGGCGATCACGTCGCCGTGCGCGTTGCGGATCGGCGCCGCGACCGCGGAGAGCCCGACCTCCAGCTCGTCGACGGCGACCGCGTAGCCATCGGCCCGGACGCGCTCGAGCTCCTGGCGCAGCTTGGACTTCCTGGTGATGGTCGCGTCGGTGTACGACGGCAGGCGCCGCAGCACCTCGCCCAGCCGGTCGCCCTCGAGTCCCGAGAGCAGGACCTTGCCGTTGGACGTCGCGTGGAGCGGGATGTGCTGGCCGACCCAGTTGTGCGACTGGAGCGCGGAGGATCCGGCGACCTGGTCGAGGTACAGCGCCGAGCTCTCCGAGAGCACCGCGATGTTGACCGTCTCGCCCGTCTCCTGCGCGAGCCGGCGACAGATCGGGCGCGCCTCCTGGACGACGTCGAGCCGGGCGGTCGTGGCGCCGGCGAGCCGGAGCAGGCCGACGCCGAGGCGGTACTTGCCGCGGTCCTCGGTCTGCTCCACCAGCCCCCGTTGCTCCAGCGTGGCAACCAGCCGGAACGCGGTGCTCTTGTGCACGCCGAGCTCGCCGGCCACCTCGGTCACGCCCTGCTCACCGTGGCGCGCCAGGAGCTCGAGGATGGATACGGCACGGTCTACAGACTGGACCGAGCCCGAGCCGGTGCCCGCCAAAGTGTTGCTCATGACGCAACGCTAGCGCGTCATGCGCACCGACGGCTAGCGGAAGACGACGGTGCGGCTGCCGTTCATCAGCACCCGCGACTCCGCGTGCCAGCGCACCGCCCGGGAGAGCACCTGCGCCTCCACGTCGCGGCCGGCGGTCACCAGCTGCCTCTCCGAGTAGCCGTGGTCGACCCGCAGCGTGTCCTGCTCGATGATCGGCCCCTCGTCGAGGTCGCCGGTCACGTAGTGGGCGGTCGCACCGACCAGCTTCACACCGTGCTCGAACGCCTGTTGGTAGGGCCGGGCGCCCTTGAAGCTCGGCAGGAACGAGTGGTGGATGTTGATCGCCCGCCCCTCGAGCGCCCGGCAGGTCGGGTCGGACAGCACCTGCATGTAGCGCGCCAGCACGACCAGGTCGATCCTGTGCTCGTCGACCAGCTCGAGCAGCTTCGCCTCGGCCGCAGGCTTGTCCTCCGGCGTGACCGGCACGTGGTGGAACGGCACGTTGTACGTCGCCGCCAGGCGCGCTGCGTCCTTGTGGTTCGACACGATCGCCGGGATCTCGATCTGGAGCGCTCCCGTGCCCCAGCGGAACAGCAGGTCGTTGAGGCAGTGCAGGTGCTTTGAGACCAGGATCAGCGTTCGGTGCGGCGCGTGCGCCGCCCACAGCTGGAAGGTCATGTCGAACGCCTCGGCGACGGCCGCGAAGTCCGCGCGCAACGTGTTCGCGTCGACGCTGTGGTCGGCGAGGTCGAACATGATCCGCATGAAGAAGTGCTCGGTGTCCGGGTCACCGAACTGCTGGCTCTCGCGGATGTTGCCCGAGTGCTTCACCAGGAATCCCGTGACCTCATTGACGATCCGCGGCCGGTCGGGGCACGAGAGGGTGAGGACGAACGGCCCTCCGGGAGGACCCGGGTCGGTGGACACGCCCATCAGTCCCCCAGCTCGGCGCGGCGGCGGACGACATACTCCTCGAGCTCCTGGCGGATCGCGTCGTCGATCGGCGGCGGCTCGTACTCCTCGAGCTTCTGCTGGTAGATCGTGGTCGCGCGGGCCGCTGTGTCCAGGCCGCCTCCGCGCATCCAGCGCTCGTAGTTGTCCGAGCTGGACAGCATCGGCCGGTAGAAGCAGGTGCGGAAGCGCTCCAGCGTGTGCATGGCGCCGAGGAAGTGGCCACCGTGGCCGACCTCGGTGTGCGCGTCGAAGGCGAGCGACCCCTCGTCGATCTCCAGCGGCGTGAACTCGGCCTGCAGCATCTGCAGGATCTCGACGTCGACGACGAACTTCTCGTAGCCGGCGACCAGGCCGCCCTCGAGCCAGCCCGCGGAGTGCATCACCCAGTTGGCTCCGGCGAGGAAGGTCGGCAGCATCGTCATCAGGGCCTCGTAGCCGGCCTGCGCGTCGGGCACCTGCGAGGAGGTGAGACCCCCGCCGGTGCGGAAGGGCAGCCCGAAGTGTCGCGCGATCTGACCGGTGCAGAGCAGGCCGATGCCGGACTCGGGCGTGCCGAACGTCGGCGAGCCCGACTGCATGTCGATGTTCGAGAGGAACGACCCGAAGATCACCGGTGCGCCCGGCCGGATCAGCTGGGCGAGCGCGATGCCGGACAGCGCCTCGGCGATCTGCTGCACGAGCGCCGCAGGGATCGTCACCGGCGACATCGCGCCCATCAGGATGAACGGCGTCAGCACGACCGGCTGGGCGGCCTCGACGTACTCGAAGAGCGCGTCGAGCATCCGGTCGTCCCAGCGCAGCGGCGAGTTGCAGTTGATCAGCGAGATCGACGCTGGGGTCTTCTCGATCTTGTCGCGCCCGCCGAAGAGGATCGCGCCCATGTTGACCGTGTCGGCGGCGTTGACGCCCGAGACGACGTTGCCCATGTAGATCTTGTCGGTCAGCGTCTGCAGCGCGTAGGTCATGTCGAGGTGCCGGCTGTCCAGCGGGGTGTCGTTGGGCTCGCACACGACCCCGCCCGCAGAGTCGAGCACCGCGAAGCTCTGGGCCAGCCTGGAGAAGTTGCGGAAGTCGTCCATGGTGCCATCGCGGCGTACGTCGCCCTGACGGACGAACGGAGGGCCGTACACCGCGCCGAACGCCATCGAGTCGCCGCCGATGTGCACGTTGTTGGCCGGGTTGCGCGCCTGCACGTCGAACTCGCGGGGCGCCTTCGCCACCTGCTCGAGCACGAAGTCGGGATCGAGGAAGACGGTTTTGTCCTCGACCCGCTGACCGGCCGCTCGGAAGAGGTCGAGCGCGCGGTCGCTCAGGAACTCCACGCCGATCTCCGTGACCAGGCGGCGCCACCCCCCGTCGAGCTTGGAGAGGGCGTCCTCGCTGAGCACGTCGTAGCGGGGCATCTTGTTCTGGAACATGGCGATTTCCTCCTGCGCTTGACCCGGTGGCTCAGGCATCCTAGCCTCATCATGTGGAAATGGAATCCCACATCATGAAACTGCGCGAGGAGGTGCCGGCGGCATGAACGACACGGTTGCACCCCCGGGCACCCAGGCGGTCGACCGCGCCGCGCTGCTCATCGACACGGTGGTCCGCGCCGACGAGCCGCTGACGTTCCTCGAGATCGCGGAGTCCTCCGGGCTGCCGCGCTCCACGACCTCCCGCCTCCTCTCCGCCCTCGAGCGCACGGGCCTGCTCGAGCGCACCGAGACAGGGAGCTACGTGGCGGGGCGGCTCTTCGGCTTGTACGCGACCCGGCACGACCCGTTCGAGGCCGTGGTCCGGCTGGCCCGCCCGACGATGACGCGCGTCGGCAGGGACACCGGCGAGACCGTGCACCTCAGCGTCGCCCGCAACGGCCACATCGTGCAGGTCGCGCAGACCGACTCCCGCTACCTCCTCGGCAGCCGCGACTGGTCGCAGATCGAGGTGCCGAGCCACTGCTCCTCGCTGGGCAAGGTGCTCTACGCCTACGGCGCGGTCGAGCTGCCGACCGGTGAGCTCGCCCGGCCGACCCCGACCAGCATCGGCGACCTGGCATCTCTCGAGCGCGACCTGGCCGACGTACGACGCCGCGGCTTCGCGGTCACCGTCGACGAGCTCGAGGAGGGACTGGCAGCGGTCGCCGCGCCGGTTCACGGTCCGGACGGCGACGTCGTCGCCGCACTCGGGATCTCGGGACCCACCCAACGACTCGGTGACCAGCTCGAGGAGCTCGGTCGCCAGCTCAAGGACCGGGCCGAGCAGCTGTCGGTGCTGCTCGGACGGCGCACCCGCAAGGAGGGCGTGGCATGACTTCACCCGACGAAATTCTTCGGACGATGTACGACGAGACGCTCGTGGGCAATGCCCCGCGGGTGCTCGAGCTGACCAACGAGGCGCTCGCGATGGGCATGGAGCCGCAGTCGCTGCTCTTCGACTCCCTGATCCCGGCCCTCGAGGAGGTCGGCGCCCGGTTCGAGCGCGGCGACTTCTTCGTGCCCGAGATGCTGATCGCCGGCCGCGCCATGGCCGGGGCAATGGAGGTGCTGCGGCCGCTGCTCGCCGACACCGGCGTGGAGACGATCGGCAAGTTCCTCATGGGCACGGTCAAGGGCGACGTCCACGACATCGGCAAGAACCTCGTCAACATCATGCTCGAGGGAGCCGGCTTCGAGGTGATCGACCTCGGAGTCCAGGTGCCGCCGGAGAAGTTCGTCGCGGCGATCGAGGAGCACCAGCCCGACGTGGTCGGGTTCTCGGCGTTCCTCACGACCACGATGCCGATGTTCAAGGCCAACATGAACGCCCTGGAGAAGGCCGGCATCCGCGACAACGTGATCGTCATGGTCGGCGGTGCTCCGGTCACGCAGGAGTACGCCGACGCGGTGGGCGCCGACGGCTACGCGTCCGACGCCTCGGCGACGGTCAAGAAGGCCAAGGCCTTGCTCCACGAGAAGCGCAGCAAGGTTCCGGCATGACGGCCCCGCAGCTCGAGACCGTCCTGCGCTCCGCGACCAAGGAGGTCGTGATCGGCCACGGCCGGCGCTTCTGCCTGATCGGCGAGCGGATCAACCCGACCGGCCGCCGGATCTTCCAGGAACAGCTCCGGGCCGGTGACCTGTCGGCGATCGAGCGCGACGTCAAGGCCCAGGTCGAGGGCGGCGCCGACGTGCTCGACATCAACATGGGCGTGCCGCTGACCGACGAGGCCGAGCTGCTGGCCAAGGCAATCACGATGGTGCAGGAGCTCACCGACCTGCCGATCTGCATCGACTCCTCTGTCGTGGAGGCGCTCGAGGCGGGGCTCTCGGTCTACCAGGGCCGGGCGCTGGTCAACTCGATCACCGCCGAGGACGACCGGATGGCAGCGATCCTCCCGCTGGTCAAGAAGTACGACGCGGCGATCATCGCGCTGCCCAACGACCACGACGAGATCCCGATGGAGGCGGAGAAGCGGATCCGGCTCACCCAGAAGATCATCGACGTGGCGACCACCGAGTACGGCATCGCCCAGGCCGACATCGTGATCGACCCGCTCGCGATGCCGATCGGCGCGGACACCACCACCTCGCTGGTCACCCTCGACACGATGCGCCAGATCAAGGAGCGCTTCGGCGTCAACATGACCTGCGGCGCGTCCAACGTCTCGTTCGGGATGCCCGACCGGCACACCCTCGGAGCGGCGTACCTCCCGATGGCGATGACCGCCGGCCTGACCAGCGCGATCATGGACACCCGCACGCCGCAGATCGTCGACGCGGTCAAGGCGGCCGACCTGGTGCTCAGCCACGACGAGTGGGGCATGGCATGGATCGCGGCGCACCGCGCCCGGACCGCGGCAGCCGCCGGGGCGTGAGCGACACCGAGCCGGCGCCCGGCGAGGGACCAGCGGACTTCTCCCCCGAGACGTACCGCCGGGAAGGCCTGATCGAGCGACCCGGGGCCGAGCAGAGCGACCACGACGGCACGGGCCGGGTCGACCTGGCGTTCACCCTGCTCGACCTGGGTGGTCAGGAGACCGCCCGGCGCTCCGTGCGCGTGCCGCCCGGCGTCAGCGTCTTCGACGCGGCGTCCTGGAACGGCGTGGCGATCGACTCCACCTGCGGCGGCCACGGCACCTGTCGCAAGTGCAAGGTGCAGGTGGCGCCGCGCAACGGTGTCGCCGCGGCGATCACGCGCCACGACGTGCGCACGTTCTCCGCCAGCGAGATCGACAAGGGCTGGCGACTCGCCTGCCTGGTGCAGGCGACGGGCGACCTCGGCGTCACCGTCCCGGCCCTCACCACGCGGCCCAAGGCGGCGACCGTCGGCGTGGGCCGCCAGGTGATCCTGCGGCCGGCGATCCAGAAGCGCTACGTCGAGCTCGCCGAGCCCTCCCTCCAGGACCAGCAGACCGACCTCGACCGGCTGCTCGCGGCGATGGACGACCTCGAGCTCACTGCCGACCTGCACGCGCTGCGACGGCTGCCGACCGTGCTGCGCGCGGCGGACTTCAAGGTGACCGCGGTCATCGTCGACACCGCCCTGGTCGACGTGGAGCCCGGCGACACGACCGGCAGCGCCTACGCGATCGCCTTCGACCTCGGTACGACGACCGTCGTCGCAACCCTGCTCGACGTCACCACCGGCACCCCGGTAGCGGTCACGTCGATGCTGAACAAGCAGCAGCCCTTCGGCGGCGACGTGATCTCCCGGATCAGCGCCACCATGATGGACCCCGACGCGCTCGGCCGGCTCCAGACCGCCGCTGCCGCCACCCTGGCCGAGCTGGCCGAGCAGGTGTGCCGCGAGGCCGAGGTCGACCCGGCCGACGTCTACGAGGTGGCGGTCGCCGGCAACGCGACGATGACCGCGCTGCTGCTGGGCATCGACCCCGAGCCACTCGGCGTCGCGCCGTTCGTGATGTCCACGACCCTGCCGCCCACGGTGCTCGCCTCCGAGATCGGGCTGGTGCTGCACCCGCAGGCGCGCGTTGCTCTCTTCCCGGCGCTCGGGGCCTACGTCGGCGGCGACATCGTGGCCGGCATGCTCGCCACCGGCATGGACCGCGACAAGCGCACCCGGCTGTTCATCGACATCGGCACCAACTGCGAGATCGTGGTCAGCAACGGCGACACCATCGTCTCCACGGCGGCGCCGGCGGGCCCGGCGTTCGAGGGCGGTGCGATCCGCTGCGGCATGCGCGCTGCCGACGGAGCGATCGAGGTCGTCAAGATCGACCCCGGGGCCGACGCCCCGGTCGAGCTCGGCGTGATCGGGGACGTCGAGGCGCGCGGGCTCTGCGGCTCGGGTCTGGTCGACGCGGTCTCCGAGCTGGTGCGCCACGGCGTCCTGGACTCCTCCGGTCGGTTCGTGCCCGACGAGCAGCTGGCCGAGATGCTGCCGGCGATCGCGCCGCGGCTGACCCGGATCGGCCAGGAGCGTGTGTTCGTGCTGGCCGGCCCGGTCGACGAGCCGGACCAGGCGGTCGTGCTCTCGCAGCGCGACGTGCGCGAGCTCCAGTTCGCCAAGGCCGCGATCTCGACCGGCTGGACGCTGCTGCTCGAGCAGCTCGGCCTGAAGCACGACGACGTGCAGCAGGTGCTGCTCGCCGGGTCGTTCGGTTCCTACCTCTCCCCCAGCTCGGCGGTGCGGATCGGGCTGGTGCCGACGCTGCCGGTGCTGCGCATCGTCTCCGCCGGCAACGTGGCGGGGGAAGGGGCGAAGATGGCCCTGTTGTCCCTGCGCGAGCGCGCGGGTGCGGTGACCCTGTGCGAGGAGGTGGCCTATGTCGAGCTCTCCGACCGCAGCGACTTCAACGACCGGTTCGTCGAACAGCTCGCCTTCTAGGGTCGCCGTCGTCGCGTGCGGGGCGATCGCGCAGCCGGTTTCGGCGATCGTGTCCCGGCGCGGGTGGCCCGTCGACGTGCACCCGTTGCCTCCGCTGCTGCACAACCAGCCGCAGAAGATCGCGCCCGCGGTGCGTGACCTCGTCGCCCGGCTGCGCCCGTCGTACGACCAGGTGGTGGTGGGCTACGCCGACTGCGGCACGTACGGCGCGCTCGACGGCGTCTGCGACGAGCTCGGGGTCGCCCGGCTCCCGGGCTTGCACTGCTACGACCTGTACGCCGGGGCCAGCCGGATCGAGCAGTTCCTGGCCGACCAGCCGGGCACCTACCTCCTGACCGACTTCCTGGTTCGCTCGTTCGCCCGCACCGTCGAGCAGGAGCTGGGCCTCGACCGCTGGCCGGAGCTGCGCGACGACTACTTCGGCCACTACACGCGCGTGGTCTGGCTGGCCCAGGAGCCGACCCCTGAGCTGCGCGCCCTCGCCCAGGACGCCGCCTCGCGGATCGGCCTGCCGCTCACGGTCGTCGAGACCGGTGACCACCACCTCGAAGCCGCGCTCGAAGCCCTGCTGCCGAGATAGTCCCGGCCGAACGGCACCTCCGCGCGCCACCAGATCGTGCGAAATGGCCGGGACTATCCGTCCGTCGACCGAAGTCGCTCCAGCAGGTCGGTGCGCCAGGCCTCAGTCTCGGCGACCTGGTTGAAGCTGAACACGTGGAGCCCCTCGACCAGGCTCTCCGGGCGGGCCGCGGTGGGAGCGCACTTCTCGAGGAAGCGCTCGCCGGTGAAGCCGCCCGGTGCGGCCAGACGGGCGAACGTGCCCTTGTTCTTGGCCAGGAACCGGGTGGACTCCCCCACCCCGATCCGGGTCGCCATGGTGAGCAGCTTGGTGCGCTCGACCGGGCCCGGCATCCCGAGCAGCAGCGGCATCGCCACGCCGCGCTGCCGGAGCCGGCCGACCCAGGTCGAGACCGACTTGGGGTCGAACGTCAGGTTGCTGACGATGTGGGTCGCGTAGCGGCGCTTGTCCCACATCGACTGCACGGTCTGGTCGTCGCTGATCGTGGGGTGCGACTCCGGGTAGCCGGTGATCCCGACGTTCGCGAACGGCTTGCCCAGCACGGTGAGGTCCTCGAGCAGGCTCAGCGCGTCGGGGTAGTCGCCGACCGCCTCGGCGTCGCCGCCGGGCACGAACACCGTGCTGATCCCGGACTCCGTCAGCCGGTCGCAGATCTCCTTCAGCTCGCCGCGCCCGCTCACCATCCGCGCCGCGATGTGCGGTACGGCGACGTACCCCTCGCGCGTCAGCGACTCGGCGAGCGCGAACGTCGCCTCGAGTCCCTTGCCCGGTGAGGCGGTGACGGTGACCGTGCGGTCCTTGGGGAGGTGGGTCAGCACCTTCTCCTCGGTACTGCCGACGGGCAACACCTCATAGCGCGCGTTCCGGAGCAGCCGGACCATGGCCTCGCGAGCGGCTTTGTTGCGTATCATGCAATGGGTTCCGTCATTAGAAACTGGTGTCTCGATTCTAGGACGTCGCCGAACCCGCTCACAAGAGGGCGCGCGTAGGCTTTCCACCATGCACTACGAGGACCTCGGCAGCGTCGACTACCGCGCCGCCTGGGAGGTCCAGCGCGGGGCCCACGCGGCGGTGGCAGACGGAGGCCCGGAGACGGTCCTCCTCCTCGAGCACCCGCCCGTGTTCACCTGCGGCAAGCGCACCGCGCCGGGCGAGCGGCCGCTCGACCCGGGCGGGGCCGAGGTGATCGACGTCGACCGCGGCGGCAAGATCACCTTCCACGGCCCCGGCCAGCTGGTGGGCTACCCGATCGTGCGGCTGCCCGACCACGTGCGGGTCGTCGACTACGTACGACGCGTCGAGGAGGCGCTGATCGGCGTCTGCCATGACCTCGGCGTCACGACCGCGCGGGTCCCGGGCCGCAGCGGGGTCTGGCTTCGCGCCGACCCCTCGACGCGCCCAGGACGGGCTGCGCGGCCCGAGCGCAAGATCGCCGCGATCGGTATCCGGGTCAGCCGGGGCGTGACCATGCACGGGTTCGCGCTCAACTGCGACGTCGACCTCGGCTGGTACGACCGGTTCGTGCCCTGCGGCATCGCCGACGCCGGCGTGACGTCTCTCAGCGCCGAGCTCGGGCGCGACGTGACCGTGGCCGAGGTCATCCCCTCGGTGCGGGCCCACCTCGACGAGATGCTCGCGTGGGCGGCGTACGACGCGACCCCGGACTACGAGCCGCGTCCCGATCCCGGGCGGCAGCCACTACGGGTGCCGGTCCTCAACCCGCTCGCCTGACGACACGCCTGCCGCCCGGGACCTCGCGTCCGACGCCGGGGCGGCAGGGTGCTCGATGCTGGCCGCATGACCCTCGCGATCGAGACCCGCGGGCTCCGCAAGGAGTTCGGGTCGGGTCGGGGGCGGATCGTCGCCGTCGACGGCCTCGACCTGGCGGTCCCGTCGGGTGACGTGCACGGATTCCTCGGACCCAACGGCTCGGGCAAGACCACGACGATCCGCATGCTCCTCGGACTCGCCCGGGCGAGCGGTGGCGAGATGGCGCTGTTCGGCGAGCGGGTGCCGGCGGCGCTCCCGCGTGTCATGGGACGGGTCGGAGCCGTCGTCGAGCAGCCACAGTTCACCCCGGGCTTCTCCGGCCGCCGCAACCTCCGGCTCCTCGCCCGCACGGCGGGCGTCGACCCGCGTCGCGTGCCGATGGTGCTGGAGCAGGTCGGTCTGGCCGGCCGGGAGCGCGACCGGTTCCGCACCTACTCGCTCGGCATGAGGCAGCGGCTGGCAATCGCGGCCACGCTGCTCAAGGAGCCGGACCTGCTGATCCTCGACGAACCCTCCAACGGCCTCGACCCGGCCGGCATCCGCGACATGCGCGATCTGGTGACCGGGCTCGCGGACGCCGGGGTCACGGTGCTGCTGAGCTCGCACATCCTGACCGAGGTGCAGCAGGTCTGCCACTCCGTGACGATCATCGGCAACGGGCGCACCGTCGCCTCCGGCTCGGTCGAGTCGCTGCTCGGCGAGAGCCGATCCCGCACCCGCGTCGGCGTGGGCGACCCGGCCCGGGCGGCCGCGATGCTCGAGCGGGCCGGCTACGGGGTCCAGCGCGAGGGCGACGACGTGCTGGTCGAGGGCCACGACCACCCCGAGGAGATCAGCCGGCTGCTCGCCGGGGAGCAGCTCTACGTCTCCGAGCTCTCCGCCATCCGTCCCGACCTGGAGACCGTGTTCCTCCAGCTCACTCGCGACCGTCCGACGGAGGATGCCCGGTGAGCCGCCGCTCCGGCGCCAGGACAGAGCGACCTGGGCTGCCCACCCTCGTGGGCGTCGAGCTGTCCCGTTTCCGCAGCCGCCGTGCGATCCTGCTGCTGGTGGCCGCGGCGATCGTGTTGAGTGGCCTCTTCGCAGCCAAGCTGGCATGGGACACCCGGCCGATCACGCCCGAGGATCTCGCGACGGCCAAGGCGCAGGCCGCGATCAACGCCAAGGACCGCCAGGTGCAGGCCGACCTGAAGGCCTGCCGGGAGCGGCCCGAGGAGTACATCGGCGCCGGCGGCACCGCCGAGCAGTGCGCCGAGACGATCCTCCCCCGGCCGGAGTCTTACCTGGCGCGCGGCCCGCTCGACGTCGACAACGTGCTGCCCGGCCACGGCATCGCGGTCGCGATCCTGCTGGTCGTGCTGATGATGCTCGCTGGCGCGACGTTCGCCGGTGCCGACTGGGCGTCCGGCTCGATGAGCAACCAGCTGCTGTTCGAGTCGCAGCGGTCGCGGATCTGGACCGCCAAGGCGCTGGCGCTCGCGATCGGGGTGCTGGTCGTCAGCACGCTCGGCCTCGTGGCGTTCTGGGTGCCCGTGCGCCTGTTCGCACTCCAACGCGACATCGCCGTCGCAGGCGACCTCCAGGCGGACATCGGCTGGCACGTGGTCCGCACGCTCGTGCTTGCCGTAGTCGGCGCGGTGCTGGCCTACGGCCTGACCATGCTGTTCCGGCACACGGTGGCGACCGTGGCGCTGTTGTTCGGCGCGAGCGTGGCGGCGGAGATCCTGCTCAGCCTGCTGCCGTTCTCGGGCTCCGGCCGGATCTCCCCCAGCCACAACGCCTTTGCGTGGTTGCTGGGAGACACGCAGTACTACGACTCGACGATCACGTGCTCCGGCGCAGGCGGTTGCGACCAGGTCCGCACGCTGGAGATGTGGCCGGCCGGCCTGCTGATCGGGGTCGTGTTCGTGGTTGTGACGGTGATCTCCCTGGTCTCGTTCCGGCGCCGCGACCTGCCCTGAGCCTCACGCCGAGTGCATGACGACCACGTCGCCGTGCCCGCCGTACCCCATCACGTCCTCGTGCCACTGCTCGCCGTCGAAGGTGAGCATCAACCAGCCAGCTGCAGGGTCCGGGACGAGCTGCGGGTGCGGGATGTTGGTCGGGTACGGCGCGTCGAGCCGGCCCAGCCGTCGCCCGGCGAGGTCGAAGACCGGGTAGTTCTGGTTGTCCTTGTCGCTGGCCAGCAGGTAGCTGGTGCCGTCGACCGCGGCGATCACCGGGCCCTCGCACTGGTGCAGGTTGTCCGCCGCGGCGACCTTCTCCAGCCCGTCGGTCCAGTCCCGGGCCGCGGTCTCGGCGAGCGCAGGGTGGAAGTCGAACGGGTCCTGGCTGGGGCTCTCCACGAAGCCGAGCCGCCAGCGGCCGTCGATCCGCGTGAGCGCGGGGTCCCAGCTCCCCACGTCGGTCGGCAGAGGTGCGCGCTCGGTCGGGAGGAGGTGCACGCCGGAGAGCAGGTCGTCGCCGCTCGAGGTGTGCCGCACATGGATGGATCCAGGTGCGAAGTCGCCCCAGGAGCTGGTGAGAACCAGCCAGCGGTCGCCGTCGCGCACCAGCTGTCCGGCGTGGTCACCGAGCACCAGGCCGTCGCGCCGCGTGAAGAGCTGCGACTCCAGCCGCATCGCACGCGGCTCGGCCGGGTCGAGGGACCAGACGCTCCAGTGCGCCTGCTGGAAGAACCCGAGCCCGGCACAGGTCCAGGTCAGGTACACCCGACCGTCCACGACGTACGGCGAGCCGTCCGCGTGCTGCACCAGGTGCGGGTCGCGCAGCCCGGTCATCCCGAACAGCCCCGCGCGGACCGACCCCAGCCGCACTCCGCGGCCACCCCACGCGTACGCGTACCCCTCGAGCACGTCCTCGCGACGCAGGTCGACCAGCTCCGCCACCTTGGCCCGCTCGGTCAGGACGGGCTGCCACCCCTCGCCGGCGTCGACCAGCGCGGTCACCTGGTTCTCGCAGACCGCGAACGCCAGCCCGAACGCGCCGGTCTGCGGCACGACCCGGTAGCGCAGCACACGCGTGCGTCCGTCCGTCCGCACCTCGAGTGAGAGCCGGCCGGAGCGGGCCGACCACCGGACCAGGACGTGCTCTCCGTCGGCGGTCGCCAGCCCCGCCGCCACCGAGCCGTCCACCGGGACGGCGGCCACGTCCAGCAGGACGGCCGCGTACGGCGCGGCGGGACCGGAGTCGTGGCGGTGCAAACCCGTGGTGACGGTGCGACCGCCCTCGTGCGCGGCGAACCCCGGCGCGACGAGCTCGACCGGACGGAACCGGTCGACGATGTCGAGAGTCAGGTCGAAGATGGTGTGCTCCTCGGGGTCGGTGGACGACGATCGGCTGCGCTCCCGGGCCGTCTCGCGGTCCGGGTCGCCACAGGCGCCGAGCAGGGTGGCTCCGGCCGCCAGCAGCAGGGCGCGCCGCGACGGCCGTGGCCAGGCGTGCGCGCCGTACGTCATCCCTTCAGGCCGGAGCGGGAGACACCCTCGATCACGAACCGCTGCGCGATCATGTAGAGCAGCAGCACCGGCACGCTGGCCACCACGGCACCGGCCATGAGCAGGTCGTAGCGCACCGCGTTGGCGGTCTGAAGTGTGGACAGGCCCGCCTGCAGAGTCTGCTGCTCCGGGCTGAACAGCACGTAGACCGGCCAGAGGAAGTCGTTCCAGTTGGTCAGGAACGCCAACAGCGCCAGCGTCGCGAGAGCCGGCTTGGACAGCGGCAGCACGATGCGGGTGAAGATCTGCCAGCGGTTGGCACCGTCGAGGAACGCCGACTCCTCCAGCTCCAGCGGCAGCTGGATGAAGAACTGGCGCAGGAAGAACACCCCGAATCCCCCGGCTGCCGTCGGCACGATGATCGCCACCAGCGTGTCGAGCCAGTACAGGCGGCCGACGATCTCGTAGTTCGGCACGATCAGGATGACCGGCGGCACGAACAGCGTCGCCACGATCAGGCCGAACACGACCTTCTTGCCCCGGAAGTCCAGCCGGGCCAGGGCATACGCCGCGAACGCCGACGTGACCACGACCAGGACGGCGTTGGCGCTGGCCGCCACCATCGAGTTCAGGAACCAGCGCAGCACGGGTGTGTCGGCGGCGCCGAAGATCCGCTCATAGGCCTGCAACGTGAACGGGCTCGGGAGCCAGCTGGGCGGCGTCTGGCTGGCGTCCGCCGGCGACTTGAGCGACGTCACCAGCATCAGCAGGAGCGGA
>Ga0207675_100002801_pt1 | contig 17132 bp, 15 predicted proteins | sample KBSSwiS42_FD_184305 | JGI IMG/M metagenome (GOLD analysis project Ga0207675, IMG submission 184305) | Switchgrass rhizosphere microbial communities from Kellogg Biological Station, Michigan, USA - KBS Switchgrass S4-2 (SPAdes) (version 2) | ecosystem: Host-associated > Plants > Roots >... | reverse complement strand
GGGAACCAATGTCGCGTGCGATTGCACATCGAGCAGACGGACAGCATCACCGGTACTTCCACCAGTACGCCCACGATGGTCGCCAAAGCGGCCCCCGATTCCGGCCCAAAGAGCGCAATCGCCACCGCCACCGCGAGCTCGAAGAAGTTGCTCGCTCCGATTAGGGCACCCGGCGCGGCCACAACGTAGGGAACCTTGAAATAGCGCATGAGTCCATAGGCGAGCCCCGCGTTGAAATACACCTGAATGAGAATGGGCACGGCAATCAAGAGAACGTGAAACCAACGCTGGGTAAGATTGGTCGCCTGAAAAGCGAAGATGAGGAGGAGCGTGGCCAGAAGCGCCAGGATCGTGACCGGCTTGAAACGAGGCACGAAGGACTGCTCGAACCATTGCCGGCCCTTGGCGCGGATGAGCCACGCGCGACTCAGCCCACCCAACGCGAGGGGGATCACGATGAACCCGATCACGCTGTAGAAGAGCACCGGAAAGGGCACGTGAAGGCCACTGGCCCCCGAAACGAGCAACGTGACGATCGGAGCGAACAGAACGAGCATGATCAAATCGTTCAGGGAGACCTGCACCAGCGTGTAGGCGGGATCTCCGTCCGTGAGATACGACCACACGAACACCATCGCCGTGCAGGGCGCGGCGGCAAGAATGATGGTGCCGGCGACGTACTGGTCGGCGAGCGCGGGCCCAATCAGCGGCAGAAACAAGTGCTTGAAAAACAGCCAAGCAAGAAACGCCATCGAGAACGGCTTCACGATCCAGTTCACGAACAACGTGATCAGCACACCGCCCGGGCGGTGTCTGACGCCGATGATGCTGGTGAAGTCGACCCGCAGCATCATCGGGTAGATCATGAGCCAAATGAGAATCGCAATGGGCAGGTTGATGTGACTGCCGGCGCCGAATTCCAGACCGCGTAAGCCGGCCACGAGCCGGGGAAACACTGTCCCGATAAGGACGCCCGCGATCATGCAGAGACCCACCCAAAGCGTCAGGTATCGTTCGAACACGTTGAGCCGTTTCTTCTCGCTGCTCATGTCGCGCGTCCCGCCGCTTCCGCCAATAACTCCCGGACGCGGCCGGCAATCTCATCCCGAACCGCCCTGAATCCCGCATCGTCAAGGGTCTTGGGATCCGGTAACTCCCAATCCCGCCGATGGTGCGCGGGAAGAAACGGACACGCATCGCCGCAACCCATGGTCACGATGTAATCCCACGCCACCTCAGGCAGATCGTCGAGACCCTTGGAGTTCTGCCCCGAGATGTCGATACCGTTTTCCTGCATGAACGCGATGGCGCGCGCATTTACCTCGCCCGAGGGACGCGAGCCCGCGCTCCACGCGGACACCGCATCTTTCCCGAACACCCTCGCGAACCCTTCCGCCATCTGGGAACGGCAGGAGTTCTCGATACATACGAACAACACGTGGCTCATGATCGCTCGATCGTCAGCAGCAAATCCGCCGCCCTTTGCGCTTGGACGTGGACGCCAGTAAACCGACGTTCACCCCCAGCTCGCGAACCGTTTCCTCGTTCATCGTGTAGTAGCACCAACGGCCATCGCGCCGGCAAGTGATGAGCCCGGCCTCCTTCAGGATGCGAAGATGAAACGACAGGAGGGGCTGCTTGATCTCCAGCGTCTCCATGAGATCGCAAACGCAGGCCTCTCCCGCCGTGAGCTCGTTCAAGATCGCCAGCCGGGTCTCATCGGCCATGGCTTTGAGTGCGGAAAGGGTGGAGACAGTGGAAACAGTCGAAAGAGGGCTGGGCATGCGCGCGAATATACATCAATATTTATTGATATGTCAATGTCGCCGGTACCGGAAAACGGCGCCATTGCCGCGCGGGAGGCCGATTTGAGATAATCCCGCGGGTCTTACGAGCCTGGGGGCGCGTTGAACGAGAAATTTAGCCGCGACTGGGCCCTGGAGGCCCAAAAACTCCTTCTTTCCCTCCGCGATATCGCCGGCGCCGATATCCGCCTGGAAGACGACGGCCGGAGCCTGGCCGAAATCAACATCCTCGCCGAAGGCAATCGCCCTCCCAAGCAAATCGTGCGCGACGTTCGGTCGGCGCTGAGAGCCGAGTATCAGGTCGACGTGGACTACCGAAAAATCAGCGTCGCCCAGCGGCGCGACGCAGATCAAGAGCACCTTCGCGGCGAAACCGGGCCCACCGTGCTCACGTTGCCCGCGTCATTGGTCGAAGAAGAGCCGCTCGTCACGCGATTGCGGTTCGAAGGAGTCACCGTCGGCATCGATCCCATGGGTTGCCGGGTGCGCGTGGAGCTCTCGCTCGACGGTCGTGAAGCGATCGGCGAAGCGCAAGGCGCGAATGCCACCCGTCAGCTCCCGCTGCTCGTCGCTGAAGCTACGATTGAAGCCCTCGCAAAGTTCGTCGATCCCGGCGCGACGCTTTCCATTGCTGACCTCAAATGCATTCAACTTGCCGATGAAGACACCGTGCTCGTCATGGTCAAGCTCTACAAGGATCGCTCCGAGAAAACTCTCACCGGATCCGCAGTGGTGGCGCAAAGCTTGCAGCAGTCAGTGGTGTATGCTACGTTGAATGCCCTCAATCGTGTTCTGGGACGTTTGCAGTTTCGTGAACCGATCGAGTACGAAGTACGACCCTTGTCAGGGTCGTAATCGTTTCGTCCAAAATCCAGCCCGCCCAAGACATGACAGAGTTGCCGGCCAACAGCCCCGGCCTCGGCGACAGCACGGAAGGACGAACATGGCCAAGACGACGAGGGGCCTCGCTCAATTCGCGAGGCTGCCCTGGTTTCTTTTGACCTACGCGGGCGTGGTTGGCTTCGGTGCATTGTTCCTCTTAGCGGGCGCGGCCACCGGAACGCTGCCGGTGTTCTGGCAGGTGTGGGGTGCGCTCCTCATCGTGGCGCCCATGTGGCTCGCCCGGTATACTTTCCAGCTTTCCAAAAGCGCCCAACGTGACTTGATCGAGTTCGCGGGGGCGTTGGCCGGCTTGATCGACGAGTTCGATCCCACCACGCGACGTCATTCGGAGCGGGTGAGCCGGTACGCGGGTCTCTTGGCGCGTGAACTCGGGCTTTCGAAGCGCGAGATCGAGCGTGCCAAGACATGCGGCTTGCTTCATGACATCGGCAAGATTGCGGTGTCGCAGCGCGACATCGTGCAGAAGCCGGGTCCGTTGACGGAGGAAGAGCGCGCCTTGGTTGCGTTGCACGCGGACATTGGGGCCGACATCCTGAGCAGCGTGCAGGCATTCAAGGATCTCGCACCGATCGTGCGGCTGCATCACGAGCGCATGGACGGACGTGGGTATCACCGGCTTATGCCGGGTGACGTGCCGCTTCTGGCGCGCATCGTGACCGTGGCCGACGCGTTCGACGCGATGACCAGCGATCGCGTGTACCGGCCGGCCTTGAATCTCGAAGATGCCGTGACCGAGCTGGATCGTCATAAGGGGCGCCAGTTCGATCCGGACATCGTGCGCGCATTGAATCGCTTGCTCGAGCGGGGAGAGCTCTTGCCGGTGACGGCATCGGTCGCCGAGCCCACGCCCGCGCGAGCCGCGCCCGAATACGCATAAACATCCGGGGGCAAAAAGAGCCCCGATCAAGGAGACCGACATGACACCGCCCACCCGCTACCGCGATGCCGGCGTGGACATCGACGCCGGAGAAGAAGCGGTTCGGCGGATCCAGAAGGCGGTGCACTCCACCTTCGGTCCTCATGTCGCCACCGAGATCGGGCGCTTTGCCGGCGCTACTGTCATTCCCGGCGGGGATCCCAACCTCTTGATCGTGGCGAGCATGGATGGCGTGGGCACCAAGCTCAAAATCGCCGCGATGATGGAACGCTACGACACGGTGGGCCAGGACCTGGTCAACCACTGTGTGGGCGACATCGGCGTGCATGGTTCCGAGCCGTTGTTCTTCCTCGATTACGTGGCGATGGGTCATCTCGTGCCTACCACGGTGGAGAAGATCGTCGAAGGTCTCGCCATCGCCTGCCGGCAAAACGGCTGCGCGTTGCTCGGCGGGGAGACCGCGGAAATGCCGGGGATCTATCACGGCGATGATTTCGATCTCGCGGGCTGCATCGTGGGCACGGTGAAACGCCAAGAGTTCGTGGACGGAACCTCGATCGCCATCGGCGATGTTCTTCTGGGCTTTCCATCCACCGGCATGCACACGAACGGCTATTCGCTCGCGCGCCGTGTGCTCTTCGACAACGGGGAATTGAAGGTGGAGGATCGCCTCCCCGGCACGAAGCTCACCCTGGGTGACGCGCTTCTTGCCGTGCATCGCTCGTATCTCCCCGTGCTGAGATCCCTTAAAGGCATCATGAACGGCGCCGCCCACATCACCGGCGGCGGCCTTCCCGGAAACGTGAACCGCATGCTGCCAAAAGGAACTAACGCGCGCATTCACGTGGATCGATGGCCGGTGCCGCCGATCATGAAGTTCATCGGGGAAATCGGCGAGGTGCCGCGCGACGATATATATCGCGCGTTCAACATGGGGATTGGGCTCGTAGTGGCGGTCGCCTCCGAAAGAGTCCAGGAGGCGGTGAAAGCTACGAGCAACGAAGCGATCAAGATCGGGGAGATCGTGTCCGGAACCGGCACGGTAGAGCTGGTGGGAGATCCGGTGTGGTGAAAGAAGACGGGCTGGTTCGGGTTGGGATCGTCGGCGCGGGCGCGATCGCGCAGGTCAGTCATTTTCCGGCCTACCATCGCCTCCCCGGTGTGAAGCTCACCGCGGTGTGCGACGTGGACATGGGCAAGGCACATCGCGTAGCGAGCCGCTACAACGTGCCTCACGTCACCGAGTCGTTCGAAGAGTTGGTGCGTTTGGAAGACGTCGACGCCGTCGATATTTGCCTTCCCAACCACCTGCACGCGCCCGCCACCCTCGCCGCGCTGGAAGCGGGCAAAGACGTACTTTGTGAGCGGCCGTTCTCGCGTTCCAGCGAAGAAGCCGCGGCCATGGTGAGCGCGGCGAAAGATCGCAAGCTCGTGCTCATGAGCGGGTTCAACAACCGCTACCGCGAAGACGCCCTGCTGTTGAAACGCTTCGTGGCGGAAGGGGAGATCGGTCGCATCTTCTACGCCAAGGCCGGCTGGCTCATGCAGGCTTCGACTTGGTCGGGCGCCGGGTGGCGGAAGAAAAAGAAGTACGCGGGTGGTGGCGTGCTCATGGATCTCGGCATTCAGATGCTCGACATGGCGCTCTGGGTTTTGGGCATGCCCAAGGTGCTCGCCGTCTCCGCAACCGCGAATCCGCGCCCCACCAGCGACGACATGGAAAGCACCGCGTCCGCCTTCCTAAGACTCGCCTCCGACAACGTGATCACGCTCGAAGTTTCGTGGGGACTTCTCATGGAGCGGGATTTCGCCTACGTGAACCTCTTCGGCGAAAAAGGCGTGGCGCTCTTGAATCCGCTCCGGCTCCACAAGGAAATGCACGGAAGCCTGGTCAACGTGACCCCCACCCTCGGCTCCTCCAAAAATCCCTACAAGCTGTCCTACGAAAGCGAGATCAAGCACTTCATCGAGTGCGTGCGTACGCGCGCGCGACCGAACACGCCGGGCGAGGATGCACTCGCCATGTTGCGGCTTCTGGAAGCACTCTACCGTTCGGCCACGGAAGGGCGTGAGGTAGAGCTCCCCTGAGCGGTCGCACGCGTTACGCGCTGGCCGCTCTCTCCGGATTTTTGCTCGCGGTCGCGTTTCCAAAATTGGGTGGGGGACTCGTCGCCCTGGTGGCGTTGGTGCCGCTCGGCCTCGCCTTGGAATGGAAGGAACGCGCAGCCCCCCGAAGAGCGTTTCGTCTGGGCTATGTCACCGGCCTCGTCTTCTTCATCACGCTGCTTTACTGGATCCCGTTCCTGCCCCGGGAGAACCTGACCATTCCGTATCTCATGTTTCCCATGCTGCTGGTAATGGTCGCGTATCTTGCGTTATATCCCGCCGTATCGGCCGTGACCGCGGTGTGGCTCGCGCGCAAACGACTGCCCGTTGCGTTCACCCTTCCGCCCTTGTGGGTGCTCTTCGAAGTCATGCGGAGCACGGGGATCTTTGGGTTTCCGTGGGGGGTGTTGGGCTATGCACCGGCCGGCGTGCCGAGCTTCATTCAGTTCGCCGCGTTCACCGGAGTATGGGGAGTGAGCCTGTGGATCCTCGTCGTGAACGGTTGCATCGTCCAAGCGATCACCGCAACGTCGCGCCAGTCGCGTAACGCGAGCATTCTCGCCGCGATCCTGCTCGTGATCATTCCCGCGCTTCAGGGCACGTTGCGTCTGCGCAACGTGAAACCCCACTCCACCGTCTCCGTGGGCCTCGTGCAACCCAACGTGGGTGAAGACAAGTGGCAGATGGCGGTGCGGGATTCAGTGGTGGCGCAAGTGCTTCGGGTCACGCGCGACATGGCGTCGAAGCAAAGCATTCCTCCTGACCTTTATGTATGGCCCGAGACCGCCGTGCCCGCCCCCATTCGCCGCGACCCCATGTATCGCGTCCAGGTGAACGACCTGGTCAAAGAGCTGAACGCGCCGCTCCTCGCCGGATATCCCGACGGCGTGCGCGAATCCAACGGCAACGTGCGCTACACGAACAGTGCCGGGCTCATCATGCCGGGACGGGGACTGGTCCGGCAGTACGACAAACGGCATCTCGTGCCCTTTAGCGAGTACTTTCCGCTGCCGTTTTTGAACCGATTCGATTTCGGGCAAGCCAACTTTGCTACTGGAAAAGAGCTGGGATTGTTCTCGCAGCTCGATGTGCCCTTCGGCGTGCTCATTTGTTTCGAATCGATCTTTCCCGGAGAAGCACGCAGCCTCACCCGGGCCGGGGCACGCTATCTGGTCAACATCACCAACGATCAATGGTTCGGCGATTCCGCCGCGCCGTATCAACATTTCGAGATGAACGTGCTGCGTTGCATCGAGAACGGGATCGGCATGGCGCGCGCGGCGAACACGGGCATCTCCGGCGTTCTCGACCCCTACGGCCGCATCGTGCTTCGCACGGGAACGTTCGTTTCCGCGGGCGTGGAAGGGCATGTGGACGTGCGCGAGGGAACCACGTTCTACACGCGGTTCGGCGATTGGATCTTATGGGGGTGCCTGATCTGGATTCCCGTCGCCATTGTGCTCGGTCGAAAGGTAGGGCGTGAACCTCTGGCGTGATCGCGATCCGCGGGCCAAGACCTACTTCGCCATTGCCCAGAGCCTGTTGCTCGTCCTCGTGCCCGCCTCCCGCGCGTGGTTGTTTCTTCCGTTAATCCTATATTTGCTCATCACCGCGGGCGTGCCGCGCGAGAAATTCGTCGCGTTGATCAAAGCGGTGCTCGCGCTGTGGTTACTGAGCTTCATCTTCAACGCGTTTCTCATCCCCGGCCCGCGCGTGGGTCCGGAATGGCTCAAGGTCTTGCGCCCCACCACCACCGGCATTCGCGCCGGACTGGATCATGGCGCGCGACTAGCTGGTCTCGCGGGACTCGGCGCGTGGCTTGCCGCTACCACCGGCGTGCTCGATCTCGCCGCGAGCCTCGAATGGTCGGTGCGCGGTTGGCCGCGGCTTCGGCGACAGGCGCACAAAGTGCTCATGCCGGTCGTGCTCGGGGTGCGACTCGTACCGCTCTTGGTCGATGAAGGCCGCCGTCTGATCGAGATCGATCGGCTAAGAAGCGGCTCGCAAGGCAAAGGTCGCGCGATCAAACGGCTCGCGCAGCTGGCCCCCCTGTGGATGGTGCTCGTGATCGAGCGGGCGGAGGGGTTGGCGGAAGCGCTCGTGCTGCGGGGCTACGATCCCGACCGTCCGCGAAGTTTTGCGCGTGCATTTCGCATGGGCGTTCTCGACTGGGCACTCGTTTTGTTTGGAACGCTCGCGGTGGCGGGTGCCGCGGCGTGACCGCGCGATATCGACTCGATATTGCGTTCGACGGGAGCGGGTTCAGGGGCTGGCAAGCGCAATCGAAGGGCCGGACCGTGCAAGGCGAGCTCAAACGCGTCTTCGCCAAGCTTGGTGAAACAACCCAACCCGCCGGAGCGGGGCGCACCGACGCCGGCGTGCACGCGCTCGACTATCCGGTGACGGTTGACCTGGAAAGAGACTGGCCGGCCGACGAGCTTCGCCGCGCGTTGACAGCGAACCTGCCCCGCGACATCCAGGTCCGCAGAGTGGGCGCGGTCCCGCCCCGCTTTCACGCCCGCTTCGACGCCCAGAGCCGGACCTATGTCTACGTCCTGGGCCTTCGTGAGGACACCTTCTTTCGCCTCCGGCGCTGGAACGTGCCCGTTTTGCCCGTTGCAGCATGGGTTCATGGGGAGTTGAAAATCCTCCGCGAATCGGCGAACGTCTCCGCTCTTGCCCGAGCAGGGGGCCCGTCCGGCGTGCGAACCCGCATCCAGGATGCCGGGTGGCGACCCCTTCCCGAAGGAGCGGTGTTCCACGTGACCGCCGATCGATTTCTCTACGGCATGATGCGAGCGCTCACGGGGGCGCTGGTGCGCGGTTATGCCGACGGCCACGCATCCGGGCATTTGAACCGCGTGCTGGCCGGCGAACGCCCCGCACGATCGGCCCCACCGCAGGGCCTGTATTTCGGTGCTGCGGCCTACGCTGATGAGGTTCCGCGTCCCATACCCTTTTCCGAGGTGATCCGGGTGGCAGGGCTTATCGAGCGATGAAACGCGCCGTACTTCTCGTCGTATTGCTTCTCACCGGCTGCCAAAAGACGCAGCCCACCACGACCACGGACACCAACGCGTCGGTCGATCAGAGCCGGCGCACCGCCTTGGTGCGCGCGGTGGAACGGGTCTCGCCCGCCGTGGTCGGTGTATATGCGGTTTCGAAACACCGGGTCTACGTGGACCCCAGCCGCCGCGAGTTCCAGCGCCGCTTTTTTCCCGAGCTCCCCCAGTTCACCGACCAGCGCGTGCCGGAATTGGGCTCGGGGATCGTGCTCGACAAGAAGGGCTACTTCCTCACCAACGATCACGTGGTCGGGAACGCGGATGAGGTTTGGGTATTCCTAAGGGACGGGCGCCAGCTTCCCGCGCGGGTGGTCGGCACCGATCCCAACTACGACCTGGCGGTGATCTATGCCACTCCGCCTGATTCGGCGGGATTCGGCCCCGCGCCGTTCGGTGACTCAGACAGCTTGATGGTGGGGGAGTGGGTGATGGCGGTAGGTAATCCCTACGGCCTCTATCTCGCCGATCCAACCCCGTCCGTCACCGCGGGGGTGGTGAGCGCCTTGCACCGCGACATTCTCATGAGCGAAGGCTCGGCCATCTATAAGGACATGATCCAGACCGACGCCGCGATCAATCCCGGCAACTCCGGCGGACCGCTCGTGAACGCGGACGGGCAAGTGGTCGGGATCAACACGTTCATCTTTACGCAGAACGGCGGATCGCTCGGCATCGGTTTCGCCATTCCGATCAAGGAAGCGCTGCAAGTGTCAGGGGAGCTGATCCAGTACGGACACGTGCGCACGGTGTGGATCGGCATCTCAGTGCAGGATTTGACCGCTGCATTGGCCAAGCAGTTCGACGTCGCCGGTGCGGGTGGGTTGGTGGTGTGGAGTCTCGAGCGCGGCTCGCCCGCGGAGCGGGGCGGGCTCAAGCTGGGGGACGTCATTCGTGCGATCGATGGCACGCCGGTGCGCGGCGCGCAGGAAGCGCGGCGTTTCCTGTTCGGTAAGCGCGAAGGGGACGTGGTGGTGTTCTCGGTGGAGCGAAAGAACAAGATCGAGGAGATCCCGGTCAAAATCGAAACCATTCCAGGAACCAGTAATCCGAGGGCTGAAGGATGATCGAACGTTATAGCCGCCCCAAGATGGCAGCCTTGTGGTCCGAAGCGGAGATGTACCGTGTGTGGCTCGAAGTGGAGCTGGCGGTGGTGGAGGCGCTGGAGCACCGCGATCTCGCACCCAAGGGAACAGCAGAAACCATTCGCAAGAAGGCCAAGGTCGATCCCGCACACGTGCAAGAGTTAGAGAACACGTTGAAGCACGATGTGATCGCGTTCTTGACCGCGGTGTCGGAGAACCTGGGCGACGAGAGCCGTTATCTGCATTACGGCATGACCTCATCGGATTTGCTCGACACCGCGTTGTCGTTACGATGCCGGCGCGCGTGCATGATGATTCGGGAAGAGCTGCAAGCCTTGTGCGGCGCGGTGAAAGCGCGCGCGCTGGAACACAAGAAGACGCCCATGATCGGCCGCACGCACGGCGTGCACGCCGAGCCAACCACGTTCGGGCTCAAGCTCTTGGGTTGGTACACCGAGCTAGGCCGCCAGGAAAAACGGCTCATGGAGGCCACGCTCGGCATCTCGGTGGGGAAGATCTCGGGTGCGGTGGGAACGTTCAGTCACCTCGATCCGTTCATCGAAGAGTACGTCTGCCATCGTCTGGGATTAACGCCGGCGCCCGTCTCTACGCAAATTCTCCAGCGCGACCGGCATGCGGCGTTACTCACCACGCTGGCCAACATGTCCGCGACGTTGGAGAAGTTCGCCACCGAAATTCGCAACCTCCAGCGCACCGAAGTGCGCGAGGTCGAGGAACCGTTCGGGAAGGGGCAAAAGGGCTCGAGCGCCATGCCCCACAAGCGAAACCCGATCACGTGTGAACGCGTGGCCGGGCTGGCGCGGGTGTTGCGCGGAAATGCCCTGGCCGCCCTGGAAAACGTGGCCCTCTGGCACGAGCGCGACATCACGCATTCGTCGGTGGAACGCATCATCATTCCGGATAGCTTCCTGCTCGTGGATTATCAGTTCTCGTTGATGACCGAGGTCATGAACGGGCTTCTCGTCTATCCCGAGCACATGATGGCGAATCTCGAGAAAACCGGCGGGCTCGTGTTCTCGCAGCGGCTCTTGCTGGGCTTGGTGGAGCGAGGGCTGCGCCGGGAAGCCGCGTACCAAGTCGTGCAGCAGCACGCGATGGATGCCTGGCAGGGTGGGAAGACCTTCAAAGAACGCATCGCGGGAGACGGCCACGTGCAGAGCGTCATGACCGCCGACCAAATTCACGGGGCGTTCGATCTCCAGAGGTACTTGAGAAACGTGGACACGATTTTCAATCGCGTGCTGGGCGAGGAGGAGGCGTGAAAAGTCCCGAGCTAACGTTCGATCTTCCCGAGGACGCGGGACTTTCGAAGCTACTCTCGGAACAAGGGCTTCGCCTGAAACCTTCCGAAGCACGGCGAGTTCGCGAGCTCTTGGGCCGCAATCCCACGCGCGCCGAAGCGGTGCTGTTCGACACGTTATGGAGCGAGCACTGCTCCTACAAATCCAGCCGCGCCGCGTTAAAGAAGTTTTTGCCGACGGAGGCGCCGCACGTGATTCTCGGCCCGGGTGAGGACGCCGGGATCGTGTACTTGACCACCCATGCCGGGGAACGGTGGACGCTGGTGGTGGGGCACGAGAGCCACAATCATCCCTCGCAAGTACTGCCCTTCGAAGGCGCCGCAACCGGCATCGGCGGCATCGTGCGCGATGTGTACTGCATGGGTGCCGACGTGATCGGCGTACTGGATGCATTGCGCTTCGGCGACTTGAACGGCCGTCATGGTGAACGCTCGCGCGAGATCGCGAACGGCGTCGTGGATGGGATCTGGCATTACGCGAACGCCCTCGGCGTGCCGAACTTGGGTGGCGACACGGTGTTCGATCACGGGTTCGACGACAACTGCCTGGTCAACGTGGTCGCGGTGGGGGTCGCGCGCGAACGCGATATCTTGAGAAGCCGTGTTCCCGCCGAGGCGCGCGAGACGCCGTATGTGTTCGTGCTGGTGGGAAAGCCCACCGATGCGAGCGGTTTTGGCGGCGCCGCCTTCGCCAGTGCGGTGCTCGACGAATCACAAGAGACGAGCAACAAGGGTGCGGTGCAGGTGCCCGATCCGTTCTTGAAGCGCGTGCTCACCGAAGCGCAAAAGAAGGTGATGGCGCTGGCCCAAAAGGAAGGGTTCACGGCGGGATTCAAGGATCTCGGGGCGGGCGGCATCGCCTGCGCCACCTCGGAGCTGGCTTCCGCGGGTGGTTTCGGGGCGGATATCGATCTCACGAACGTATCGGTGTCGATCAAGGACCTGCCGCCCGACGTGATCGCCTGTTCGGAAACCCAGGAGCGTTACTGCTGGGTCGTACCCGAAGAGCGCGCCGAAACCGTCCTCAAAATTTATAACGAAGATTTCGAGCTCCCGCATTTATACCCCGGCGCCAAGGCGCAAGTGATCGGGACCGTGCGCACGCATGACACCGCGTACCGGCTCACCCACGAAACGGACCTCGTGTGCGCGGCGCCGGTGGAGATCATCACCGAAGGCATTCGCTACGAGCGGAGCATGGCGCCCACGCCACCCCCGCGCCATGAGCCGCATCCGCCGCTTCTGGAAACCATCGGCGAGCCCCTGGTGGCGCTTCTGTCCAGCACCGCGCTCGCATCGCGCGAAGCGATCTACCGCCACTACGACACCGAAGTGCAGGCGCGGGCCGTGCTTCGCCCCGGGGAAGCCGACGCGGCGGTGCTGGTTCCGGTAGACGGTAATGCCATCGGTCTTGCGGTGAGCGTCGACGGCAATCCCCGCTACGGCGCGCTGGATCCGTACCAGGGGGGCGCGACTGCGGCGGCAGAAGCGATGCGCAACGTGGTCGCAGTGGGGGCCATGCCGTGGTGCATGACCGATTGCTTGAACTATGGCAACCCCGAAGATCCCGAGGTGTTTCGCCAGTTCGTCGAGGGCGTGCGCGGCATCGGGGACGCGTGCCGCGAGATCGGCCTTCTTGAAGATGCACGCTATCCGGTGCCGATCGTGAGCGGCAACGTCTCGTTCTACAACGATTCGAATCAAGGCCGCCCCATTCCGCCCTCGCCCATCGTGGCGTGCTTCGGGGTAATGAAGGATTACGCGCTCGCCACCACACCGCGATTGAAATCCGAAGGGAACGCGTTGGTGTTGATTGGAGAGCGCCGGCGCGAGATGGGGGGCTCGGCTTACTGGCGCATGCGCGGCATTGACGGCGGCACGCCACCGCACGTCGATTTCGCCGCAAGCCGCCGTGAAATGATGCTGGTACTCGACGCGATCGATCGCGCCTACAGCGTTGCGTGTCATGACATCTCCGAAGGCGGGGTTGCAATTGCCGCGGCGGAGATGGTGCTGGCCAGCGACATGGGATTGCGCCTCGAACCGGAAGCGCTGGAGGGTCTCGCCTGGGAGGACTATCTCTTCACCGAATCCGGCGGATTCTTGATGGAAGTCGCTTCAGAAGAACTCGAGGCGTTCGAAGCGCTGGCGCGCACGCGGGGCGTGTGGTTCAAGCGATTGGGATCGGTGATCGGGAATCGCCGCCTCGAGTTAGTGCCCCCCGAAGGCGAGGAGGAATCGATCGACATCGATCAAGTGAGCGAGCGGTGGCAACGCGCGTTGTTGGAGGCACTGCGATGAAGGAATCCATCATCGAAGCCTGGCCTCGCGTGGCGGTGATTCAGCTCCCCGGGGTGAACTGCGAATACGAAACCAAGGCGGCCTTGGAACGCGCCGAGTTGCGCGGCGAAATCGTGCGCTGGAACGAGCCGCAAGAGCGCTTGGACGCGTTCGACGCTTACGTGCTCCCGGGCGGGTTCTCCTACGAGGACCGCATTCGGGCCGGGGCCGTGGCCGCCAAGGTGCCGGGCCTGGACGTGGTCGCCCGGGCGGCGGAGGACGGGAAGCCGGTCCTGGGCATCTGTAATGGCGCTCAGGTCCTCGTAGAGGCGGGTCTGGTCCCCGGGAGGACGCCGGGAGAGGTGGAAATGGCCCTGGGCTCCAACCGGGGTTGGGACGGGTATTACTGCGGCTGGGTCTACGTGAAGGTGGAGAAACAAGGCCGGGAGACGGCCTTTACCTCCCGGTTCGAGGATGGGGAGGTCTTTCCGGTGCCCCTGGCCCATGCCCAGGGACGGTTCACGGTGCGGGACCCGGATCGTTTTCAGGAATGGGCGCACGCCGGCCAAGTGCCGCTGCGTTACGTAACGCCCGACGGGGATGCAGATCCTGGTTTTCCGGATAATCCAAATGGGTCGTTATTGGGGGCGGCGGGGGTCACGAATCCGGCCGGAAACGTGCTGGCGTTCATGCCCCATCCCGAGCGGGGCGGGCGATTGCGCCAAGTCCCGGAGTGGATTCAGGGGACGTGGGGCACACGACGGCGGGCCGCGGCACGCCGAAGGGATTTGCTGGACGGGCCCGGACCGGGCATGAAGTTGTTTCATTCGCTCGCTGATTACTTGCGGTGGGGACAACGGGAGGCGCGCGTGTGATGAACTTGCGTTTGCAGGCGACGCGCGGGAGGCGCACATGACCCTCGCGGTGTTGAGACGATGGCTCAAGGTTCCCGATCCGACCGCGCTGACGGCCAGGGACACGTTGCAACGCTGGTTGGGATTTGCGGATGTCCTCCGCGATGTGGAGCGCTCCGAGGTGTTCGCGTTTAGGTGGGAGGAAGCGGTAGCGGCGCGGGGCATTCTGGAACGGTTGGCAACCGACACGAACCTGCTTCAAAACCCGAACAAGCATTGTTTCGAGATCGCGGTGGGCTCGGAAGCGCTGCATCCGCGCGGGAACGTATGGGTGCTCACCCACGAAGCGGGAAACGGGGCCGACATTGGTTCCGTTCTGGAGCGACGCCGTCTGGTCGACGGCGAGCCGCCGCAGGTGGCCCGCGGCGTCTTGTGGGAACTGACCGGTCCCACCGATCGCGGGACGTTGTCGCGCATGGCGGCCGAGATCGCGGAGACGCGTGAGCGTCGCGCAGGTCTTCTGGCCAACCCGCATCTGGAAAACGTGACGATATTCAGCGATGCGCCAACCGCCATGGATATGGCCGAAGCCTTTGTGTGGGAGAGCGCAGAAGCAGAAGAGTTGAGGTAGGATTAAGCGATGGACGCACAGCAACGCTCGCGTTGGGACGACGATGACAAGCTGCACGATGAGTGCGGCGTGGTCGGCGTAAGCGGAGCACCGGACGCCGCCGAGGTGGCCTATCTGGCGCTCTATGCGCTCCAGCATCGCGGCCAGGAATCCAGCGGCATCGTGTCCTCCGACCGGGGCGGGTTTCACGTGCACCGGGGAATGGGACTCGTCTCCGACGTGTTCAAGCCCGAGGTGCTGAAAGAATTGCCGGGAAGCCAGGCCATCGGCCATAACCGCTACTCCACCCATGGCGGTTCGATGTTGCGGAACGCGCAGCCAATCTGGGTCACCTATCACGGCGGCGATTTGGCGCTGGGGCACAACGGTCAGCTCACCAACGCCTCCACGTTGAAGAAGAAGATGGAGGCGAACGGATCCATCTTTCAGACCACCTCGGACACCGAGGTGATCGTGCACTTGATCGCGCAATCCCAAGCCGGCCCATTCGAGGCGCGGCTCATGGATGCGCTCCGCAAAATCGAAGGTGCGTTTTCGCTGACGATGCTGGCGAAGGACGGCGTATACGCTGCCCGTGACAGTTATGGGGTCAGGCCCTTGGTGATCGGGCAGTTGGATGAAGGGTGGATCGTCACCTCGGAAACCTGCGCCTTGGACATCGTCGAGGCCGAGTACGTGCGCGAAGTGGAGCCGGGCGAGGTGATCGCGCTGGGTCCCGATGGTCCGCGCACCGTCGGCCGCTTGCCGCGCACGCCGTTACATCAATGCGTGTTCGAGCTGATTTATTTCTCGCGGCCGGACAGCGTGGTGTTCGGTGAACCGGTGGATCGCGTGCGGCGCCGTTTGGGTCGCCAGCTGGCTCGCGAACATCCCGCGCAAGCAGATTGCGTCATTGCCGTACCCGACTCATCGAACTCCGCGGCGTTGGGTTTTGCCGAGGAGTCCGGCATTCCGTTCGAGCTGGGGTTGATTCGCAATCACTACATCGGACGCACGTTCATTCGCCCCGGCCAGCTCTCGCGCGAAGCGGGGGTGCGGGTGAAGTACAACGTGGTCAAGCCCATCTTGAACGGGAAACGTGTCGTGGTGGTGGATGATTCGATCGTGCGCGGAACCACGAGCCGCAAGCTGGTGAAGTTGCTGCGCCGGGCTGGCGTGCACGAAGTTCACTTCCGCGTCTCGTCGCCGCCGGTGGTGGGACCGTGTTTTTATGGCATCGATACCCCGTCGCGGGAGGAGCTGATCGGCGCCAATCACACGCTCGATGAGATCAAGAGTTACCTCGGGGTGGAGAGCCTCGGTTATTTGTCGGAGGCCGGGTTGCGCGCCGCGGTGAGCGCGCCCTCCGAACATTGTTATGCCTGCTTCACCGGCAAGTATCCTATCGCACTGCTGGATGAAGAGCTCCGGGACGCCAAGCCGGTGCCCAGCCTCGTTACCGAGTAGCCTTAAGGAGTTCGGTTGGACAACGAACTCGTCCGGCAGCGCGAGGAAAATCTAGCCGCACTCCGCTCACTGGGTGTGGATGCCGCGCCCTACCGCTACGACGTCACCCACCACGCCGCGCCCGCGCGCGAAGCGTTCGATCGGTTGTCCGGCTCGGGCGAAGTCGTGTCCTTGGCCGGCCGGGTGATGACGATTCGCGGCCACGGCAAGACGACGTTCGCCGATCTTCAGGACAAAACCGGACGCATCCAGGTTTATTTCAAGCAGGATGCGTTGGGGGAGTCGTACGCGGGGGTTAAGTTGCTGGACTTGGGCGATGTGATTGGCGTTCGCGGAACGCTGTTCCGCACCAAGATGGGCGAGGTCACGGTTCAAGTCTCCGAATGGCAGTTCTTGGTCAAGTGCCGGTTGCCGTTGCCGGAGAAGTGGCATGGGTTGAAGGATCCCGAGATCCGTTTCCGCCAGCGCTATGTGGATTTGCTGGTCACCGAGGACGCGCGGCGATTGGTGGAGATCCGGGCCCGAGTAATTCGTTCGCTTCGTGCCGGCTTGGATGCGTTGGACTTCTTGGAAGTGGATACGCCGGTGTTGCAGCCGGTCTATGGCGGGGCGTTCGCGCGGCCCTTCGTCACGCATCACGAAGCGCTGGATATGCCGCTCTACTTGCGCATTTCCAACGAGCTCTATTTGAAGCGGTTGATCGTGGGCGGGTTGGAGCGCGTGTACGAGATCGCGCGGGATTTTCGTAACGAAGGCATCGAC
>Ga0207675_100002796_pt1 | contig 17151 bp, 17 predicted proteins | sample KBSSwiS42_FD_184305 | JGI IMG/M metagenome (GOLD analysis project Ga0207675, IMG submission 184305) | Switchgrass rhizosphere microbial communities from Kellogg Biological Station, Michigan, USA - KBS Switchgrass S4-2 (SPAdes) (version 2) | ecosystem: Host-associated > Plants > Roots >... | reverse complement strand
CCAGCTCCTCGACTATGGTCGAGGCCGTCGCGGCATCACGCCGCGTTGCCAGATACAGCGAACCGATGAAATCCAGCAGCAGGCCGGCGCGGATCCACGGAATGTCCGGTGGCGCGTTCGGTGCCAGCACCACGCGCGCGGCGGCATGATCCAGTGGCGCACCGCCGAAGCGGATGGCTCCGCTGACCAGCGGCAGCGATCCGGCGATCGCATTCAACAATGAAGTCTTGCCGATGCCATTGGGGCCGGTGAGCAGGTGTACGCCCGGCGCGAATTGCAGGGTGAGGGTGCCGAGCGTACCGCGCGGCAGCCGCACGGCTTCCAGGGCGAGTTGTTTGTCGTTCATGTCATGGCCGCGAGAATGATCAGCGCAATCGTGGAAGTGAAGGGCATGAGCCAGGTGGTCGGGCGCCAGCCGAGGCGCGCGCCGGCCACCGCGCAGACGAACAAGGCACTGAAGATGGCTGCGTCGAGCCCGGCGCGGCCCGAGCGGTCGAACTGCCAGGCGGCGCCCAGCGCCAGCGCGTAAATCCCGATCGGCACTGCGTAAGTCGTGAAGCGCATGCGCCGCGCGAAGGCGGGTTGCCCGGCCAGGAAGGCCACTTTCGTCAGCAGCGTTTTCCGGCACAACGCGGGCAGGGTGTAGAGCGCGAGACCCGCCACCGCGGCGACGAACACCACGACGCTGGCGGTCGAGGCGTCGTTGGTGCGCAGGCGGATCACCAGCAGGCAACCCGTGAGCGTCGCGGCGATGAATCCGGCGCGTACCAGCAGATTGGCGCGCAGCTCATTCGCGAGCAGACCGAGCACCAGCCCGCTGCCGAGCACCAGCCGCTCGCCGAGACCGCCGCGCCGCACGGCCCGCGGCATGCGCGCCCGCGCCGGCAGATAGCAATGCCACAACGCCGCGACCGCGGCGAGCACGAGGCCCAGGTGCACGAGCCGCGGCGCCAGGCCGGCACCGGTCACGAGCGTGAAACCGGCCAGCGTGGCCGCGGTAGTTAGCGCATGCCGGCCCGCGCCACGCAGCAGAGTGATGTTGACGCACAGGCTCAGAGCCGCGAGCTCGAGCAGCTCGAAGACCAGGGCGGGGCCGGCCGCGGCTTCGCGCCCGAGCGGATCGAACAGCGCCCAGGCGACCGGCAGCCACAACACCGAGTAACTCGCGAGCGACAGCAGCAGGTCGGCGCGCAGCCTGTCCCGCGCCGGAACCGGCAGGGAGTCGAAAAACATCCGCGGCCGCGGCATGAACGTGGCTTCGCGCAGCGTGCGCAACAGCAGCAGCGACGCCGCCTGCCAGCCAACGATGACCGCGGCGCGAACCCCTGCTGGGGTGTGCGGGTCGGCGAGCAGGTGCAGTGCCTGGGCCAGAACCACCACCAGCAGCAGCACGATGGCGCTGAGGATGAAGGTGAGGGCTGAGGCGGTGGCGATCAGGGCCTTGTCGAGGCCGCGGTACCAGTCCTGGAGCGTGAGCCGGAAGTGTCGTCGGCGAATGTCGAAGTAGTTGGCGGGCATCCCGGGGAATCGACTGCGGTGCGACAGAGACGTTCGTCCAATAGACCATCCTTTCGCGATATGTCAAATGAGTTCAAACCCTTTTAACACTTGCGGCAGGATCGCGAGCCGCATCACGTCGGCTCTGTCGGTATTCTGTAACCCTGCGCTTCGATCGTCGCTTCGAGAACCTTCAGGGAATGGACCCACGTCAGTCCACATTGGCCGCTGCTACGTCAGACACGGGCCAGACGACCATTCGCGCGTCTGTGCTCAACGAGCAGGTCATTGAAGTTGCTCCGGGCTGGGTTTCCAACCTCGAGCAGGCGCTGCCGCACGCGCGTTATCGCGCGCTCGCGTTGTACGACGCGCGCGGCGAAGTGCTCCATTGCACCTCCACGGATTTCGGCATCGAGTTCCGCCAGGCGCTGAACGACGCGCTCGACGCGTTCGTGCTCGGCGCGGCGCGCGAGTCGCGCTTCCTGCGGGGCGACGGTACCCGCAGCGCGATTTTCCTGGCGCTGCGCGACCTGCACTCGGCCCTGCAGGGCGTGTGCCTGCTGGTGGTCGAAGACACGCCGCCCGAAGACGAAGACCCGGCCGCGCGTTTTCTCACGCCGGCGGTCCAGACGATTCTCACGGACATCGCCTCCGAGGTCGCCCAGACCCTGCATGCGATGCCACGCGCCAAGCCGCCGAAACCCAAGGCGCCGGTGCCGCTGCCGCTCGAAGCCGTGTACGCGCAGATCCGCGAACAGCAGGTGGTATTGCGCGTGCAGCAGCTGGTGCGGCTGCGCAAGGCCGAGGGTATCCGGCGCTTCGAAGTGCTGTTGCGGCACATGGTCGACGGCGAGGAACAGTCACCCGAGCGCGTCATGCAGACGGCCGCGAATCATGGCCTCGCCTCGATGATCGACCGGCGCGTGATCGGCGAGCTGATCAGCTGGCTGCACCGCAATCCCACGGTGTGGAAACGCGATCCGCCGGCGTTCTCGGTGAATCTCTCCGATGCCGCGGTCGTCGAACCGCACTTCATCAATTTCGTCGAGAGCTGCATGCAGAAGTCGGGGCTGCCGCCCGGGCTCATCGGCGTCGAATTCTCCGAGCGCGTGTGCCTCACGAACTCCGAGCAGGTGGTGCCGGCGCTCGATGTCTTTGGGCGCATCGGCGTGCCGGTGGCCATCGACGACTTCAACGTGGTCGGCGCGGGCATGCCGATTCTCGATCACCCCGCCGTGCGGCTGCTGAAGATCGACGCCGAGCTCACCAGTCATGCGCTCGAGCACCGGCTCACGCAGGCGCGCGTCGTCGGTCTCGTGCAGACCGCGAAAGTCATGGGACTGCAGACCGTTGCCAAACGCGTGCAGGGTGGCGACCACAGCAACTGGCTCACCGCGCTCGGCGTGGATTTCGTGCAGAGCTTCGAGCTCTCACCGCCGGTGGCACTCGACACACTGCTGGCGGACTCGTCCGCCAAAGCCAGCTAACGCGCGGTATACGCGTCCATCATGAGGCCGGTGCCGCCACGCGAGACGTGTGCGACGACGGCGGTGCGACGGTGCAGCTTGGTCACCGCGCCGAGATTGATGGCGAATGCGAGTTCGACCTGCTGTCCCTTGCGCAATCCGAGGTTGGTCGTTTCGACGAACACACCGGTGGCGGAAAGATTGATCGCGCGGCAGAGTTTTTTCCTGCCGGATGGCGTGGTGATGTACACGGTGGTCCGCGCACGATGCCGTGTATGCAGTCTGCGCTCCACCGACTGGATCCCCGCCGTTGTTGTTTTACTCATCAGGCTCTCCTAAGAGGATTATTGCCCTGCGAGAAGCGCGATTGAACCCAACTCAACTTAATGGGTTTCTCAAAAAATTTCACGTTTTCGGTTTACGACGATGCGTCGGTGGCGTCTGCCACCCTCAGCCTTATGAATACCGGGCAGTGATCTGACAGCTTGCGGCGCACGGCGTCCCTGGGTCGGTAAAGAACCCGCCCAAATGAGTCCGGGACCAGCCCGCGGGCCATCCGGCGGCCCAGAACGATGTAATCGATGTAGCCGCTGAAGGTCTGCGACTCCATGCAGTTTTGAAAAGTCTGTCCCTCGGCGGTATTGACGAGATCGGATTCGGGAGGATCGTGATCGTCGATCTCTCCCCAGACCGTGGTTCCGGCGGGCTCGCGGCGCAGGTCGCGGTTGAAATCCCCCAATATGGCGAAGGGTTTATGTTCGCCGGCCTGGGCATCGATCCAGCGCTCGAGCACCGGAACCTGGCGGGCCAGCTCGCTGCAGGCAGGCCGGGCGGCCGTCAACGAGTCGCGTGCGCAGCCGGACTTCAGGTGCACCGACAGCAGCGTGAGTTCGCGCGGCGTACCAGGAAAAAGTCTCAGTTCCACGCCACGGCGCACGTCGTCGGACAGTGAAAGGTCGCCGAGGTCGCTGCAGGAGAACGGCAGCCCGCGACGAATCGCGAAGCCATTGTTCTGCACCGCAACGCGCCCGGAGAAGCAGAACTGGTAATCCGGAAACACCAGCCGGGCGGCGTCCGCCCCGTCGACCTCCTGCAGTGAAATGACGTCCGCATCGAGGGCCCGGGCATGTTTGCGTAATGCCGCGATGTCCTCGCCACTGCGCACCAGCTCGTGTGCCACGTCGCAGGGCACCGAGCGGCGCGCACCGTCACGCGGCGCGTCGGGCGGAGTGCACGCGGGTGTGAGCGCGCGCAGCGTCTCCGGCCGCATGAACCACTCGAGGTTCCAGGTGGCGAGCTTGAGTTCCGTGGGAGTGTGTGCGGCGCTGGCGAGGCCAGTGGCCGCGACGATCAGCGCGGCTGCCAGGAATACTTTGCGGGGCGACATGCCCCGCAAGTATGCACTCTGGTCAAAGCTTCAGCGGAAGCAGTTGGTCGTGGTCACGGCGCTGGCGTAGTTGCGGGCCTCTTTGGTGCCCGACTCGGTGACGGTGAACTGCCTGCACTCCGCGTCGTCCGCCTGGCCACCGCCGGCCACCGGCTTCACCGTGAAGGTATAGCCGGTCCCGGTGGCAGCCACGTCGACGTCGTAGTAGCCACGTTCGGAAACCGTCGGCAGCCCGAGACCACCCGCACTGTGCGCATTCGGAATGCTCGCCTTGGTGGTGACGTACACGCCGTACTGCAGGAAGTGTTTTTCCTGCGCGGCCTGCAGCCGCAACAACGTCGTGGTCGCATCCGAGCGCTGCGCGCGCAGCAGGTAGCGCCGGTAGCTCGGTATGGCGAGCGACGCCAGGATGGCGATCACCGTCACCACGGTGAGCAATTCCATGAGCGTCACACCGGATTGTCGCTGGCGCATGAGCCGCTCCCTCAAACAAGTTCTGTCGGACGAATGAATCATGGTTCGATTGCCTCGTGGGTCGCTCACGGTTGATCGGCGTCTTTACGCCAATACGTGCGTACCGAGTCGGACACGCTCACGCACTTGCCCAGGATGTGCATGCCGGCGAGGCAGACCGTGGACGTTCCACTGCCCATCGCGTCGGCCAGGTTGCCACGCAGCACGCCGACGTTCACGCCGCCCAGGATGCCTTCGTGGATGACGTTTTCGAACAGGTCATTGTTATCGACCTTACCGTCGCCGTTGAGATCCAGCGCCGGGTGGCCGTTGTCGACGCGCACCGCGTAGACACGGTTCTGGCTGGTCGGGCGGCACGGTTCAGTGCTGCTCGCCGAGATGGGCGCATAGGTGCTGAACAGGATCACGCCATTGACCGTGGTGGCCTCGTTGAGCACCTTCTCGCCGGTCGCCGTGGTCGCGGTTCCCGTCGGATCGAACACCAGCTTCCAGCCGGCATCAGCCGGGCCAACGGTGGCACTCATCGGGTTGCCGACCGGGATGTCGACGAAGCTGGTATCGACGAGTGTCGACACCTTGTCGTTCGCGTTGAATTTCGCGTACGGCAGCTTGTCGCGAATCGAGTAGAAGCGGTCGAGCGCCGGCTTGTGCAGAGGATGGCCGCGGTAGCCCGAACCGATCGCCAGGTTGTAGTACGGGTCCGCGCCGCGACGCTGGATCAGCGTCACGTCCGGGGCATTGTAGAAACGGCGCGTATTCGGCGGATCGTTGGCGGGCGTGGTGTCATTGCCGCCAATGGCAGCACCCCGGCCGAGTTTCGCCATCACGCTGGCGTAGACCAGCGCGTTCGCGTTGTTCCCGGAGAAGACATCGAAACGGAACACGCGGCCGCCGGTATCCGCGGCATACATGCGATCCGCGTACCCGTCGCCATTGATGTCGATCACGGAGACGCGTCCCGGGATGGAGTTGGTCATCGGAGCGTAGGCCAGGTTATGCGGTTCGAGAGCCGTGCTACTTTCGCCGGCCGACCACAGAACCGAGCCGGTCTTGGCATCCACCATCCAGATGTTGTTGCCCTGGGCATCGGCGACCTGCACGTAGTTCTCCTGCGAGCCGTCATAGCCGCCGCCGAACACCAGCACGATGTTCTGCGCGTTCTGGCCAGCGCCATTGACTTTCACGCGGGCGAACGTCGGCGCGGACCAGGTCTCGCCAATGTCCGCCATCTCGCCGGGCCCGATCTTCCACATCATCTTGGGGTTGTCGCGATTGGTGACGTCGAGCGCGTAGTAATAGCGGCCGCCGCGGCGCATGCCGATGAACAACCAGACCAGGTCGCCGTCGGCCGTGTCCACGTCGCCGTCACCGTTGTAGTCGAGCTTGAGAATGCGGATGTCGCCGTCTAGGCCATAGGTACGCGTGGTCGTGGCCGGGTCGAGATAGAGCTGCTTCAGGCGGCTCAGCAGTTCCTGGGGGACGAAGGCCCATTTCTCCTTGCCGGTCGCGGCATCCACCGCGTGCAGGAAGCCGTCGTTGGTGGCGGAGTACACGACGTCGATCGGCGAGGTCGCGGTTCCGGCATAGGTCACCACGGCAGGTGCCGAGTGCAGCGGATCGCCCATGCGCTTCTTGTTGACGCCCTTGGCGAAATCGATCACCTGGGCGCGCGTCGTGGTGCCCGTATTCACGTCGAGCATGGTGTCCGTGACGGCCGTATCGTCGATCTTGATCAGATTCTCGACGGCACCTTTGGGATTGTTGCCCACGTGCGTGAGCACCACGCGTGACGCTGCAGCCGGCAGCTGGCTCACCGCGCCGCCATCGGTCACGATTTCGCCGTCAGCCGTGGGTGACCAGAAGCTCCACGAACCCTTCGCGAAGAAGCCCTTGGAGTCGATCACGTCGACGTTGTCCGCCTGGCCGGCGATGATGAGCTTGGTGGGCTTGAGAGGGCCGGCGCCATCCGGGTCGAACGGGAACAGGCGGTACTTCTTGAGATTGCCATCCCAGCGCAGGTGGTCATCCGAGTTGAACACGGCGAAGTACAGGTCATCGCGCGAGGACGTGCGGTTGAAGCTGTTGACGCCGATCGAAGCCGTGGCAAACGTCGAGCTGACGCTGGTGATGTTCGAGGTGATCTCGGTGAGCGCCTTGTTCAGGCCCGCGACGTTGTTCGCGGTGAACTGCTTGCCGCCACCGTCGGTCGCCACTTCGGTGAGGAAGTCGAAGGTGCACTTCGGGGGTGTGCTGGTGTCGCAATCGTTCTTGCCGAAGCCGATGGTGTAGGTCGACACCACCTGCTCGCCCGTGAGCGTGGCCGAGAGATCCGTTCCCTTGCGCGCCAGGTACTGTGACATTTCGTCGAGGCAGCGGCCCGCGTTGCGGCTGTCCGGCGGGCTGCCGGTATCCGGACCGGAGTTCGGTTCGCCGGGCTGGCCGGTGCACTTGGCGCCGTAGTAGGTGCCCGACTCGATGTCCGCGTCGTTCTGGTTGTCCCAGGTCGGGCGGCCGTCGGTCAGCAGGATGTTGAAGTTGCGCTGGCACGATTCCTTGATGGGCGAGAGGTAATCGCTTTTCGTGTCGGTGCTGGTCACGTGGGCATTGCCGTCGCCCACGCCCTTGCCCCACAGCGGAGTCTTTCCGGCCCAGTACAGGCCGGCTTCGAACAGCATTTCCGACAGCGGCGTCGCGCTGTTGGTGCTGAAGTCGTCGACCTTGTTGATGATGTCGTTGCGCGAGGTCGTGACGTCCTGGATGGCCGTGGCCACGTAACCGCCCTGGTATTCCGCGTCGCTGCCGCTGGGGGCGCTGCCGTTGCCGTTGTTGAAGCGCATCACGCCGATGTTCACTTCGTCGATGGACGAGACCATGTCCTTGACGGCGTTCTTCACCGCCTGGATGCGGCTCATGGTGTAGCTGCCCGCAGTCTGCGAATTCCACAACACCCAGCGGGCGCTGTAGAAGGTGTACGTCTTGCGCTGCGTCCAGTTGATTTCGTTGGCCAGCGTACCGGTCCAGGCGGACGTTCCGCCGTTACGTGCGTAGTAGATACCCGCGACCTGTCCGTGCACGGCGCGGTCGGCGAAGCACTCGATCTTTCCGTAGTCGCCGCCGGTGTGCAGGTCTTCCCACACCTTGGTCGTGGCGTTGTACTGGGCAGCCTTGCCGGTCCAGCGTCCCGCGGGGGCAGTGGCCTGGTCGGCTTTCGTGGCCTGGTAAAGCTTGTCGCAATACTGGTAAGTGCCGGTGTCGCTCGAAATGTAGTTGATCGAGGCGCAGGTCGGCTCGGTCGCATCGGCGCCGGTGGTGTAGAAGATCTTCTTGTCGTCGTCGCAGCCGGCGACCTGCTTGGCATACGAGCCAATGCTGGTGTCGGCGTTGAACGTCGGGTGATCGTCCGTGGCGTCCTTCGTGTCCATGCTGAAGGAGGTGTCGATGAGCAGCAGGATGTTCGGCTTGACGGTCGAAACCGCGCCCACGTAGATCTCGGAGTCATCGGCCATTGCCGGCGTGACCGAACACAGCGTCAGGCTGGTGCCCAGCAGGACGGCCCAGAGGCGATTGTTGAGTTTCAGCATGATCAGTCTCCCTCAAACCTTCATTCAGTCGCGGCGCTGATCTTGATGCGCGCCACGTTCTTTCGATCCTGGGTGAGCTGCAGCAGCATCACCTGGCCGGGACGGCTCAGCAGCTCGGCGCGCAGCGTTTCACGGCGCACCGGCACGTCGCCGATCTCGTAGGACGTGGCCGCCGTGGTCCGCAGGCTCATTTCCTTGCAGCGATCGCATTGCTTGTAGCTGATGGATCCCGTGTCCTTCACGGGCATGACGATCTCGCGCGCATGAACCTCGAGGCCCACGTCTGCGACGGCAAGATCCGCGGTCGCGGCGAACGCGATCAGCAGGAGAAAAGCCGGAAATTTCTTGGACATGTGCTGACTCCTAATTATTGATCTTGCCGAGGGTGGGATCCGGCGGGAAATATCCGCTGCCGCCGCCCGCGCCCACGACATACGCGCCCTGCTCGTGCAACGATTGCGCGTTGCGCTGCGAAGCACCCTGGCTGGTGATGCGATAGTGAAGGCCGACGAACTTGCCCGCGCTGTAACCCGGGATGTCGTCGTCGTCGCCGAGGTAGCGCGAGGTGATCGTGAATTGGTCCTGCGGCAGTGAAGTGACCGTCGCCACCGGATCCGTGTGATCGACCTTGTCCTGCGGAATTGTCGCCAGCTTGCGGATGCCCCGCTCGACGCCGATTTCGGCGGCCTGGAAGGCGCGCTCGCGGTACTGCTCGTTACCGGCCATGACCATCTCGGTACTCGCGGTGCCGACCGCGCTCACCGCCAGCACGGTCACGATGACCAGCAGCATGAGGCCGACGACCAGCGCGGCGCCCTTTTGTCTCTTGTAGTGGATCGCTTTCATGGCGTGCTCACAGGGTCCGCGCATTGCGCAGGTAGATAGTTCTCGAGACCACCGTGCGGCGCACGTTGGCGTCCGTGCCGGCAGGCGTGTACGACACGTTGGCATAGTTATAGGTCTTGCCGTCGACGTAGCCGACCTCGGTGGCGTCGGCGCGGATGCGCAGCCAGACGCGAACCGCGACGACCTGTGCACTGATGCCCGGCGCGGCGGCGAACGAAGGCGAATTCGGCAGGGCGCTGTCGGGGTCGACCCACTGCGAGATGAGGCCGTTCGGATTGTCCGGCACGCCGTTCTTGTCCTCGTCGACGTCGATGCCGAGCGTGGTGTCGTGATCACCCGTGTCCAGGCCGAACTGCACCTGGAAGTCCTCGACGCCCGGAAGGATTTCATCGTCCACTACCGCCGGATTCGCGCCGTCGCTGTCGAGCGACTTGCGCCACAGTGTCGGAAAGCCGGCACGCGCACGCGAATTCGCTGCCACGTAGTACGTGCGCACGATCAGGTTGCGGACCTTGTGGGTGGCGTCGATCACGCCGGGTGCGGATCCGGCGTCCGCGGTGAACACGTACTGGTTACTGCGCTTGAGCGCGTTCAGGTAGAGCTGAATGTATTTCTTGCTGGCCGTGGTCTGATCCGCCGTCGAGGAACGCCGGATGGTCAGCGTGTCGGTGGCCATGCCCACCGTGGTCGAACCCTGGTACCAGGCACCGGCATTCATGCCGGTCGCGGTGGGCGGCTTGCAGATTTCGATCGGCCCGTCGTCGGAGTTGGAACCCTGGACCGACATCAGCAGGTCGACGGCGAAGTTCTTGCCACAAACACTGCCGGCCGCCGGCAGATTGGCCAGCGGACCATCGACCTGTTCGGTCTGCGAGATCGGCGTTTCGGTGCTGCCGTCCTGGTAGCGGAAGTCGCCCGCGAAATTCGAGTAGCCGTAGTAACCCGCGAGCTGCAGATCCGGCTCGAGGATGGCGATCGCATAACGACCGTTTTCCTGCAGGCGCGCCTGCGTCTCGTTGATGGCGTAGGTGTTGCGCGTCTGCGAATACACCATGACGGCGCCGACGATGATGAACGAGCCGATGGCGAGCCCGACGAGGAGCTCGATCATGGACAAGCCGCGTATGCGATTCATCGTTAGGACCCCAGTTGGACGATTTCGAGACTGGCCGACAACCAGTCGGTGCTGCCCGGTTCTTTCCACTGCATCGTGATCACCAGGCGAGCCGGATCCGCGGCGGTGGCACCGGCGGTGTACACGATGCCCATCTGCGGCGACGTCCCATCAGCAGCATTGGGCAACACGTGATTCGTGTTGGCCGGATTGATGGCGTTGTCGTACAACGCGCGAATGTCGTAGGCCGCGAGCTGGATGGGCGTGCACTTGGCCGTGCCGCAATCGGTGCCGGCAACCGGCGGTGTGGAACCGAGCGTCACGGCGTACTTGTCCATCGCCTTGTGGTTGGAGCGGATGCGGTCGCCCATGTCGTTGAGCAATTGCACTGCCGCGGTACGGTTCTGCGCCGTGCGGTTCGACTGCACGCTGGTGAGATACAGGCCGGCGATGCCGAGCATGCCCACCGAGAGGATCACGAGCGCCACCAGCGCTTCGACGATGCTGACGCCAGCCTGGCGCGTTCTTAAGGAGGACATTTGAGATTCACCCCTGCCATTCCGTCCCAGGAAACAAGGTCATCGCTCAGTCCGCCGCCCACGGTGCGCGTGACGCGCGAGCGGCCGGTGCGATCGACGACGATTCCGCGTCCCGCCGACAGGCCATTGGCTTCGGCCAGTGCCACCACGCCACGCTTGTCGCACAACAGGAAGTGATCGAGCATCGAGACGCCCGCAACCGTACGCGTGAAACCCGTCGAGGCGAAGGAGACGCAGTCGCCGTTGACCCGGATGTACATCGGCTGCGAATTGAAGCTGTGATCGAACGTGCCGCTGCTGATGACCGCTTCGGCGGTAGAGTTGGCGCGTACGCAGTTGCCGTCGGGGTCGCGGAAGGCAATCCAGCCGACATCCGAGCCAGTGCTGCAGGTGGGGACGGGGTCGCTGGAATTCGCGCTGGCGCACATCGAAACGATGATCTGCGACTTGATGGCCTCGGTGCGGGCGTTGGTGAGCGAAGCCAGCACGTCATTGGCCGAGTTGGTGAGACGCGAGTTCAACCGGAAGCGGTTGAAGCTGGGCGCCCCGATTCCGATGATGATGGCCGCGATGGTCAGCACGACCATCAGCTCCATGAGGGTGAACCCGCCGTTTCTTCGTTTCATGGGTCGGCATGCTGCGCGCCCCGCCGGGGCCCGTGGGGGCGCACTGACGAGTGGTTTGGCGGGGGCGATGAATGGCGGCTGAACGTGACCTGCGTCACATTCGCTCCCGACATAATGGCCGCTTCCCGAAATCCGGCGGCCGCGTGCCGCGGACCGCTTTCTTGCAATCGCCGGGCGCTGTACCCATATTTCACGCGCGCCACGTGGCGTCAGGGAGTCCGCAATGGCCTTGATTGTCTTTGTAGTACTGCTGGTTCTGGCGGTGTTCTTCGTCATCTCGCTGTACAACCGGCTGGTCAGCTCGCGTAACGGCTACAAGAACGCATTCGCGCAGATCGACGTGCAGCTCACGCGCCGCTATGACCTGATTCCCAACCTGGTCGAGATCGCCAAGGGCTACATGAAACATGAGCGCGAGACGCTCGAAGCCGTGATCAAGGCGCGCAACTCTGCCTTGAGCGGACTCAAGGCCGCCTCCGCGAATCCGGGCGATGCCGCCGCGATGTCGGTGCTGGCCGGCGCGGAGACGCAGCTCGGCGCCTCGCTCGGCCGGCTGTTCGCGCTCGCCGAGGCCTACCCGGACCTGAAAGCCAATCAGAACATGATGCAGTTGTCCGAAGAGCTGACGTCCACGGAGAACAAGGTGTCGTTCGCGCGCCAGGCATACAACGATGCCGTCATGAGCTACAACAATCAGCGCGAGATGTTCCCCGGCAGCATCGTCGCCGGGATGTTCAATTTCACGCCGGCGCAGCTGCTCGAGATCGCGAAGCCCGAAGCGCGCGAAGCGCCGAAGGTGAGCTTCACCTGACCCGAAACGCGCGCGGCGCGGTGTTCAGAGATCCGAATCGGCGCCGTTGATCGGGCCGCGGTACGCGAGGAAGCGGCCGATGGCCGCGGCGAAGGGTTCGATGTCGACCAGGAAGGCGTCGTGCCCCTCGAGCGACGCCAGCGGCACGAACTCGGTTTTCGTGCCGGCCTGCTCGAAGGCGTCCGCGATGGCGTTCTGTTCCTTGATGGTGAACAGGATGTCCGATTCGACGCCGATCACCAGCGCCTTTGCCGCCCCGGCGCGCTGCAGCGCGGCCGCCGGGCTGCCGCCGTGCGCCGACAGGTCGAAACGATCCATGGCGCGAGATAGATAGAGATAACAATTCGGATCGAACACCGAGACGAACTTGTCGGCCTGCGCGTTGAGATAGTCCTGCACGGCGAACTCGGCCGGGAAATGCGCACGGCCGGGCGGCAACGATTCATAACGCCGGTCGGAGGCCGGCCGGCGCCCGAAGCGGTGTTTCCACTCGGCCGCCGAGCGGTAGGTGATCGTGCCGAGTTTGCGCGCCAGCCGCATGCCGGTGATGGGGCGCACGTCGCCGGCGTACTGGCCGTCCTGCCAGTCGGCGTCGGTGAGGATGGCGTCCCGCTGCAGCGAACGCAGCGCGATGGCGAAGGGCGAAGCAGCCGGACTGCCGGAGATGCTGATCACGCGCTGCGCGACACCGCCGAACTGCGCGGCGAACGCCAGCACCACCATGCCGCCGAGCGAGGCGCCGACCACCGCGGAGAGTTTTTCGATGCCGAGCGCGCGCACCACTTCAAAGCCGCCGCGTGCGATGTCCTCGACCGACAGGTCCGGGAAATCCAGCCGATAGGCGAGTCCGGTGGCAGGGTCGAGCGAGGCGGGACCCGACGAGCCGAAGCAGCTGCCGAGCGAGTTCACGCAGATGACGAAGTAGGTGTTGGTGTCGATGGCCTTGCCTGCGCCGACCATCTTTTCCCACCAGCCGGGTGAAGGGTCATGCGGCGACGAAGCCGCGTGCGCCGAGGGCGACAGGCCGGTGAACAGCAACACGGCGTTGTCGCGCGCCGCGTTCAGCTCACCCCAGGTTTCGTAGGCGACACGGCCTTCGTGCAGCTCGCCACCGCGCCAGAACGGAAAGGGATCGGGCAGCGCCACGAACTTCGTGGCAGGACCCAGGTTCTGCTCGGCCAGATCGGATGCTGTCGCCGCGCGCAACACGGGTTCGAGTTGTTGACGCGGCGACCCGCTCATGGCTCGGGATCGCCACCGTCCGAGATGCCCTCGAACAGCGGAGTAGATAGATAACGTTCGCCGGTGTCGGGCAGCATCGCCAGCGTCACCGAGCCCGGGCCCGACTCGCGCGCGATCTTGACGGCCGCCGAGAAGGTGGCGCCGCTCGAGATGCCGACGAAAATGCCCTCGCTTCTTGCCAGGGCGCGCGCCGCTTCGATGGCCTCGGCGTCCGGCACCGGGACGATGCGGTCCGCGACATTGCGATTCAGTACCGCGGGCACGAAGTCCGGCGTCCAGCCCTGGATCTTGTGGGGTGAGAATGGCTTGCCGCTCAGCAACTGCGCGGCCTCCGGTTCGCACACGATGACCTTGGTGTCCGGGCGCGCCAGCTTGATGACTTCACCCGCGCCGGTGAGCGTGCCGCCCGTGCCCCAGCCGGTGACGAAATTGTCGAGCCGGCGCCCGACGAAGTCCTGGATGATTTCCGGACCGGTGGTATTGCGGTGATAAGCCGGGTTCGCCGGATTTTCGAACTGGCGCGCGAGGAACCAGCCGTGTTTCTGCGCGAGTTCGGCGGCCTTGGCGACCATGGCCTGGCCGCGTCCCGCGGCCGGAGTGAGGATCACCTTGGCGCCGAGCATGCGCATGATCTTGCGGCGCTCGATCGAGAAGGTTTCCACCATGACGGCCACGAACGGATAACCCTTCGCGGCGCACACCATCGCCAGTGCGATGCCGGTGTTGCCGGACGTCGCCTCGACCACGGTCTGGCCCGGCTTGAGGGTGCCGTTGCGTTCCGCGTCTTCGATGATGGCGATCGCGAGGCGGTCCTTGACCGACGACAGCGGATTGAAGAATTCGCACTTCACGTACATGGTCGTGCCGGCCGGAGCCAGGCGGTTGATCTTGACGACGGGAGTGCGGCCGATCGTGCCGAGAATGTTTTCGTAGAGCATGGTGCGGCGACTCTAGGCGCCCGCCTCGGAGGAAGACGAGACTGGCCTTGGCATACCCATATAACGGTTGGTTATGCTGCTGAAGACATGACGAGTGAACGGCTTCAGAAGCTTCTCGCCACGGCGGGACACGGCTCGCGCCGCGGCATCGAAGAGTGGATTCGCGCCGGCCGGGTGACCATCAACGGCCGCGCGGCGGCACTCGGCGATCGCGCCAGTCTCGCGGATGAAATCTGCCTCGATGGCAGAGTGCTCGACCTGGGCGGGCGTGCCAGTACCACCGAGGTTTTGCTGTATCACAAGCCGGTGGGCGAGGTGACCACGCGCAGCGACCCCGAAGGTAGGCCCACGGTTTTCGAGAGGCTGCCACCGGCTCCGGGCGGCCGCTGGATCGTCGTCGGCAGGCTCGACGTCAACACCTCGGGTTTGCTGCTGTTCACCAACGACGGCGGCCTGGCGCACCGCCTCATGCACCCCTCCAGCGAGATCGAACGCGAGTACCGGGTGAGGCTTCGGGGCATGCCGGGGGCACCCGTGCTCGAGCGCCTGTGCCGGGGGGTCAATCTGGAGGACGGTCCCGCCCGCTTCGACCGCATCGAAGCGGAATCGAACGAAGGCAGTCACAGCTGGTTTCGGGTCTGCCTGCACGAAGGGCGCAATCGGGAGGTGCGGCGCCTGTTTGAGCACGAGGGATATGAAGTGAGCCGATTGAGCCGTATGCGTTACGGTCCCATCGATTTGCCCACGGATTTACGCGCAGGCGGATATCAGATGCTCGCCCCAGCGCGGGTGGCCGAACTCAGCAAGCTGGCCCGTGCGCCGGGCTGAGGCTGAAGCCCTGAAGCCCGATGCTAGGCTGCCGCGCATGAGAAAAACGAAGTGGCTGATGGTCTCGGCGTTGCTGGGCGCGGTGACCGAGGGGGTGCCGGCCGGGGTACTCGAAAGCCGCGAATCCAGTTTCACCATCGAGTCCGTGGCCACGACCCGGGCCGCTCCGGCCGCGGTGTATGCGGCGTTGGGGAAGGTATCGGCGTGGTGGGATCCCGAACACACCTGGTCGGGTTCCGCCCAGAACCTCAGCCTGGAACTGCAGGCCGGAGGTTGCTTCTGCGAGAAGCTGCCGGACGGCGGTTCCCTCCAGCACGGGCGGGTCATCTACGCCCAGCCGGGCGTCATGTTGCGGCTCGATTCACCGCTCGGCCCGCTGCAGGAAATGCCCGTCACCGGCGTACTCACCTTCAGGCTCGAGCCCCACGAGGGCGGGACGAAGATCACCCTGAACTATCGGGTGGCCGGCGCCTTCACGCTCGAGTCCGCCAAGCTCGCTCCCATCGTCGACCAGGTCATGCACACTCAGCTCGACAGGCTGGCGGCATACACCGGCTCGCCGCCAAAATAAGCCCCGAAAATAGACCTATACGAGGAGGGAGAATGTCCGCGAAAGGATTGCGCGCTTCATTGCGCGCCTGGGGATGCTCGTTCGTCGCCGTGGCCGGCGTGCTGGGATTCGCCCGCACCGCTTCGGCCCAGCTGCCGGACATGTCCAAGGTCGAGTACCGCACCGAGAAACTCACCGACAACCTGTTCGTGCTGTTCGGCGGCGGCGGCAACATTGCGGTTCTCACCGGCTCCGATGGCGCGCTGGTCGTGGACTCGGATGTACCGGACCTGTCGCCGAAACTGCGCGCGGCCCTGAGCCTGGTGACCGAGAAACCCGCGCGGTTCCTCGTGAACACACATTTTCATTTCGACCATACCGGCGGCAACCCCACGCTGGGCCGCATGGGCCTGGTGATCATTGGCCACGACAACGTGCGCAAGCGGCTGATGACCCGGCAGGTCATCAATCTGGGCCAGGACCTGGTTTTCGAGCCCACGGCCGCGGAAGGTTGGCCGGTGGTCACCTTTGCGGATGGCCTGTCCCTGCATCTGAACGGCGAAGAGGTGTCGGTCAACCACGTGGCCAACGGGCACACCGACTCGGACGCCTTCGTGTTCTTCGAAAAGGCCAATGTGCTGCACACCGGCGACCTGATGATGAGCGCCGGGTACCCCCTCATCGATCTCGGTAACGGCGGCAGCATCGACGGGCTGATTGCCGGCCACGAGCGGATGCTGGCGCTCTGCAACGACCAGACCCGGGTGATCCCTGGCCATGGGGGCTTGGTCGCCAAGGCCGACCTTCAGGCCTACCACGACATGGTGGTCACGGTCCGCAAGCGGGTGGCCGACCTGGTCCGGAAGGGGCGTTCCCAGCAGCAGGTCCAGGCCGCCGCCCCCAGCAAGGAGTTCGACGAGCGCTGGGGTAAGGGTTTCATCAAGCCGGAGATGTTCGTCGACCGGCTGTACATCGACCTCAGCCGGCCCCGCAAGAAGGGCTGAGACGGGGTCGGAGCGCGATTTCGGCAATCCGGGGCCCCGGCTGAGGGTTTTGGGCCCCGGAGGGCTACTCTTCTATATAGGCCGCCAGACCCCCGATAACTCTTAGCAAAAGTCGCGCCAATGCCGTTGACACCCCCGGGGGTCGAACCCAGAATACGCGGCTCGTTTTTTCCGGGAGGGGTACCCAAGCGGCCAACGGGAGCAGACTGTAAATCTGCCGGCTTACGCCTTCGAAGGTTCGAATCCTT
>Ga0207675_100002795_pt1 | contig 17151 bp, 14 predicted proteins | sample KBSSwiS42_FD_184305 | JGI IMG/M metagenome (GOLD analysis project Ga0207675, IMG submission 184305) | Switchgrass rhizosphere microbial communities from Kellogg Biological Station, Michigan, USA - KBS Switchgrass S4-2 (SPAdes) (version 2) | ecosystem: Host-associated > Plants > Roots >... | reverse complement strand
GATCAAAAGACCAACCAGAGCCGTCGCGAACCAGAACCCTGCATTGCGGATTGCGGGGCTGTTCACTGCTGAGGGCCTCCGGTCGTCTTCGCGGCCGGGGCCGGCGTGACCAGGCACAGCGGGCATCCGATCACGACGTCGTTCTTCGTGAGGTGGAGGTTCTCGCGCCGCTTGGCCATCTCCTCCTGGAACTGCTCGTCGGTGAGCGCCACGCGGATCCCTAAGTCGATGAACATGTTCGCCACCGATCGATTTCCCGATCCCTGCCAGTTTCTCGGGTCGGGCACGTTCTTGTTGGTCGGCGAGTTGTCCATGTAGCCGACGATGTGGAGGATGGTGCCTTTCGGGAGCAGCGGCGCGGAGTCGTCCGTGTAGTCGTAGCCGCGCACCCAGTTGTGATCGTAGCCGACGCAGTTGAGCGTCTGGATGTTGAAGCCCCAGATCGCCTCGAGGCACATGCGCGCGCCCGGCGCGTGGAGGTGCGGCTCGAAGGAGATGAGCTTGGTGTGCTGCTGCAGCACCGTGTAGGCGTGGAGCTGCTGGTTGGCTTCCATCGCCTTGATGTCGATGTCGACGCCGTTGCCGAGGCCGAAGACCGCGCGCTTGTAAGTCGGCTGATAGCCCTTCGGCATCAGCTTGAAGCCGATCTCGAGGTGCGACTTCGTGTCGCGCCCGTTCGAGTGGAGGTGGACCGAGTCGGACACGATGCTCGAGCCGGCCTTCAGCAGCCGCGCCGACTTCGGATCGAAGAAATCGGCGTTGCGGCCCACTTCGTGGACCGGCCAGTTCACCGATTCCTCGTCGGTGAAGATCGCGAGCGGATCCTGCGCCTGATCGGTTTTGCCGTCGAGGACCTGCGTCCGCCAGATCATGTGGTGAAAGACGAAGCGCCCACCGACCGTGGCCCGGCCGCTGCCGGCCTTGGTATCGACGTCGTTGACCTCTTTGATCTCCAGGGCGGCGACGTAGCGGTCTTCGGTGAGCCCGGTCGGGACGCTCGGGACCTCGCCCCACCAGTCGGGCGCGTTGCCCTTCACCTCGAGCTCCTGCATCTTGATGATGAGATCCGGGGTGCCGATCGCCCAGGCGCGATCGTCGGCGTACTGCTTGGGCGGCGGCATGTCGGCCGGGTTGCCCCGCACCGCGCCGGTGTCCACCCACTTCGCGATCGTGGCGATCTCGTCCTCGCTGAGCGACGGATCGTTGTGGAACTTCTGGATGCCGATGTTGCGCTCGACGTACCACGGCGGCATCACGCCGGCCTTCGGTCCGATGCCGGTGCGCTGCTTGATCCCGCGCGCCCACGGGCGCACGTCCTCGTAGGTGACGAGCGACATCGGCGCGACGCCGGCCGGCCGATGGCAGTTCTCGCAGCTGCGCTGCAGGATGGGGGCGATGTGCTTCGTGAAGGTCACTTCATCGGGAACCGCGGCCGCGGCCGCGTGCGTCAGCCCCAATGCGGCGATTACCCCTGCGGCAAGGCGAAATTTCCAGCCGACCGTAGTCCCAGCCCCCATCGAACACACTCCTTGAAAGACACACGTACCGGAACAGATATTGTGCCTGAAATAGGGGCCGATGCCTACTGCTGTTTCACAAGTCACGTGGAACGCGGAGACCGCAGAGATCGCAGGGAAACATCAGGAATTTCTCTCTGCGGGCTCTGCGATCTCTGCATTCCAACGCCGGTTTTCCTTCGTGCTCAGAACGCCAGCTGCAGGCCGAACTTCACATAGCGCGCCTGCAGGATGTTCAGCGGCTTCAGCCACGCCGATCCGTAGGTGGTGTTGATCGCCGCCGGGGGCTCGCCGGCGTTGGACGTCGCGCCGACCGCGGCGTTCGAGTTGAGCGCGTTGAAGATGTCGGCCATCACCTGGAGGCGCCGCGCCCCGCCCAGATTGATCGACTTGGACACGCGCAGATCGAGCTGCGTCCGGCGCGGCGTGTACATCGTCCCCGGCTTGACCAGCGGCACGGAGCGCGACGTGTTCGCGCCACCCGCGAGCGGCCGCCCGAGCGTGCCCGCGGCGGCCTCGACCTGCGTGATGTTCCAGTTGGCCAGCACCATCTGACCGGGCAGGTTCTGGAGCACGCCGCCGATCTGGATCTGCTGCCACGGCAGCGTGTACGAGCCGGTCGCTTTGACCTGGGTCAACCAGCTCGTGTCGAAGTCGCAGTAGTTGAAGACCAGCCCGGTCCCTGGTGTCGCCGCCGTTCCGGCGACCGGCAGAAGGGCGGAGATGCCGAAATCGGTCCTGGGGTTGTCGACGAACGCGTCGCAGTTGTTGAAATGGGTGTTGCCGGTCGCGAAGCCGCCGGTGACGAACAGGTCGGAACGGATCCGGGCGTTCATCGAAAAGTCGATCCCGTTGAAGACCTCGGACTGCTTGCCGTAGTCGTCGACGAAGTTGACGACGTTGTTGGTGGCGACGCCGAACTTGGTCGGCGTGATGTCGTAGAGGCCGCAGACCTGGTTGCCGCCGCCGTTGGGCAGCCGCGGATCCTTCGGCGCGGTGACGCAATACTGCTGGAAATCGTTGGCCGTGACGTCGAGGTTGTCGGAGGTCGTGAAGTGCCCCTGCGCGCGCCGGAAATAGGACAGCTCCGCCGCGACGCGCGACATCAGCTCGTGCGACACCGTCGCCGACACTTCCCAGTTGTTGCGCCGGTTGTCGAAGCCGGTATAGGTTTCCGGATTGTACTTGGTGGCGATGTTCACCTGGCCGAAGGCGTTGTTGGCGAGCGGACCGAGCTCGGAGAGTTGCGGGATGCCGTCGCCGTTGGCATCGGAGTTCCACGAACGCGTCGTGTTGTTGACCGAGGTGGTGAGCGGGTTGAGCAGCCGCGCGAAGCCGACCGTCGAGGTCTGCACGTAGCGGCTCAGCGTCGCCTTGAGCGCCGTCTTGCCGTTGCCGAACAGATCGTAGGCGACACCGAGGCGCGGCGACAGGTCGTTGAAATTCGGCACATCGGTCAGCTCGTCGAAATGCCGTGGGCCAATCCAGGTGCCGCCGGGCGCATCCTGTGCGCCGACCTTGTTGTTCAGGTAATCCCACCGCACGCCGGCGTTCACCGTCATCCGCTTGATCGTCCAGGTGTCCTGCACGTAGACGCCGAGATCGGCGACCAGCCGTTCGTGCGCGGTATAGGGCGTCGTGCGCACGGTCACCTGGAACGGCTGGCCGAGCCGCACCGTGATCGCCGTGTCGTTATTGGTGTACACGTCCGTGTCGGCCGGCCCCTCCTGCAGGTTGAAGCCGACTTTCATCGCGTGCGAGCCGGTGACGTAGGTCAGCGAGCTGCGATAGGACCGCAGCGAGGTGTAGTTGCGGGAAAAGGTGTTGTTATAGGCGCGGAAGTTGATGCCGGTGGTCTGCTCCGTCACCGGGTAGCCCTTCGACGTCTCCGAATCCTCGACCGGCTCGCGCGTCCAGGTCTCGCTGGTGTTGCCCATCGCCGCCTCGAACAGTGCCTTCGGGGTCAGCGTCGAGCGGAACGTGAACGACTCGAAGTGGTTGATCGGCAGGTTCTGCAGGTTCGAGGCGTCGGGCTGAATCGTGCTGCCGAGCGTCCAGTGGTTCGTATTTCGCGGCGCATAGCTGACGTATCCCGACACCTTGTTGCGCGGGCTGATCTGCCAGGTCAGGCGGAGGTCGTCGTTGACGTTGTGCTGCGATTCGGTCCCGGGACGGTTTGCGTCGGCATCGAACACGAAGTCGAAGGGGTTTTTTTCGTAGAAGGTGTTGGTCCGAATCTGCTCGTAGCCCCAGTAGCGGTGCGCCGTCCAGAACCACAGCTTGTCCTTCTTGAGCGGGCCGCCGAGGGCGCCGCTGAGATCATGAATCCGGTTGATGCTGTCGCCGGTCGTCACGCCCTGGTTGCGCAGCGCGTCGTCGATGTTGCCGCCCTGCAGCGAGTCGTTGGCGTAGTTGAAGAAGCCCGAGCCGCTGAACCGGTTGCCGCCATCTTTCGGGATGATGTTCACCCGGACGCCGCCGCCGGCCACTTCCGCCGAGATCGCGCCGAACTCGTAGCTCAGCTCCTGCGTCGAGGCGTCGTTGGTGGAGATGCCGGTGCACGAATAGTTGCAGGCCATGTTCGCGTTCATCAGGCCGTCGACCTGCACCAGGCGATCGTTGAACGACCCGCCGTGCGACTTCAGCTGGTTCTGGTGCTCGCCCGCCGAGCCGCCGACGTCGTTCTGGTTGCTGCTGACGCCGATCGTCATGATGCCGATCGTCGACCAGTTCTTGGACGTCGGCATCGCGTCGATCGTGTCCTTGGACACCACCTGCCGCTTGATGACGTTCTGCATGTCGACGACCGGGCTGGCGCCCGAGACCGTCACCGTTTCCTCGATCGTCCCAACCTTCAGGTCGGCGTTCACCGTCGCCGTGAAGGTGGCGGGGAGCTCGATCCCTTCGCGCTTGACGGTGGAAAACCCGGGCAGGGTGAAGGTGACCTCATAGGTGCCAGGCCGGAGGTCGAGAATCTTGAACTGGCCCTGCGCGTCGGTGGTGGCCGTGCGCACGCGCTCGATCAGGGCGGGGCTGCTCGCTTCGACGGTGACGCCGGGCATCACGGCGCCGGTCGTATCTCTCACGACCCCGGCGATTCCGGTCGCCTGCGCGAACACCGCCGCAGGGAACAGCACTGCACACGACCAGGCCAATACCAATCCGGAAACCATCCTGCGCATAACCCCTCCTGGCTGTCGATTGTCGGACGACCCAGAAACGTGGCAAACGAGTCGAATGATGGCTGCCGGCGCGATGACGGATCTCAAGACGCTATGAAGGCGTGACGCAAAATACGCCCCTGTCGTGCGGCCGTCAAGCGGCGCAACGATATACTTTGGGCCAGTTGCGTCGGTATCCAAAACCATGAAGTGGCCGATCTGGCTGGGCATCCTCACGATCGCGGGTCAACTGCCCGCCGCTGCGCCGGCGCAGCGCCGAGTGGCGCCTCCGGTCGAAGCGCCGGTGACCTTCGCGCACGACGTGGCGCCGATTCTCCACAGCCAGTGCGCGTCGTGCCATCATCCCGGCGGCCCCGCGCCCTTCAGCCTCCTGACCTTCGACGACGCGCGGCGGCGGGCGACGCAGATTGCCGCGGTCACCGGCAGCCGCTACATGCCGCCGTGGAAACCGGAACCGGGATTCGGCGATCTGGCGGGCGAACGTCGTCTCTCCGACGAGCAGATCTTCGCCATCGATCGCTGGGTCGCAACCGGGATGCTCGAAGGCAGCATGGCGGAAGTGAAGCTGCCGCACTGGAGCGGTGGGTGGCAGCTCGGCGAGCCCGATCTCGTCGTGACGCTGCCTGAGTACACGCTCCGGGCCGACGGGGCCGACCTCTTCCGCAACTTCGTGATCGCGGTCCCGGGCACGACCGCACGGTACGTGCGCGGTCTCGAATTCCGCCCGGGCAGCCGCGCGGTCCATCACGCGAACATCCGCGTCGATCCGACGCCTGCGTCGCGCCGTCTCGATAGCGCCGATCCGGCGCCCGGCTACGAAGGGACGATCCTCCGGTCCGCCGACTATCCCGATGGGCACTTCCTCGGCTGGACGCCGGGCCAGGCGACGCCGCTGGCGTCAAGCGATCTTGCGTGGCGGCTCGAGGCCGGGAGCGACCTCGTCGTCCAGCTGCACCTGCAGCCGACCGGCAAGCCCGAGGCGCTTCGACCGTCGATCGGCCTCTACTTCACCGCCGAGGCGCCGACCCGGACGCCGACCATCGTCCGGCTCGGACGCCAGGACCTCGACATCCCTGCCGGTGCCACCGCTCATCACATCGTCGACTCGTACGTGCTGCCGGTGGATGCCGAGATCCGCGCCATCCAGCCGCATGCGCACTATCGCGCGCAGTCGGTCGCCGCGTGGGCGACCCTGCCGGGCGGCGGCCGGCGGCCGCTCATCCTGATCCGCCACTGGGACTTCAACTGGCAGGATCAGTACCGGTATGCGACGCCGTTCTGGGTGCCGGCGGGGACGAAGCTGGAAATGGACTACGTGTTCGACAACTCCGACGCGAACTCCCGCAATCCCAGCCATCCGGCCAGGCGCGTCGGGTGGGGATGGCGATCGTCGGACGAGATGGCTGACGTCTGGATTCAGGTGATGACGCGCACGGACGCGGATCGGGCCAGGCTCGGCGCGGAAGTCCGGCGCAAGATGGCCATGGAGGACGCGGTCGGCTGCGAGGTTCTGGTCGCGCGCCAGCCGGACTACGCCGACCTGCGCAACGATGCCGCCGGCCTCTACCTCGAGCTCGGACAGCCGCAGCGCGCGCTGACGCACTTCCTGGCGGTGCGCCGCCTTCAGCCGCAGTCCGCCGTGGCGCGCTACAACGTCGCCGTCACGCTCGAAGCGCTCGGCCGGACGGCCGAAGCGGCGGTCGAGTACGAAGCGGCGGTGCAGTTCGACCCGTCGTACTCGCTCGCGCACAACAATCTCGGCAGCCTGCTGATCGCGGCGGGGCGCGTCGACGAGGCGCGCACGCACTACGAGCGTGCCGTGGCATCGGGCCCGGCCAACGCCGAAGCGCGGAACAACCTTGGCGCCGTCCTGATTGCGTTCAACGACGTTGACGCGTCGATCCCGCATCTGCTCGAAGCGATCCGTCTCCGTCCCGTGTATGCCGAAGCCCATTACAACCTGGCGCGCGCCTACGCGTCGGTGAGTCGTTTCGCGGAGGCGATCGCCGAGGCGACGATCGCGGAAGCGCAAGCAACGGCCGCAGGCAAGACTGCGCTCAACGTGCAGATCCAGGAACAGCTTCGCCTCTACCGAGCGAGGATGCAACGATGACGGCGATAGAGCGATCGATCGCTCGGCTCACGCCTTCGCGCTACGAAGCGCGCGAGCGAGCGTGACACTTGGAGTGCGAAGGCGAGCCGAGCGTTATGCAGGGAGCGCGAAGGCGTGAGCCGAGGGCTATGCACGAGCGCGAAGGCGTGAGCCGAGCGTCAGAGACGAAGCGCCAGGGCTTTCGCCGCGCTTTAGGCGAGCGTCACACGCGCTAGTGTTCGATCGCTGGCATCAGCGCGTCGGCAATCGCCGCATGGCCGCGCGCATTGAGGTGATCGTCAAGCACGTAGCGCAGGTCCGGCGTCAGGCGCCCTGACAGGTCCACGACGCGCATGCCGCGGATGTACGGCGGGTAGGTCTCCGACTGGCGCAGCCGATCGAGCGCGCGGATGAAGGCGGGATCCTCGTCGATGTCGAGGACGATGATCCGCAGCGCGCTGAGATCTTTCCGCGAGGCGTGCATCAGCGCGTTGAGAAAGCGCTCGGCCGCGGCGTCTGGCGGATAGTGCGTCGGCTCGAAGCCGCCCTGCGGCCAGCCGGTGATGCCCCGCTTGATCCACACCACGCTGTCGTAGACCATCCGGAACGGCCAGTAGCGCCCGCGCCGGCGCTGTTCGGCGATTGCCGCCAGCCATTCCTCGCGGCGGCTCGGCATGTACTGGTTGCCGCGCGTCAGGAACTCGTCGTTCTCGTTGAAGTCGTTCGGCGCGTACTGCACGATGAGCGTCGTCGTGCGGCTCAGATCGACGCGGTCGAGCAGGCGGGCCTCCCGCACGGTGCCGTACGACGACACCGCCGCGTTCAACACGCGGCGGCCGGTGCGGCGCTCGATCAGCTCGGGGAAGCTCTCGTCCTGCTGCACGCCCCAGCCCATCGCGTAGGAATCGCCGGCCACGACGATCTCCGGCTGCGTCAGCGAGCGCTGGTTGTCGCGCACCCCGAGCGTGTTGACCACGAACTGGGTGGAGAACTCGACGTTCTCGAACATGAATGCGCCAGGCTGCAGGGTGTAGAACAGATCGGCGTCGTAGCGCGCATGCCGCTCGTCGAGCTGCACGATGTCGCGGCGGTTGAAATACTCGGTGGTGAGAAAGCGCCGCAACCCGGCCGGATACCACGCCGCCGGATGGTGGTACATCGCCAGCAGCAGCCCCTCCGCGAGCAGCATCGAAATCACGAGCTGGATCGCGAGGACCACCGCGAGCGGCGCCCGCCGCAGAACCGGCACTCTACGAACGCCTCGGCATGCTAAGGTATTCTACGCAACGACTGGAACTCCTGGCCGGAGGCCTACCGAGGTGAGAAAAGCCCGCACGATTGCCACGCTCGTTTGTCTCATCGGTTCAACGGCGTACACCAGCGATTCCGCTCAGGCCCAGGCCGCAAGGGGCAAAGCCTCTCCGCAGGAACATCTGAACAGGGCGGCCGACGCCGTCCTCAGGCTGAAGAGCGCGCAGTTCACGCTCACGCGTGAGGGCGCGCCCGCCTTCCTCGATGAAAAGAACGGCGTCACGTTCACGGCCGCACAGTGTTCCTACGCGGCGCCGGACAGGGTGTCGTGCAACGTCAAAGTCTCGAGCAAGAGCGGGTCAATCCTGCAACTGACCCGCGTCTGGGTTCCCGAGGGGACGTTTCAATCCAATCCGCTCACGCGTCAGTTCGCCAAAGCCCCTGCGGATTCCAGCTTCAATGGCGTCGTGCTGTTCGCCAGGACCGGAATCCCCGCAATCCTTCAAACCTCGGTGCAGAAGCCTCAACTGGCCGGCAACGAGACCATTCGCGACAAGCGAACAGTACATCTCAAAGGCGAGCTGAGCGGCGACAAGCTCAACCCGCTGATGGGTTCCACGCTCAAGCCAGAGCAGATGTATCCGGTCGATCTCTGGATGGAGGAGCCATCGGCCAACCCTGTGCGGATTCACGTCACCGAGCCCGAGGGGAATGGTTGGATGATCGAGCTCTTCTCAGTGAATGAACCGGTCGACATTCCAACGCCGAAAGTTCCGCCCACAACACCTCGACCGTAACGCTGAATGGCGCGTGCGCATCGCTATCCGCGGCTGATCCTCGCCGTCGTCTGCCTGCCAGTCTTCATCGGCGCACTCGATCTGACAATCGTCTCCGCCGTCCTGCCTGAAGTGATCCGGTCGATGACGGTCGAGATCCAGAAGCTCGACGTCGCCGGCTGGGTCGTCACCGGCTACTTCGTGTCGTACGCGATCAGCATGACCTTCATGGGGAGGGTTTCGGATATCTCCGGCCGCCGCGTCGTCTACCTCGTGTGCCTGGCGATCTTTTTCGTCGGCTCGTGGCTTGTGGCGGCCTCTCCGGGCTGGCCCGCCCGGATGGCCTCGAGCCTGCTCCACGTTTTCCAGGGAGAGAACCCCGATTCAGCGTTGGCGCCGTTGTATGCGTTGATTTTCGGCCGTGTCATCCAGGCCTTCGGGGCTGGCGCGATGGTGCCGGTGAGCATGGCCCTGGTCGCTGATCTTTTTCCTCCCGAGAAACGGGCGCTCCCTCTGGGGATTGTCGGCGCGGTCGATACGGTGGGGTGGGTGCTCGGACACCTGTACGGCGGGATCATGGTCCAGTTCATGACCTGGCCTTATCTGTTCTGGATCAACCTTCCCGTCATCGCCGTGATGTTCGTCGTGACCTGGTGGGGACTTGCCGGGTTGCCTCGCGCCGATGCGGAGGGCGGCATCGACTGGATTGGCGTCACGCTTCTTGGCATCGCTCTGGTTCTGATCAATGTCGGCCTGGGCTCGCCGGAATTCGCGTCAGACCTGTCCAGGAACGCTCCGCAGAATCGGATGTATTGGGTTGTCGGCGCCGTGGTCGTCTTCGTGATCTTCTTGATCTCACAGCGCCATATCAAAGAACCCATTCTCAGCCTGAGCATCTTCTCCAACCGCAACGTCTCCGCGGCGACAGCGGTCAATCTGCTCGTGGGCTTCTGCATCATGGTGGCGCTCGTCAGCGTCCCGATCTTCATCAACGTCGCAGGCGCCGCCAAAGACACGAACCAGGCAGCATTGGTGACCGGTTACCTGCTCTGTGCGTTCACGGTGCCGATGGCGCTCGCGGCCATTCCTGGCGGCTGGCTGTCGTCGCGCTTCGGCTATCGCTGGTCCGTCATCTTCGGCCTCGTGATCGCCGTCGTTGGCTTCCTGATGATGAGTTTCTGGAAAGTCGAGATGGCGAGTCAGGCGGTCGCGTTGTTTGCAGGTTCGGGCGCACGCGGTCGAGCCGATCTCCTGGAAACGGGATTCATGGCAGCAGGGCTGCTCTTCGCGGGAGTCGGCATCGGATTGACCATCGCGCCGATCGGGACGGCAGTCGTCAACGCGGTCCGGGACCAGGAGCGCGGGATGGCTTCATCGCTGGTCATCATCGTTCGCCTGATCGGCATGAGCGTCAGCATGAGCTCGATGACGGCCTATGGGCTGCGGCGCACAACCATCCTCGGCAGGGAGATGCTGAAACCTGAGGATGCTTTGGACTTCGAAAAGACGGCTCGAGTGGCGCTCGACGCCGTGACACGGATCACCGCCGAAATGGCGCTGATTTCTGTTGCCGTGGCCGCCGCAGGCGTCGGCGTCGCCCTCTTGTTGCGAAGAGGCGACGAGCCTGCGCCGTCATAGCACGACCAGGCAGCGCCAGGCCCTTCAGCCTGCTACGGCTTGACGCGCTTGGCAGACCATTCCATCTGTCCCATGCCTTCGACGTCGGCCTTGCCGTTGACGATGGAGTCGCCGTCGAGGTCGCCGGTCATCGTGACGTTCAGGACGCCGTTCGGCGTCTGCGCGGACATCTTCATCGTCAGCGCTTTGCCTGCGACGGTGCCGGTGACCGGGGCTTCGCCCATCTGGCTGCCGAACGTCCCCGACACCTTGCCGCCCTCGTCGGTCAGCGTGGCGCTTGCCGGGAAATCGCCGCCGGGTGTTTTCAGCATCACGTCCCACTTGCCGCCGAAGCCGCCGCCCGTGGTCGTGGTCGTGGTGGTGGGTTCGGTGGTCGTGGTCGTCGTCGTGGTGGTCGTGGTGGTGGTGGACGTCGAGGCGGTAGTGGTCGTGGCAGTGGCCGTCGTCCGCTTCGCGCTCCAGTCGCCCTCGGCAAAGCCGCCGAAGTCCGCCTTCCCCGCCATCGACGGGCCGTCGACCTTGCCGGTCATCGTGATGAGGAGCGGGTTGCCGTCCACGGGCAGCGTAAAGCTGAATTTCAACTCGTTCGCGACGACCGTGCCGGTGAACGGCAGCTCGCCGAGCGGCGACTTGAACAGGCCGCTGACCTTCTCCGCCTCCTGGGTGAGTGTCATGAGGACCGTGTTCGTGCCCTGCGGGGATGTCACGGTGATGTCCCAGTCGCCGGTGATGCTCGGAGCCGCAGTCTCTTGCGCGAAAGCCGGGGTCGCGATCGCCACAGCGAGCGCCAGCAGCGTGGATCTGAAGCGGTTCATGACATCGGCTCCGTGAAAAGGTGAACGAGCGGCTCGCGGGGAACGCGAGATCTTAACGTACGTCGCCTTCGGCGTCGCGCCGGGCGGTCAGCGACCCTTCGCCGACGTTGCCCAGCTTCGCGGTGCCGGTGATGAGGTTGCCGGCAAGCTTCCCCTTCATGGTGATTTCCATCAGCTTCCCGTCTTCCGGCACGGTCCAGACGACCGTGACCTGATCGTCGATGATGGTGCCCGTCAACGGGAACTCGCCGTCCTCGTTGATGACCGTGCCGGACAGCGTGGTCTTCTGCTGGTTGATGACCATGTTGACGAACTTGGTCCCCGTCGGGACGACGAAGTTGACCTTCCATTCGCCGGCAGCCGAGGGCTGCGCGAGGACGGGGGCGGCGAACGCGGAAAGGACCGCGACGAGAACGACGAGCCTGGTGTGGGTCATGACCTGTTCATTTTACTTGCGGCCGACCCGCGCCGTTGCACCAAAGATCGAGCGGAGCGCCAGCGCGTGAAATGCCGTCCGGGCGGCAGCGAAGGGGGCGCCTTCAGCGGCGAGCAGCCGGCCGACGATCGTCTTCGCCTGGATGAGATCGACCCCGAGGTGCACGCCGAGCCGTCCAGGCTCGTAGGCAGGGCCCCGCCCTGAATCCGACTCGTACGTCGGGCACCGCTTCAGCGGTGCCAGGCCCTGGAGCGCTTCCGCCGCGTCGCTCGTGGCCGCGTCGTGATGCACGATCGCTGTCGCGAGGTAGCGCGCGCGCCCCGCGATCCACGGCTCGTCGACGGCACGGCTCGCGGGCGCGAGCGTGTAACGCTCGAGATACGCGAGCGAGGCGCCGATGCGGAGGCGGAGCTCGTGCGCGAGGGACTGAAAGCGCCAGGCCTCGCCGCGGCTCACGCGCCCGGCCATCACCGCGTCGCTCCAGTACAGCCGGCTCGATTCGGCGATCCGGAGATCGAATCGCTGTTCGATCCGCGCCCCGGCAAACGGAATCAGCGGATCCCACTGGCAGCGGAGCTCCGCGTCGTCTTCCACGATGTAGTCGTGAGCAATCAGGGCGGCGGAGGGGGCGGCAGCCGGGTGCGCCTGCAGCGCCGATTGCGAGACCAGCACCACGCGCGCGCCGCAGGCGACGCGCACCGACTGCCGGAGCCTGTCGCCGGCGAAGATGCCGGCACCGGTGCAGACAAGGATCACGTAGGCCGCGCCGTCCAACTCGAAAGTCCGGCCGACGCGAAACGGCGGTTCAGCGTAGGAGTGCGCCAGGACGGTTCGGCCGTTGCGGCGCTCGAAGGACAGCTCGAGCCGCGCGTCACGGCCGATCGCGGATGGCGCACGGGAATCTGGTAATCGGGTTATCTGGTTATCTGGAAATTTGACTTGGGATATTGCGCGCACCCAATCCTCCAATCAAATAACCAAATAACCAGATAGCTCAATGACCAGATTCGTAGAGCAACTCGTGCCGGATCCACGAGATCACCTCCGGCAATCCTGCGCCCGTCTTCAGGTTGGTGAAGACGAACGGGCGATCGCCGCGCATCGTCTTCGAGTCGCGCTCCATGACGCCGAGGTCGGCGCCGACGTGCGGCGCGAGATCGGTCTTGTTGATGACGAGCAGATCCGACCGGGTGACGCCGGGGCCGCCCTTGCGCGGGATCTTGTCGCCGCCCGAGACGTCGATGACGTAGATCGAGGCGTCGACGAGCTCGGGGCTGAAGCTCGCGGCGAGGTTGTCGCCGCCGCTCTCCAGAAAGACGATGTCGAGGTCGGGATGCCGCGCGGTGATCTCCTCGAGCGCGTCGAAGTTCATCGACGCGTCCTCGCGGATGGCCGTGTGCGGGCAGCCGCCGGTCTGCACGCCGATGATGCGGTCTGGGGACAGCGCCTCGCTGCGGACGAGAAACTCCATGTCCTCGCGCGTGAAGATGTCGTTGGTGATGACCCCGAGACGATAGCCGTCGCGCATCGTCTTGCACAACGCGTCGACGAGCGCCGTCTTGCCGGATCCAACCGGCCCGCCGATCCCTATCCTGAGGGGCGTCTTTCGCATCACCGCCGGGACCACGAAGCCACGAAAGCCACGAAGAGACACGAAGAAAAACCAAGTCTTCTTCGTGTTCCTTCGTGTCTTCGTGCTTTCGTGGTTGCATTTACGTTTGTCATGTTCATCGTTCCATCACGATCTGAACAACCTCGAGTGAACGTACTGCTGCGTCATCGCGGCGATGTCGACCGCGGGCGTGAACGATTCAATGCGAACGTGCCGGCTGGCAATGAGGTCGACGACCGCGGGCACGCGCTCGAGCGTGCGGGCGAGCAGCGTGTGCGCGTCGGTCTGGCCGATCGGCATCAGCCGCATGGCGGCGGACATGGTGGCCGCGAGCCGCGTATACGCGAACGCCCCGACGGCGTGCCGCCGGTCGATGTCCGAGCACGCACAGGCGCCGGCAAACGCAATCGGCAGCGCCGGACCGTCCCGGAACACCGGGCGCTCGAGGCGCGGGTCCGGGTGCAGCGTCTGCCACGTGGCCAGGAGCCGCCGCCCCATGGCGCGGCTCGAGCGCCTGCCGCTCGACGAGGGCCGCAGCGCGGTGAGCTCGTCGTCCAGCATCACCAGCGTGTCCCAGTCCTCATCGCGAAACGCCGTCCACGCCTGCCAGACCGCCGGCCCTTCCATCCGGCCGAGCGTTTCGTCGAGGCAGACGTCGATCCACGCGCGCAGCTCGCCGGCGTCGAACGGCGGCGCGGCGCGGGCCGCGGCGGTCTCGAGCCCGTCGGAATACGCGAACGCCCCGATCGGGAAAAGCGAATCACAAAGATGCAGCAGCGCCAGCTCCACGTCCCGCCCTTCTCTACCGTCCTGCCCCACCCGCCCCACCTGCCCCACCCGCCCCACCCGACCCACCTGACCTTCAGTGCTGGTGTCCGGCGACGGTCGCGGCGGGTGTGAACGGCACGGTTGCGCGCCCGTAGGGCATATGGTGCTGCCGCAGCAGCTGCTCGACCCCCGGTACATCCGGACAGATGAGGGACCGGTCGGTGATCATCACCGGCTGGTGCCGGTTGCCGATGTGGTAGGCGAAGAGCGCCCACTCCGGCGGCGTTCGCGGCTCGATCACGAACACGGGCTCGGCGCGCTCGACGATCGCCACGACGAGGCGCTCCTCGTCGAGCACCAGCCAATCGCCGTCGCGGAGCACCGACCCGCGCGGGAGCGACGTGCCGAACTCCACGCCGCCGTCGGTGCGGCGCCGTCCGTGCACATGCGTGCGCTCTTCCCACCCGAGCGTCACCGTATCGCGCCCAAACGCGCGCGTCGCGTCCGGCAGCTCGGTTTCCCTGAACACTCGCTCGACGACGGTCATCACGGAATCAAGATGCAACCACGAAAACACGAAGCCACGAAGTGATCACGAAGAAGATGACACTCTTTTTCGTGCTCTCTTCGCGCTTTCGTGTCTTCGTGGTCACGGCGTGGTTTTTCACAGTGTGACATCTCAAAAGAGAAAATACCTCTGCGCGAGCGGCAGGATCTCGGCCGGCTCGCTCGTGAGCAGCTCGCCGTCCGCGCGCACCTCGTAGGTGTCCGGGTCGACCTCGATCTTCGGGAGCGCGTCGTTCATGACGAGATCCTGCTTCCGCAGCGTGCGGCACCCGTGCACCGCCGCGAGCGGACGCGCCAGGCCGGCGAGCGCCTTGCCGTCGATCCCCGCCTGGCTGACGAAGTGCACGCTGCAGGCGTGGAGGGCGCCGCCGTACGCGCCGAACATCGGACGCGTGATCACCGGCTGGGGCGTCGGAATCGACGCGTTGCCGTCGCCCATCATCGCGCCGGCGATGAAGCCGCCCTTGATCACCAGCTCCGGCTTCACGCCGAAGAACGCCGGCCGCCACAGGACCAGGTCCGCCATCTTCCCGACTTCGAGCGATCCGACGTGCGCCGCGATGCCGTGCGCGATCGCGGGGTTGATCGTGTACTTCGCGATGTAGCGGCGGACCCGCAGGTTGTCGTTGCCCGGCTGCTCGCCGGGGAGCGGTCCGCGCTGGCGCTTCATCTTGTCGGCCGTCTGCCAGGTGCGGCAGATGACCTCGCCGATGCGTCCCATCGCCTGCGAGTCCGACGACATCATGCTGATGGCGCCGAGATCGTGCAGCACGTCCTCGGCGGCGATCGTCTCGGGGCGGATGCGCGAGTCGGCGAACGCCACGTCCTCCGGCACGCCCGGCGACAAGTGGTGGCAGACCATCAGCATGTCGAGGTGCTCGTCGAGCGTGTTCCTCGTGAACGGCATCGTCGGGTTCGTCGACGAGGGCAGGACGTTCGGCTCGCCGCACAGCCGGATGATGTCGGGCGCGTGGCCGCCGCCGGCGCCTTCGGTGTGGTAGGTGTGAATCGTGCGGCCGCGGATCGCCGCGATCGTGTCCTCGACGAAGCCGGTTTCGTTCAGCGTGTCGGTGTGGATCGCGACCTGGACGTCGAGCTCGTCGGCGACGGCGAGGCACTCGTCGATCGCGGCCGGGGTCGTGCCCCAGTCCTCGTGCAGCTTGAGGCCGAGGGCGCCGGCACGCACCTGCTCCCGCAGCGCTTCCCGCCCCGACCCGTTGCCTTTGCCCAGGAACCCGAAGTTCAGCGGGAAGGCTTCGACCGCCTCGAGCATGCGGCGGATGTTCCAGGCGCCGGGCGTGCAGGTGGTGGCCTTGGTCCCGGTGGCCGGCCCGGTGCCGCCGCCGATCATCGTGGTGATGCCGGAGTAGAACGCTTCGGGAATCTGGTTCGGCGAGATGAAGTGCACGTGCGAGTCGATGGCGCCGCAGGTGAGGATGTGGCCTTCAGCGGCGAGCACCTCGGTGGAGGCGCTGATCACCAGGCCGGGGGAGACGCCGTCCATCACCCCGGGGTTGCCGGCCTTGCCAATCGCGGAGACGCGGCCGTCGCGAACCGCGACGTCGGCCTTGCGAATCCCGGTGCTGTCCACGATGACGGCGTTCGTGATGACGAGATCGGGCGACCCTGTCTCCCGGCTCGCCCGCGGCGACTGCCCCATCCCGTCCCGGATGACTTTGCCGCCGCCGAACTTCGCCTCGTCGCCGTAGGTGGTGGCGTCGTGCTCGATCTCGATGATGAGGTCGGTGTCGGCGAGACGGATGCGATCGCCGGTCGTCGGCCCGTAGTGATCCGCGTAGGTGCGGCGATCGATCTTCATCGCGCGGCCTTCGTGAAGGCGTCCACGGCTTGCAGCGCCGCGTCGCGGACCGCCGGGTCGTCGAGCGGCCCTTCGACGAGCTGGTTCAAGCCGAACACCTCGCGCGTGCCGCCGATGGCGACAAGCCCCACCTCGCGGGTATCGCCCGGCTCGAAGCGCACGGCGGTGCCGGCGGCGACATTCAGCCGCATCCCGTACGCGGCGGCGCGATCGAAGTCGAGCCAGCGGTTCACTTCGAAGAAGTGACAATGCGATCCGACCTGCACCGGCCGGTCGCCGCGGTTGCTGACCTCGATCCGCCGCGTCGGACGTCCGGCGTTCAACTCGATCGGCTCGGACGCAAGGAGATACTCGCCTGGAATCATCTGTCACGGCTCCTCAGCAAACGTACGTAGTGTCCGCCTTTAGGCGGACCGTCACGGTCCGGCTGAAGCCGGACACTACTAACGAGAAGACGGCCGGCAAAGCCGGCCAACACGCGACGCGTCGGTGTCCTCACCGTGCGCTCTTACCCTGTGCCTCTGTGCCTCTATGGCAAAAATCCGTGGACGCGATTGCAGCGTGACACCCTCTGCGAGCTCTGCGCGCTCTGCGTTCACGTCGTCGTCACCGAATCGGATGGTGAATGGTCACGAGCTTGGTGCCGTCGGGGAACGTGCCTTCGATCTGGATGTCCGG
>Ga0207675_100002794_pt1 | contig 17152 bp, 9 predicted proteins | sample KBSSwiS42_FD_184305 | JGI IMG/M metagenome (GOLD analysis project Ga0207675, IMG submission 184305) | Switchgrass rhizosphere microbial communities from Kellogg Biological Station, Michigan, USA - KBS Switchgrass S4-2 (SPAdes) (version 2) | ecosystem: Host-associated > Plants > Roots >... | reverse complement strand
CTGCTGCATACAGGAGGTGAGAAAACATCAGTGATGATGATATCCGTAAGCTTCCTGTTCCATGCAGAAAGTTTGTGGATTGAAAATTTTTCAAGCGGACCAACGCCGGTCTCGTTTCTGCATCCCGCCAAAGGAAGAATGGCGATCAAAACAACAGCCCCGGCAAAAGAAAATTTCATCCCTAAATATAACGACTTTCAAAAATTCAATATCCGTTTATTCCCGGAGAACGTAAAGATAACTATGGACTTTGTATTCACCGGAATTGCTAAACTCCGGCTGCCCTGCGAAAGGTAAGTATGTCCATAATAAAATTCCTGCCTGTGTGATCGATTGTTGTTGTCTGTGATTAAGGCATATGATTCGCCAGGCAGCAATGGTATTACCCGTGACTTCATATTGACGCTGAACATCTTCAAACTATCGGAATTTGTTCCGATAATAACTGAAGAAGAACCATTAACCATGTTAATAGACGCGATAGATTTATTGTCGCCGCGTAGATTCAGCAGCGATCTTTCGGGTTTGAAATTTCCTTTGCCATCGCCTTTAAGAAATAAACTACCCTGTGCATCGTAACGTCCCGTTTGCACTTCAGTTGAAAAAGAATTTCCTACACCTAATACATCGAGGTTGCCATCGTTGTCAAAATCATAGGGCAACAGTCCAAACAATGGAGAGAACTGCGCTTCAAGCAGCAGTGCATGCAATTTGAATTTGCCGCCGCCAAGATTCTCGACGTAAGAATTTTCAAACCTTTCGGCTTTTACGATATAGGCTTTTGCGATCTCATCTTCACGCATGGCCTGCCGAAAAGTTACAGACGCATACGAATTGTAGCTTCTGAACCTGCCGCGCATCGCTGTCATCTGGCGGTTTATATCGTCTCTTGAATGCACCATGTATTCCTTGCCATCAATAAAATGGCACATGATGGGGTCGATCCTACCATTACCATCATAGTCTGCTGCATAAATGCAAACAGGTTCTTTAGCGCTTGCCTTGTAGGGTCCATTCAGTCCCAGGTTACCAACCACGTAATCAATATCGCCATCCTTATCAAAGTCACCGGCTGCCAGGCTATTCCACCAGCCGCTGGTGTTTGTGAGACCCGTTTCACCCGATACATCTCTGAATTTCCCATTAGTATTCCTAAAAAACTTTATGGCCATAAATTCACCGACCACAACAAGGTCCATCCAGCCATCATTGTCAAAATCGGTCCATAAGGCATCGCTCACCATGCCTGGTTCAGATAAGCCATTTCCGCTAAGGGTTGTAACATCTGTGAACCGGCATTGGTTATTTTTTGAATCATTACGTAATAAAAAACTTTTAGGAGAATAAGGATATTGGCCAGGGCTCACCCGGCCACATACAAATAAATCCAAATCACCGTCGCGATCATAATCTGCGGCTCTTACTCCTGAAGCCGGTGTTATTATCAAAGGCAATCCGTCATTGGTTAATGCAAAATTTCCAAGTCCGTCATTTATATATAGCCTGTGCCTGTAAACCGGATTTTCTTTCCTGGCGGATGAAGAGCCACCTAAAGAAATGTACAGATCAGCGTCTCCATCGTTATCTGCGTCAAAGAACAATGCGCCCATATTATCGGCACTGTTAATATCAGGAAGTTGTTTCGGAATAAATTGGCCGTTCGGCTGCTGAACGTATATACTTCCTTTTGATCCGGACGAACTTCCTACAAAAAAATCTTCCCTGCCATCACCATTGATATCGCCTACAGCTATGCCCGGCCCCTGCCTGGAATGCATATGCGCCAAAAGAGGCTGCAGCTTAAAATCTACAAAAAGATCTTCTGTATGTTTAAATTGACTGCCACTAGCATAATTTACCGCAGAAAAAAGTGAATTACCCCCATAAAAAAAATCTTTCTTTTCCATTATAACGGCGTCCTTATAATCGAGGGTAATTAATTGTTTCGCCTTTATTGAGCTCAGCGTTTGTTCTTTACCGTCGGGCCATAAAACTTTCAGACTATCCACTTGCGCATCTGTAATGCCAAAATGAAGCACATGTTCCATGGTAGATAAATAGCCACGATAAGGAGAGAAATAATTGTACTGCATTTTACCATTTTGCCACATCCAGACTTGTGCACCCAGTCCGTCCCTGTTCCCGTTGGGTCCTCTGAAACCAATACGCAGCCAACCTTTTTCAGGATTTAATCGTGAAGTTTGATTTTCATATACAAGAGAAGGACCGTCAAGACTATTTATCACCAAATCAAGATCTCCATCATTGTCCAGATCGCCAAAAGCGGTACCATTTGAATAATTTTCATGCGTCATACCCCATTGAACAGACATGTCGCTGAATCTCAGGTTACGGTCATTTCTAAAAAGATAAGGATGAACTTTTATCCCCGGCAATTTTTTCAATTCATCAAGGCGGTCACGTCGAATGGCCTCTGGTGTTCCCGTTGCCTTTTCTTTTTTACCATATACGTTAAAACCATAAAAGGTGAAATCAAGATTGTTAATGTCCTGGCGAAAGCCATTGGTGATAAACAAATCCTTCCAGCCATCGTTATCAAAATCAGCAAACAAAGGAGCCCAGCTCCATTCCGTAGCATGAACTCCGGCAAGCATTCCAATTTCACTGAATGAACCATCCCCATTATTTAATTGCAATGTGTTGCGTACATATTGCGGCTCGTATCCATCAGCCATGTTCCGCTGAAATTCATCATAATTGTTGCCCTTCATCGTGAGCTTCCATCGTTTATTATCCGGGGGCAGCATATCCACCACCATTATATCAGGCAGCCCGTCATTATTAAAATCAGCAACATCATTACCCATTCCGTTGTAAGTTTCATGACGAAGACATTCTGCTGCTTTATTGGTGAAACTGCCGTTCTTATTGTTAATCCACATCAGATCGTTTGAGAGAAAGTCGTTCGAAACATAGACATCGGGCCAGTTGTCATTATTAATGTCGCAAATATTAACGCCCAGTCCGAATCCTTCAATAGTGATGCCCGCCTCTTTTGAAACATCTGTAAATGTTAAGTTCCCGTTATTACGGAATAATTTATCTGTCGATTCCGCTTTGCCGGTCACTTCCTTGGTACGCGAAATATTGCGGTTAGATTTTACAATGGCGTTTCGAAGCAGGTACATATCGAGATCGCCGTCTTTATCATAGTCGAAAAATGCTGCGTCGATATCATATCCTTCCTCATCAAGACCCATTTTCGCAGCAGACTCGGTGAAGGTATTGCTGCCGTTATTAATAAAAAAAAGATTGCGCATCTGTTCTGGCGGGGTTAGATAGCTGCCGGCTTTGCAGATGTAAAAATCCTGAAATCCATCCTGGTTGATATCCACCACAGCAACACCGTTGCACCAGCCTTCCGTTTTAACACCGGCCTTCTCAGTAATATCTTCAAAGTGCAGGTTGCCTTTATTAAGGTACAAACGGCATGAGACCATATTCCCTGTGAAGAGTATATCCTGCAAATTGTCGTTGTTGATATCGATTAATGCTACGCCTCCACCGTTGAACATGTATTCGAATTCCAGCACGGACAATGAATCAGTGTAGTTAAGCTGGTTGATGAAATCAATACCTGACTTTCCGGATGTCAGCTTTTTGAACAATTTGCTTTCATCATTATTGCAGGATAGCAGGAAAATGAAAAAAGCTGAAAAAATAATATTCTTAAACATACTATATTTCAGGATTTTTGCAAATGTAGGTTCGAATTATAGGAAATTACAGGGAAGGCCTTAATCGATTTCCATGACTATTTTTTTCGTGTTCCAAATAACAGAACTCTTGCATTGTTCCTTGCGACAATCAGGTGCTTCAATCCATTGATCGGTATAACTCCTGCATCGCGAACTTCCCCTTCTATCTTTATCCCGCATTCACGGGGAGAAACAAAAGTAAACAATCTGCCACCAATACCCTTAAGATACACTCCCTTGCTTGCATTATGTCTTCCAACCTGGGGTTTAAGTCCGTAAAAATTTCCGCCAAGCCAGATATCAGCTTTGCCATCGCCGTCAAAATCATCGGCAACGATTCCAAATACGGGCGAAAACTGCGCCTCCAATGGCAGTGCTGTCAATTCAAAGTTTCCATTATTATTCCATAGAACAGAGCTTTGTAAATTATTCGCTTCATATCTCAATGAGGTATTTCGAATCTCCTGCGAAAAAAGGGATTCATACGTTTTTGATCCGTAATCCTCGTATTTGAGTATTTGTTTTTTTAATCCAGGCAGTTGTGATGTTAGTTCTGCTTTGGTTGGAAATGGATAGGATACAGAGTCCAGCGGTGGGTACCAGTTAATAACAAACTCACTCTTTCCATTTCGGTCAAAGTCGTTTACATACATTGTCAACGGCCGCTGCGGACTCGCCTTAAGTTTTGTATTCAGACCCCAGTTGCCTAAGACAAAATCCTGGTCTCCATCGTTGTCCAGGTCGGCAGCAACGATCTTATTCCACCATCCATTGCTATTTGGTACGGTGCTTTCACTGAACACACCATCGTCGTTCCTGAAAATATGTATGGCCATCCAGTCACCCACAACAATAAGATCTGGGTCCTTATCTGAATCTATATCGCTCCATACAGCATCGGTGACCATACCAACATTTGCAAGAGCAGGAGGCGCGATATCTTTCCACGATCCTTTCTCATTAACGAGCAAATAGGAGCGTGGTGGAAGCCCGTAGTTACCAGGAACGTTTCTTGCCCCCAAAAAAAGATCGGGGTCGCCATCGCGATCCATATCTTCCGCTTTCAAGGTTGAAAAGTTTCCAATGACCGGGGGGAATGCGGGGGGCACCCGCGAAAAATTTCCTTTGCCGTCGTTGAGATATAGCCGGATCAAAAAATTAGTTTTTGGCATCCTCGGTTCATTACCACCGGAGCCAACAATGAAATCGCTATCGCCGTCCTTATCATAATCAAACAGTGCACCACAAGTGCTTTCGAAACCTGCATCATTATTGAACGCACTCGTTGGCTGAAAGCGAAAACTTCCGTCAGCTTTTTGAATAAAAAGTTTTATTGGATCATTGGCCGCGCCAAGCAGGATAAAATCGACCAGGTTATCTTTATTTACATCACCTTCGACGAGTTTTGGTCCTTCAGTGGAAAGCAGGCGGATCAGCAATAATTCATCATTGAAATCATTATACCTGTCTTCATGATGAACGGCAGCAGGATCAATTAGTTGCTGTCCCACTTCCTCAAAAACACATTGAACATGTTCATGGGAAATATTTTCTGTCTTCGTCGCGTCGCTGTTATTCAGTGTGAGGGTTTGATCTGTTTTTACAGCTGTAATGATCTGCGTTTTCCCGTCAGGCCAGGTTACGTGCAGGGTGTCAATTGATGTTGCTCCTCCAACACCAAATAATAACACCGGTTCCACGCTGCTCTGAAATCCGCGGGTGTTGTAGTTCTGAAGAACCAAAAGACTGTCCCGCAATTTGAGCCGGACTTCTGCGCCAATGCCAAACACGTTTTTGCTGGCGCCCTTAAATCTTATTTTAAGAAAGTGATTCCCTGAAGTTTTTCCAGCATCATTACGGTAAACAAAAGAAACAGCATTGTTATTATTGACGACAAGGTCCAGGTCACCATCATTATCGAGATCGCCATAGGCGGCACCATTGCTATAGCCTGCACCCGCAAAGCCCAGGATGCTGGCTTTATTCTTAAATTGTAAATGGCCGGCATTGGAAAATGCGTAGCTCCGCAGGGGAGTGGTAGGTATCATGGAAATAAACTTCTTATAGTCAAATTTTCCCTGCCGGTTCGTATTGCGAAGTCTTTCCTCGTTGCCGTAAAACTCGAGGAAATCCATTGACATAATATCCTTCAAAATACCGTTGCTTACGAAAATGTCTTTTTTGCCATCATTTTCAAAATCAAAGATCAGGGCTCCCCAACTCCAGTCCGTGGCATCCACGCCAGACAGCTGTGCTATTTCCGAAAAATTTGCATTTCCATCGTTTAGATGCAGGCAATTTTGAGTGATCTGGTAATGATAGTTCGCGCGGTATTTCATATCCTCCAAATGATAAGGGTCAAACGCCATATTAGTCTTTAACCGGTAATTATCGCCCGGCAACATATCAGTGGTAAAGATTTCCGGGCTGCCATCGTTATTAATGTCCGCAATATCAGCTCCCATGCTTGATGTGGAGCAATAGTTAATCCTGGAGGGCAGATCTTCTGAAAATTTGCCATTGCCTTTATTGATATACAAATAGTCCCTTTCCCAAAAATCATTACTTATATAGATATCAGGAAGGTGATCGCCATTTAAATCCGAAACAGCTACCCCCAGGCCAAAAGCAATGTCACTGCTGTAAATACCGGCCTGCGTTGTTACATCAGTAAAGGTGTTTCCGTCATTGCGCATCAGCCTGTGACCGCCGGGAGAAGGTTGTTCCCGTACTTTTTTATACAACTCAATTTTTGAAGGATCGCGAAAACTATTGTTTAAAATGTAGCAATCGAGGTCGCCATCCTGGTCGTAATCGAAGAATGCAGCGTGAGTTGAGTATCCTTCGTTATCGAGGTTATATTCCTTTGCTTTTTCGGAAAAAGTCAGGTTACCGTTATTGATGAATAATTCATTTTTCCTGTTATTTCCCTGTACATCTCCCGAATTGCAAACATATATGTCGAGAAAACCATCACCATTTATATCAGCCATTGTAACGCCCGTGCTCCAGTCCATGGTTCCCCCGACGCCCGCCCCTTCGGTTATATCTTCAAAACGAAGATTTCCTTTATTGAGGTACAACTTATTTTTTCCCTGGTTGGATGTGAAATAAAGATCAGGTAAAGAATCATTGTTTATGTCTCCGACACCCACACCTCCACCGTTATAGAAATTACGGTAGGTGAGAATATTAAATGCTTCACCATCCTCAACTTTGTTAATAAAATCAATTCCGGTTTCCTCAGGCTTGAGCAGCTGAAACAGTTTTTTGGAATCACTGCCTGGCGTTATTGCTTCCGACTCATTGTTTCTGCACGATATAATAAAACAAGCAATAGCGATCCACCACAGGTAAGCAATCTTCATACGATTAAATTTTGGTCTTTTAAGGTCTTGTAAAATTGCTGTCTTATCGAAATAAATATTGTAAAATGAAAAACAATTACTGAATTACATGATGTTCCGTATCAAAAACGCCATCTCCTTCGGATCCTAAAAAAGACCCCCAAAGAACCGGCCTTTTTATTTTTACCGTTGTGGCGATTCGTTTGATTCTCATTCCCAGGAATGAAACCAGGTAAGAATGGTGAAAATATTGACAATTAATTATGTCAAGGTAACCATCGTTGTCAAGATCCCCGATCCACGGAGTGGAAAAAATATTCTTATAACGTGCGGCCTGGTCAATCGTTTCAACCGACTTCCTGGCAAAATCGATTGCTATAAGTTTATTTTCCATGAGCACAGGTGACTTTGAAGCATACCCAAGAGAACAATCGAAGTTGTTAATGCTAATAATGACTTCATCACGTCCATCTCCATTGAGGTCATAAACAACCGGTGACGAAAAGCCCGTACAACCCATGGAGTCCATATAGGCAATACTTCCATCTATTCCATTTAGCATTATTTGCACTGAACCCGTGCTGTTGGGCCATTGACCTTTACTAATAAATGTGAAGAAATCAGGAGTATCGTCATCTGTCAAATATCCCGCTGCAAAGGAATTGCTACATTCGGTACCCGGAAAAGTCCTTGTCCACAATGTATGATGGTCTTTTCCGCTTATGGCTACTGCTTTGCTTCCGTGAGAGATGGCGATAATATCGATGTATCCGTCTTTATCTATATCGGCAAGTGTTGCCGGCGCTATGAATCCGTGTCCTTTTTCAGTAGCGATAACTTCAGCAGAGGAGAGTTTTTTTTCGCGGAGTTTAGACAGCGTAGTAAGAAAAAGTTTGCCATCAATTGTTTCACCCCCAGTCCCAAATAAAATGAAAGGGTCTTTGCTTCCGGGCTGAGTAAAGCATAAAGGGGTCATGTACGACTCTTTACCATCAGGCATGGTGTCGGCAACAATCACATTTCCGGTTTTTGTGTCAAACAGCATCAATACTCCCGGAAAACGATTGACTTCCGAGTAAGGCGCAGCCAAGGGATTACCTCCATTTATCATAAGAAGGTCATTCACGCCATCGTTGTTTTGGTCGGGAACGATCACGCCGTTGTTAAAATTGTAACGCGCATATTTGAGAACAGGATCATTGGCATATGTCTCATGTTTGTAATCCCAAATAAGTGCGCCGGATTTTCCGTCAATTGCCTTTAATTGAGGTGACCGTCCGCCTATAAATATGTCCATAACCTTATCACCGTTAACGTCACAAAACGCTGCAGAACCAAAAACCTGGTCCGGGGCTTCCTGCTTCCATAAGAGCTCGCCGGATGCGCCGTCAAATGCAAGAATTCCCATATCGCTTTTCTGCATTTCATTTTTTCCGGCTCCCATTATTATGTCCAATACGCCATCCCCATTCAGATCTGCGGTGCGCGGTGAAGATTGCGACCCTATGGCTGGATGGTCCTTATACCAAACGAGTTTATATTGATTAATTGAGGACTTTTCGCTACAGCCTGACAGAATCGCGGAAATTAATGCTATTGAGGCGAGAGTTACGGAATACGGGTTTGCCGTTTGTCTTAATGCAGGAGGAACCTTATCATTTTTCATGTATTGATGCCGCGTGTTGTTGATCATTATTTATATTGGATCGTAAAATGCCCACACTGTTGTTAATCGCCGCCTTGCCGGGTCCACGGGTGATTACAAACCGGCCAATTTGCTCACCTTCTTTTACTCCATTTTCAATGGCATCCCTGAAATGTATTCCCCCGTATAATCGCGAAATGGCCGCTTCGTTCGATGCCAGCGAAAATGAATTAAATTTTCTCGCAGGTAATCCGAATTCCACTTCCGTGTCATCGTTAAATGAAAAGCTCTCGCCAAATAAATACGTGAGAATCGTTGATGCTGTAGTTGATATTACACTGTGTCCCGAAGTATATTCCGGGAAGGGCGGAGTCTGAAGCAATGGAGACCAACTGCGGTCAATCAGTTTTTTTATAGCGGTTACAGGTCTTACCCTGCTATATTTATATTTATTATTCCAGCATGAAATGAATGCATCGGCAATTCCAATAGAAACCATCGCATGCACATAAGCTGTTTTTGAAAGAGGTAGTTTTTGTTTTTTGCATGCTATGCCGGTAATCCCCATCCAGTGCCCGCCGGGAGAAATCTTTTTAAGCCCGAATTCAAGATGGCCCACCTGTTGTAACGCAAAAGGATTGCAGTCCCAGAAGTTGGCGATCGCTGCCTGCTGTTTCGAAAGCTTTTTGCTTATATCATATACCTCCCTCAGTTCCTTAAAAAACAAGGTACTGGTATCAGTGCTATACTTATGGGGAGGGTCACCTGCAAATTGCGAGCAGGAATCGAGCATAAATGTGCGCAAAGTCTGCCAGTAGGGTTCAATTGCTGACATAAAGCCAGGCGCTGTTGGCTGCCAGTATTCATCCCCTTGCAGGGGCGTAAACTTTCTGTAGCCACTTAGCCTGACAAAACCGTCGGCCAGAGCATATTGCATCACCTGGTTCACTAGCAGGTCAACAAATGCAACAGTAATATTTATTTTTTTGGACGATATTTTCCGTTCTCTTGCGACACTTGTTAACGAGTCGATATTCTTTTTAAGCAATAAGCCAGAGGGCAACAGCCGGCTTGCCGATTTGTACAAGGCTAAGATTACTGCAAGTTCTGGGTCACTATTCTTCGTTATGCTATCGGGGATTGTTAAATTATTTAAGCCTTTCACTATCCCCGTAAAATGGGGCTGTTGACTATCAAACAACCCAGCAGTTTCGTTAGCTGCCAGGTTGATATAGGCATAATACCTGGCGGCTGCCACCGGCGACGTAGCATCATTCACCATCACGTCGGTCGCGTGCTTTAACGCGCGGACATAGTCGACAGTCGAAAACGGAGTGGTTTTCTGGCCATAGCCAGAACACGTCCAGATAAATAGCGCCACCAATCCGATTCCTTTTTTCATCATTACTAAATTCAATATGAATAGATCACCAGTGGTTGATTATTGACACCGAAAATTATACGATCATTGGTTTTACCATGTAACATAATAAGATCCCTCGTACAGCCCTTTACCGATAATCCTGATTTTATTTGAGGAATGTATTCGAAGTTGCCTTTACCATCGCCTTTTAAGAAGACTCCATAATCGGCATCCATCTTTCCAATTTTTATTCTTGTCTGATCAATATTGCCCGCCAGCAGGATGTCTTGTTTTCCGTCGCGGTCAAAATCTCCCGGGCATATTGCATACACCGGGGAGAAGTTTGCCTGCAAGGGTAATTTTTTTGCTTTAAATACGCCTTCGTCGTTTTCGAAGTAAGTCGTCTCAAAGTAATTGGCTGTTAAGACTTTTGCGGACCTCAATTGTTCTGGCGTCAGAATATCCTCAATGGTAGCGTTGGAATATGAGTCATATGTCGGAAACCTTTGTCGCAGGCTCACTATCTGGTCGGTCATTTCATCTCTGCTGGCCATTGGATATGACTTTCCCTGGATAAAATAACAAATCAATGGATCAACGGAACCATTCTTATCAAAATCATTATAAACTATTGTGGCGGGTTCGGAGTTGCCTGCTCTTATCGCGCTGTTCAATCCCCAGTTACCTGCAATAATATCCATATCGCCGTCACCATCCATATCTGCAAGTTTTAGGCAATTCCACCAACCGTACAGGTTGTCAGGGAAATATCGGGCAGAAAGATCAGTCAGCTTTCCATTCTTGTTCGCAAATAAATGCAGCTTCATCCACTCTCCGCAAACAATTAAATCTTTCCAGCCATCATGGTCCACATCCAACCATGCGGCATCGGTCACCATTCCAAGAGAATCCAGCGCTGCCGCCTGCACCGGCGGCGCTGCAGTAAAGGTTCCCTTACCATCGTTGATTAACAATAAACTTTTGGGAGCTTCAGGATACCTTCCAGGTACGACCCTGCTTCCAACAAAAAGATCTGAATCACCATCATTGTCAAAGTCTGCAACTCTCACACACGAACCACTTAGCGACTCTGCTGATAATGATCCCTCAGACTTTATGAGTTTCCCGTTGGTATTAATATAAAGCCGGTCCTGCAACTCAGTTGCTCCCTCATTAAAGCGAAAGCCTCCGCTCACCACATATAGATCCTGGTCGCCATCGTTATCAGCGTCAAAAAAAGCTGCATCGGCATCCTCAGATAAAGCATCTTTGGCAAAATCCGGCTGAGGGATTGCAAGAAAGTTTCCATCGCTTCGCTGAATAAATAACCGCCTTTCCTGCCCCTGTTCACCACAAATGAACAGATCTTCTAAACCATCTTTATTGAAATCTGTCTTTGCGAACTTCGGTCCGTTGTGAGAGATCATGCTTGGCATGAGCGGTTGCACCTTGAAGTCATTTGCTTCGGGTGAAACATGCTGATATGGCAAAGCAATTGCTGAAGATGAAGAAAAGACAGGTTTTGTTTTTTGCGGTATGGCGGGACCTTCCTGGGTGGGTTGATAACTGATTGTATTAGTAATGTTGGCCTTTACATCCCTCAATGTTTGTTTCTGTCCGTTCGGCCATTTTATTACCACCGAATCAATTTGAGCAGAAGGCAGACCGGTATGCAGCGGCACATGCATGGAACTCTGAAATCCATGCACCGGATAATTTTCCAGTCTTATTAACTCCTTCGGCGTGTATATGGTTATCATCGCTCCCAGGGCATAGCTATTATGTCCCTTTCCCTTTAATTTGAACTGCACCCATTTGCCCTCATTCCCATTTTCTACAAGCATGTTACGGAAAATTCCGGCGGGTGCATTCAGGCTATTAATAACAATGTCAAGATCGCCATCATTATCCAAATCTGCACAGGCGGCTCCGTTTGATAATGTTTTTTTATCGAACCCTGCCGTAAGCGAAACATCAGTAAACTGAAGATTGCCCTTGTTTAAATACAGGTAGTCATGAACTGGAGTTACCGGTATGCTTTGCAACATGGTGAACAGGTTCTCATTTCGTTCACCGTGTAAATATTTAAGCCGTTCATTTGCATAAAATTTCACAAAGTCACGATTAGTCATGTCGCGGCCATATCCGTTGGTAACGAAAAGGTCCTTGTTACCATCATTATTAAAGTCCATTAGTAGTGATGCCCAGCTCCAGTCAGTACAAAATACGCCGCTCAGCTGTCCGATTTCACTGAATGTTCCGTTTCCATTATTGAGCTGCAACATATTTCTCATCAACTGATGATAAAACCCGTTCTGCAACTGGTTATTATACAGTTCATAATTGTCGGGCATATAGAGCAACTTCTGCCTCCTGTTGTCTTCGGGCAGCATATCAAGCGTGAACACATCTGTCCATCCGTCATTATTGATGTCGGCGATATCACAACCCATCGAGAAATTGGAAATATGTCCAAAACAGTCCCGCAAACTTTCTGCAAACGTACCGTTGCGGTTGTTTATGTACAAGTAGTCCTCTTCCACATAATCATTTGAGACATAAAGATCCGGCCATCCATCATTGTTTAGATCGCTGACCGATACTCCCAGGGCGTAACCGAGGGGATTTGAAATGATACCTGACGCAACGGTTACATCTGTAAATTTATTATTATCATTTCTGTAAAGTCGATCTCCCGCATCGGGGTCAACCATTTTTTTTACAAAGGCAGCATCAAAATTCCGAAGATTTGCATTGCTGTGATTGATCACGAACAAGTCAAGGTCATCATCCCGGTCATAATCAAAAAATACTGCCTGGGTGGTGTACCCGGAATCAGCAACGCCCATCTCTCCGGATTTCTCAGAAAAAGTAAGGTTGCCATTGTTTATAAAAAGTTGATTTGCTCTTAACTTTCTATCCAGCGGACCCGCGTAGCACAAATAAATATCCTGCCATCCATCGCCGTTAACATCTGCAATGCTTACACCCGTTTTCCATCCCTTTCTTCCCCCAACTTTTGCTTTTACTGTGATGTCTTCAAATTTAAAGTTTCCTTTATTCAGGAACAGCCGCCCGGGTTGCAGGTTGCCGGAAAAATAGATGTCAATGAGTCCGTCATTGTTGAAGTCTCCTAATCCAACTCCTCCACCATTATAAAGATATTCGTAGGTAATAATGTTCAATTCGGATGATTCTCTGATAATATTTGCAAAATTAATTCCGGTCTCATTATTCGGAACTGGTTTAAACAATGGCTGCACGAGTTCCTGCCCAAAAGTAGAAATCGACGTAAGAGGCAAAATGAATAAATAAAACAATCTCATCCTCATTATGGCATTATTGCATACCGCATAACAAAAATACGCCAATCCACCTGTGATTTATTTGAAAAAACCTGGCTAACAATCGTGAATTTTTAGTTGGGTTGTGCATAGGTCCGCAGAGCTTTCGTTTCTCCCATTTCACCCAGCAATTTTTTCAATCCGGAGATATTTCTTTGTAAAACGAGCTTCACGTCCTCATTATCGGTGTGTCCAATAATTCCGATGGATCCATTAAAGCCGGACGACTTTAATTTTTTCATCATACCTAATTCAAGATCACCATCTCCAATAGTAAGTATATTGAATTCGGTGCCCTTCATGCCATTTAGATTCACAGTAGACAAATAAGGCCTGGTAACTTTTAAGATATTCTCAAACTCGCCAACCTGCGTATGGCCATGATGAAAATTATAAACAATATGAACATCCGGCAATCCTGAAGTTTCTATGATCTTAACCTGGTTGGCAGATTCTCCAAACCAGTCTTCATGATTGTACAAAGCGATAGTGCATCCAATTTCAGCAGCGCGTTGATGAATAGATTGAATTGCTTTAACAGCTTTTTGTGTTTTTTCGCCGTCATTCAATCCCTGGAAAAACTGGTTGGCAAAACAAACCCATAGTTCTGTATGGGAATGAGTTTTTGCCAGTGTCTTTAAAATCATTTCATTCGCCTCATTTAACAATGAATCCTGCCCGCCGTTGATCCAAAACCATACTGCTTTTAAATTGATATTGTACTTTTTTAACGTAATAAATTCCGTTTCCATATTGGGAAGGTCCCCATCTCGCATATCATAAGCAATTGAGCTTATGCCCAACTCTTTCAACATTAGCGCCCTTTCTTCTGAACTGCGCTTTTTACTATCATAAGGAACAATGCACCACGCGAGAAGATTGTTTTTTGCAAATAGCAAACCGTTATCTTTCTTACTTGCTTGCAATTGGGCTCCGCAACGGGTTGAGAGAAGCATGAAAGAAAGAAGGCATGCGGAAATACTTGTATTCATGTCCTTCAATTTGGGTCATTTGCCGGTCAATATTTTAATTATCCCTTTTTCTTCCTGGTTGTTCCTGGTGATTATTCCGAATCCTCCTTTATAGTCCCAGGTGGCCCAGCCTATTTTATTTTCCTCTAAAACCGTTTTCATATCGGTGTACCATTGCAGCCTGGCGGCTTCGGGCACAGTATTTAGACAACCCCATTCGCCACAATAAAGGGGGAGCTTATACTTTTTCGCAACAGTAATCGGTTTCTTAAAATGATTCCTGATGCTATCGATGTCGTATCTCAGCATGTTATTCGAAACCTGGTTTTTTAAACTGTCTGGCAAGCCGTTGATGTCTTCTTCTTTAACGATCACACCCGGATAATTCACAGGACCTTTATAATCTTTTATTCCTGTCCATGAAGCAGTGTGATGCGTTAACAGAAATGGTTCATACATATGAAAGCTCAATATGATATTCTTATCGTTTTCCGGAACCTGGAGCTGGTCAAAAGTATTGGCGCTTTGCCAGCGGTTCGAACCAATTACAATAACTCTTTCCGGTTCAAGCTGACGAATAACAGTCATTAACTTTTTTACCAGTCGGTTCCAATCACCCGGATCGTCGGCAACGGGTTCATTCATTAATTCATACGCAACGTCTCCAACGGCATAGTTTTTCAACTCACCAGAAAGATCACGCCAGCATTGAGCAAATCTTTCCTGCGCCGCAGGATCTGTCCATAAGGGTTTTATTTTCTCATTAAAATGATGCGATCGCAAAATATGAAGATCAACAATTGCATCGAGTTTGTATTTACGGCACCAGTCAAGAGCATTTTTAAGCAATGAAAATGCTTCGGTATCTTTTTGACCGTCTTCCTTCCAGAGTTGTTCTTCATCTACCGGTATTCTTAGATGATCAAACCCCAGGCCTGCCAGGTATTGAACGTCTTTTTCGGTAAAATAGTTCTGGCGTTGCGATCCTCTTACGGTGCTCTGTGAGAGCCAGTGACTGATGTTCGTTCCCCTTTTAAAGTGAAGATCGTTGGGCACACGACTGCGTTCAGGAGGTCTTATTATCGCAGAAGTTCCTGATAAAAAAACCGCCAAACCAAACCCCCAAAAGATATTTTTTTTATTCATCGTAAATGGTATTATGTTGTTAGAAATGTCAAATATTAAATGCGCTGCGTGTCATTTTGGTGAGTTGTAAACGCCATTCACCGTCAATTGGCTACCTTAAAAAAATTTTTCATCAGCTCCGGATAAATCGCAATTCGATGGGTCCGCACTGTATCCGGCACACTATTGTCACGATCTTCTACATTCAATACAATATTCCGGGAGGGCAGCATCGGCATATGGCAGTCAATACAATTAGCCGACAGCAACGACTGCCGATTATCTGAAAGCTGTAGTGAACTGTGATTAGTTTCTTTATGACAGGTTATACAGCGTTGCGAAAACAAAGCCGGCGAATTTACTTCATTGACATGCACATTATGACAGGATGAGCAATCCATCTGCGACATTTTAAAACATTTGCTCGACATCAATAGTCCGTACTGGTTGCCATGGACATCCAATGTAGATATGCTGTCGTTACTAAAAGCCGCAACGGAATGTTTATCGAGGTTGTCACCTGTCTGAAATGTGAAGGGTTGCTTCACCTGCTTTCTAAACCCCGAATGGCAAATGGCGCAGGCATCCAGCCGTTGCTGCCGGCTAAGATTTTTTGTAGATACCATGTATTTTGCATCCTTCTCCCCAGGGTGTTCTTTATGAAAATTAACGTGGTCAGCTGCAGGCCCATGGCATCTTTCGCAGTCAATTCCGTAAATGATTTGTGTTTTATCAAAGGTGGAAATATTGTCTTTATCCTCCAGCACCTTTGCATAAGTGCTGTGACATTCCAGGCATTGCGCCGGTATAATACGATCGAACCTGATAAAGCTGTTGGAAAAGCCCGGACTATTGCACCACCTGTTTTGTAATGTAAAATAAGAAACGGGTAACTGGTAGAGCATATCACCATCCCAGTACAGATAGGTTTGACCCTTTCGTCCCGAACCAACTACGATGTCAAACGGTGCTTTTTGGTACTCAATACCATTTATGAACGCTGTCTGGAAAAACCTGTTGTCTTCTTTCTGCAATAGAACATACATCCATTTATTATAGTCGTACCTGTTTTTACCATCAGCAAAACTTCCTTTGATAAACTCCTGGTTCGCCGGCCTTGAATCATGGTAATGAGCCGTCTGGATATGGCTTTTGTAAATATCATTATGACATGAGGCGCAGGAAGCTGACCCCGCAAATTTTTTTTCCTGATCTGCAGCCATTTCTTTTTGGGCCGCGGGGTTTAAGCTTGTACTCATCACGTTTCCCAGGTAAACCACCAGTGATATTAACAGGATGACAACGTTTTGTTTTTTTATTTTTCCAATGTAGCTAGCCATATGAGGATTAAGGCCGTGTTATTAATTCGAAGGATGACTTGGTTGTGTTGTAAACGAAAAATCCGGTTTGTTATAAATTTACAAAAACTTGTTATAATGGATTCCCTGAAGCCCATTTGATTAGTGAGAAAAGTTTTTGGGCGTGACCCCAATAAAACGGTAACCATCTCAACTTTTTTCTTATTTTCATTGATGCTCAAATCTTCAGTGGTCATTCAGCCGTGGTTATTGATCAGTTCGGTTATGCCTCAAAAGACTATTCAATTGCAAGTAAAGATTTTGCCGGCTTATCATTCAT
>Ga0207675_100002793_pt1 | contig 17155 bp, 17 predicted proteins | sample KBSSwiS42_FD_184305 | JGI IMG/M metagenome (GOLD analysis project Ga0207675, IMG submission 184305) | Switchgrass rhizosphere microbial communities from Kellogg Biological Station, Michigan, USA - KBS Switchgrass S4-2 (SPAdes) (version 2) | ecosystem: Host-associated > Plants > Roots >... | reverse complement strand
CCACCGGGCAGGCAGTCGCGCCACGCGACCTGTCACCTCGGGCACCCGGGTCCACGGCGGACGACGCAGGGCGGCGAAGGCCCCCCGCCACCCGCTGACCGGACTACCGATGGCTCCCACCGTCGCCGGAGCGCTCGCGCTCGCGGTGGCCGCGACGGGTGCCGCCACGGCCGGCGCCGGACAGGCATCGGCACACGAGGCGACCAGCCGCACCACGAACGGCACCAAGGCCCCCACGTTCTCCGAGTTCGACACCCTCGGCATCGACCGCAGCCTGAACGACCGGCAGCGCGCGATCTCCCGCGACAGCGAGCGCGACGCCCAGCGCGACGCGGCCGACGAGGAGCTGCAGAAGGCCGTCGAGTCGCAGGCCCGGCAGCGCAACGCCGCCCTCTCCTCGCTGGCGAAGTCGGCCGAGAAGCAGGCCAGCAAGATCGCCAAGAACCAGTGGGTGCTGCCGACCACCGGCTACCACCTGACCGCCCGCTTCGGCATGTCCGGCGGCCTCTGGTCGAGCAACCACACCGGCCTCGACTTCGCGGCCCCCTCCGGCACCCCGATCGTGGCCGTCGCCGACGGCACCATCACCAAGACCGGCTACGACGGCTCCTACGGCAACAAGACCGTCGAGACGCTCAAGGACGGCACCGAGATCTGGTACTGCCACCAGTCCGTGTTCTCCGTCCAGCCCGGCGACCGGATCCGCGGCGGCCACCGGATCGGCAGCATCGGCGCGACCGGCAACGTGACCGGCCCCCACCTCCACCTCGAGGTCCGCCCAGGTGGCGGAGACCCGGTGGATCCGTACAACGCACTGGTTCATCAGGGGCTAAAGCCCTGAGAGCTCGCGCAGCGAGCGAACAGTGGAGCCGAGGCGTCCGAAATGCGCGCCAAGGAGCGAAGCGACGACGGCGTCTGCGCATATTGGACGCCTCGGCGAGCCACGCAGAGCGCTGAGGGTCAGCAGGGCGTTGACCACCGCGGGTTTGTCTGAACCGCAACCGGGGTCTCAGCTCACAGCTTCTCCACCGGCGCATACCGCAGCAACAACCGCTTCACACCCTCGCTCCCGAAGTCGATCGAGGCCACCGCGTTGTCGGTGCCCGGTCCCTCGACCACCACCACCGTGCCCAGCCCGAAGCTGTCGTGCTGCACCCGGTCGCCCGGGTCGAGGTCGGGGATCGGCCGGCTCGCCTTCGCCTTGCTCCTCGCGTCTGCCTTGGCCGCCGCCGCGCCGAACCTGCGCTGCACCGCGCTCGGCAGCCGCTCGCCGAAGCCGTACGCCGGGCGCCCCCAGGACGTCTGCTCCGCCTGGGTGCGCCGCCAGTCGACCAGGTCGGCGGGCAGCTCGTCGACGAACCGGGACGCCGGGTTGTGCGAGGGCGCGCCCCAGGCCGAGCGGACCACGGCCCGGGAGACGTAGAGCCGCTCGCGGGCCCGGGTCAGCCCGACGTACGCGAGCCGTCGCTCCTCCTCCAGCTCGGGCTTGTCGCCGAGCGAGCGCTGGTGTGGGAAGACGCCGTCCTCGAGGCCGGTCAGGAACACGACTGGAAACTCCAGGCCCTTCGCGGTGTGCAGGGTCATCAGCGTCACCACTCCCGGAGCATCCTCCCCCGGCTGGTCCGGGATCTGGTCGGAGTCGGCGACCAGCGCGACCCGCTCCAGGAAGTCGGACAGCCCCGGCACCGGGGTGGCGTCGCCCACATCGGCCGGGTCGGCCGACGGACCCACCACCGGGTCGTCGGAGAACTCCCGGGCGACCGCCACCAGCTCGGCGAGGTTCTCCAGCCGGGTCTCGTCCTGCGGGTCCTCGGAGGCCTCGAGCTCGGCGAGGTAGCCGCTGCGCGCGAGGGCCTGCTCGAGGATCACGTCGACGCGCTCGTCGGCGACCACCATCTGCTGGAGCTGTTCGATCATGTCGACGAAGCCCTGGATGTTGGTGCGCGACCGGGTGGCCAGGTCCGGGACCTCGTCGGAGCGCCGCAGCGCCTCCCAGAACGTGATCCGGTCACGGCTCGACAGCGACTCCACGCACGCCTCGGCACGCTCCCCGATGCCGCGTTTGGGGGTGTTGAGGATGCGCCGCAGCGACACCTCGTCGTCGGGGTTGGCCAGCACCCGCAGGTAGGCCAGCGCGTCTCGCACCTCGCGTCGTTCGTAGAACCGAACCCCGCCGACCACGCGGTAGGGCATGCCGACCCGGATGAAGACCTCCTCGAACACCCGGGACTGCGCGTTGGTGCGGTAGAAGATGGCGACGTCGCCGGCGCGTGCCTTGCCCTCGTCGGTCAGCCGGTCGATCTCCTCGGCGACGAACCGGGCCTCGTCGTGCTCGTCGTCGCCGACGTAACCGACGATCCGCTCGCCGTCACCGGCCTCGGACCAGAGGTTCTTCGGCTTGCGCCCGTCGTTGCGGCTGATCACCGCGTTGGCGGCGGTGAGGATGGTCTGGGTCGAGCGGTAGTTCTGCTCGAGCAGGATCGTGGACGCGTTGGGGAAGTCGATCTCGAAGTCCATGATGTTGCGGATGCTCGCGCCCCGGAACGCGTAGATGGACTGGTCGGCGTCGCCGACCACCATCAGCTCAGCCGGCTGCACGTCGGTCGAGCTTGGCGAGACCCCGCCCTCGGGCGGCTCTTCCATGGCGTCGGCGCACAGCTCGTGGATGAGGGCGTACTGCGCGTGGTTGGTGTCCTGGTACTCGTCGACGAGAACGTGCCGGAACCGCCGGCGCCAGCTCTCCCGCACCTCCGGGAACGCCCGGAACAGGTGCACCGTCATCATCAGCAGGTCGTCGAAGTCGAGCGCGTTGGCGCCCCGCAGCCGACGCTGGTACTCGGCGTACGCGGCGGCGTAGGTCTCCTCCTGGTTGTTGCGGGTGTCCTTGGCGGCGTCCTCATGGTCGAGGAGCTCGTTCTTGGCGTTGGAGATCCAGTTCAGGATCGCCCGAGGCTGGTAGCGCTTCACGTCGAGGTCGAGGTCGCGGCAGACCATCGTCATCAGCCGCTTGGAGTCGGCCGCGTCGTAGATCGTGAAGCTCGACTTGTAGCCGAACTTGTCGATCTCCTTGCGCAGGATGCGCACGCACGCGGAGTGGAACGTGCTGACCCACATGATCTTCGCGCGGTTGCCGACCAGGTTGCTCACCCGCTCACGCATCTCGGCCGCCGCCTTGTTGGTGAAGGTGATCGCCAGGACCGAGCCGGGATGCGCGTCGCGCTCGGAGATCAGCCAGGCGATCCGGCGCGTGAGCACGCGGGTCTTGCCCGAGCCGGCACCCGCGATCACCAGCAGGGGCGCGCCCTCGTGGACGACGGCGGCGCGCTGCGGCTCGTTGAGACCCTCGAGCAGCTCGTCCTTCGTCGGGCGCCGGCGACGGCGGTGCGCCCCGTCGGGTGACCCGTCGGCTGACTCTTCGGCGGCGTCGGCAGGGGGCTCGGCCGGGAGGCCAGGGATCGGGAACTGGGCAGTCATCTCGGGGCAACCCTACGTGCGCGCGTGGACAGGGCGGCGCAGCACGCGTTGTCGTAGACGGACATGCCGCACCGGCCCCGATGGCACAGGCGCTGGGGTGGGCGGGAGGTGCGTCTGGCAGGACGCGCGGCCGCTGAGCGCACCTTGGTCTCCGGTCAGATCAGACGGTCCTCGCCGTCACCCTCGGCCGGTCGCTCCAGGGCGACGTCCATGCGCCTATCGTGCCGGCATGGCTCGGTTCACGAAGGCGGAGCTCCAGGGCTTCCGGGGCGCGGAGCTCCCGGACCTGGTCGGTCCCGGACTGAAGCTGCTGTTCGTCGGGATCAACCCCGGGCTGTGGACCGCGGCGGTGCAGACCCACTTCGCCCACCCGGCGAACCGGTTCTACCCGGCGCTGGCGCTGGCCGGGATCCTCGAGCGCCCGGTCAGCCCGTCGGACGGGATGACCGATGCCGACCGCGAGGCCTTCGTGGCCCGCGGGCTCGGGATCACCAACCTGGCCAGGCGAGCCACTGCGCGCGCCGACGAGCTGAGCGCGGCCGAGCTGCGCGCTGGTGGCGAGCGGCTCGTCGCGCTGGTCGAGGAGCACCGGCCGCGGGTGGTGGCGGTGCTCGGGATCACCGCCTACCGGAGCGCGTTCGGCGCCCGCGGCGCCGTACCTGGGCGGCAGCCGGGCTTGCTCGGCGGCGCCGAGCTGTGGGTGGTGCCGAACCCGTCCGGTCTGAACGCGCACGAGACGATCGCCAGCCTGGCCGAGACGTACGGCGCGGCAGCGCGTGCCGCCGGCATCCTGCCGTGAGCCCCCGCTGCAGGAGTGTGATGCGGCTCTCGTGGCCGACATCACGCCGTAACCGGGGCACAACCGTGCCGTCACCTGAGTTCGGCACAGTAAGAATATGAACGATCCAATTCTGAGGAGGAACGCCATGACGACCATGCGCCGACTGATGACAGCCGTCGACACCTACACGCTGTGGGCGTTCAACGCGCAGTCCCCGCTGGGCCACCGCGGCTACCGCCGCTGACCCCCAGCGACCAGAACGCCGACGGCCGCCCGGAAGACCCCGGGCGGCCGTCGTGCTGCGGTTTGTGGACCGGCTCGTCGCTACCGCACGACGCCGAGCGCGTTGACGATGCCGTCACCGTAGAACCCGTTGAGGTCCAACGAGCCCTCGCACTTCGCCGTCCACGTCGCGTCGCGACCCTCACGGATGTACGACTGCGTGCCGCCCGCTGGGCAGGCGTGGTTGGTGGCCGAGTCCATCACCAGGTCGCGCACCGCGTTCGGGCTCATCCCGAACCCGCCGTGGCCCTGCCTGCCGTGCGCGCTGATCGCCAGTGCAGCGACGCCCACGGCGTGCGGGGTGGCCATCGACGTGCCCTGGAAGAAGGCGAAGTAGCCGCACTTCGTGGTGCCCTTGGCCGGCTTGGCCTGGCACTCCTTCTTGACCCCGTTCGTCTCGCCGAGCGGGGTGACGTCACCGTTCTGGTCGACCTCACCGGTCTCCTGGACGGTCACCAGCGGCACCGTGGAAAGGACCTCGTTCTCCGGCGTCCGGAACGACGGAGTGCCGAAGCCGTCGCGGAACCAGCCGCCCGGCGCCGAGACCTCGACCTCGCCTGACTGCGGCTCCGTCGACCAGTTGGAGTAGTCGGCCTTGGTGGTCGACGGGCCGAGCGCGGTGACGCCCAGCACGTGGGGGCCCTCGGTCGGCAGGTCGTAGCACGAGTCGTTGTTGATCGTGCGCGGGTGCGTCGGCTCGCCGAAGTCCGGGCTGGTGAGGTCGGTGCCCGGGTTGGCCAGGTCGGTGTGATCGTTGCCGGCCGCGGCGAACAACGTGACGCCCTTGCTGTGCGCGTAGTCCAGGGCGCGGGTCATCGAGGCGATGATCAGGTTCTGGTCGTTGGCCTGTGCCGGCGTGTCCTCCGGCGCGCCGCCGACGCAGTTGTAGAGCCACGGGTCGACGTAGAACGACATGTTGACCACGTCGAGGCCGGCGTCACCGGAGTAGGTGAGCGCGTCGAGCGTGGGTCCGGCGAAGAAGAACCCGCTGTCCTGGCCCGCCCGCACCTCCACGATGTCCACGCTGGGCGCGACACCGCTGACGCCGAAGCCGTTCAGCGACGCGGCGATGGTGCCCGAGACGTGCGTGCCGTGACCGCCGTCGTCCTCGCCGACCGGGTCGACGCAGCTCGCGTGCTCGCACGGCCCGTCGACCGACGGGAGGTCCGTGACGAAGTTGCGGGAGAGCTTGTAGTCGAAGTTCGGGTGGATGTCCGGGTGGTCCGCCTGGACTCCGGTGTCCATCACACCGACGCGCACCTTCTTGCTACCGGTGGTGATCTGGTGGGCCTGGTCGGCCTTGACCATCCGCATGCCCCAGAGGTTCGGGTCCAGCGGGTCGCCGGCACGGGTGACCTTGGTGGCCGTCGCCGCGCCGCCCTTGCCCTTGGCGGCCTTGAGGTGCTCCTGCTCGATCGCCTGCGGCTTGCGCACCGGCGCCGAGCCGATCGTCCGGTCCGCGGCGACGCCTTGGACGCCGGCCACCTTGCCGTGGGTGCGGAACGCGCTGTCGCGGCTGGTCACCCGCACCAGCCCGATCGCCTCGTTGACCGAGGTCACCTTCGCGCCGGTCGCCTTGAGGTCGGTCACCACCCCAGAGACGGAGGCGCCCTTCTTGACCAGGACGAGATAGCTGGTCGCCGTGCCGGTCTGTCCGGCGCTGGTGCTCGTGGCACCTGCCGATTCCGCCGACGTCGCTCCGGCGGGTCCCGCCAGTGCGGCCGCCACGAGTGCGGTTGCACCCAGGGCAGCGAGTGTTGACTTTCGCATAAGGGAATCCTTCCGAGTTTTGATCCCGAACGCCCGAACCTAGGCGATCGTCGCGGTCCTCAACAGGGGGTACGCCGGAAAACTGCCCTGTGGACAACTGCCTGGGTGTCGGTGGTCCGGGTCAGAGTTGGGGCATGGACGAGATCTGCACACGCACCCAGGACGACCTCTGCCGGCTGTGGCAGTCCTACCTCGGCGAGCGTCGCCCCGACCTGCGCTCGCTCCTGCTGGCCTATCTTGACGTCGATGACCGGCCGACGCGTGTCCTGGCCATCGACGACGTGCCCGAGCAGCCCGAACCGGTGACGCTGGGCAACCTGATGGAGATCTGCCACGGGATCGTGTCCGACAACCACGGCGGCCGGATCGCGCTGCTGCTGGTGCGGCCGGGGCCATCGCACGAGCATCCGGGTGACCGCGCCTGGGCGGCGGCAATCCTGGCCTCCGCGCGCCGGTTCCGGGTGCCGTGCGCGCCCGTGCACCTGGCCACCGACGACGGGGTGCGGGAGGTGGTCGCGGCCGACGACTTGCTGCCGGAGACGGGCTGAGCGGCCGGTCAGCGCCAGCGTCGCTCGATCCGGCGGCGCTCCTGCTTCTCGATCCGGCGCTGCTGCTCGGCGAGGATCTCACCGCGGTTGATGATCACGCTCATCAGGCGGACGCCGGTCCCGAGCATCACGAAGATCGGCCACGGGAAGTTGAGTGATGACCCCCCGGGGTCGTACGACATCACCCAGATCACCCAGCAGATCATGCTCGGGATCAGGAAGCTGCTCAACGCGCGCTGCCGGACCCGCACGTAGGCCTGCTCGGCGCGCCGCTGGATCATGGCCGGGGTCGCGGCCACCAGCCCGGCGGCGCCGGAGTCCGGCGCCAGGTCCTTGAGGTGCCGGAGCAGGTCGCCGAGGGTCTTGGTCGACTGCACGGCGGCGGCGCGCTCGTCGTACTCCTCGCGGTCGAGCCGGCCGTCTGCGTACGCCGCGGACAGCGCGTCGAGCGCGACGTTGCGGTCGAGGTCCGAGGCGCGCAGCGGCGCGTTCGTCACCGCCCGTGGGTCGTGGCTGAACCGCTCCCAGGCCACGGGTCGGGGGTCGCTCATGCGTCGAGTGTAGGAACCTCACGCCAACGGACCTAGCCCGCTTGTCACGGGTCCCGGGAGGGTCAGCCCGCAAAGACCTCGAGCAGCGCGGACGTGAACGCCGGCAGGTCGCCGGGCTTGCGGCTGGTGACCAGGTTTCCGTCGGTGACGACCTCCTCGTCCACCCACGTGGCCCCGGCGTTCTCGAGGTCCGTGCGCAGGCTCGGCCACGACGTCATCCTCCGGCCGCGCACCACGCCGGCCTCGATCAGGGTCCAGGGTGCGTGGCAGATCGCGGCCACCGGCTTGCCCGCGTCGAAGAAGCCCTTCACGAACTTCACCGCGTCGTCGGAGGCCCGCAGGGCATCGGGGTTGGCCACACCGCCCGGGAGCACCAGCCCGTCGTAATCCGCTGCGCTGCTGGCGCCGAACGTGGCATCGACGTCGAACGTGTCGGCCTTGTCGAGATGGTCGAACGCCTGGACCGTGCCGGGCTCGATCGAGATCAACCGGGGCCGGCCGGCCGCTTCCTCGACCGCCAGCCAGGGCTCGGTCAGCTCGATCTCCTCGATGCCCTCCCCCGCGACGGCGAACGCGATCGTCTTTCCCTCAAGCACGCTGCTCATGGTTCGGTTTCCCTTCGTCCCCTCTTGCCTATCAGGGGCAACCGGGCGTCTCCACCACCTTGCGGGGTGGATCAGACGCGGCAAGAGTGCGGTGCTCCAAGGCCAGCAGGGTCAGCTTCGCTTCCGGACCGCCGCGGTAGGCACCGGCGGTGCCGTCGGAGCGCACCACCCGGTGGCAGGGCACGACGACCGGCACCGGGTTGGTGGCGCAGGCGGTGCCGACGGCGCGTACGGCGCGCGGGCTGCCTGCGGCTGCCGCGACGACCGCGTAGCTCTCGGTCGCGCCGTAGCCGATCTCGCGCAGGTGGCGGAGCACCTCCAGCCGGAAGCCGTGCGCCAGTCGCAGGTCGACCGCCAGGTCGAAATCCGTGCGGCGGCCGGCGAAGTACTCGTCCAGCTCGCGGGCCGCGCGGTCCAGCCGCTGCGGGGCGCGCAGGATCCGGGGGCTGACCACCCGAGCCAGCATCTCGAGCACAGCGTCATGGCCCTCCCCCACGAACGCGACGCGCACCAGCCCGCGGTCGGTCGCGGCGAGCAGCAGGCTGCCGACCGGGCTGTCCACGGTGCGGTAGCCGACGTCGAGCAGGTGTTCCTCCTCGGCGCGCGCGACCAGTCGCTCGTGCAGCCGGGCCATGGCGTCGTCGGTGGCGGCCAAGGGGTCGAAGATCGTGTTCATCGGGTGTTCTCCAGTCGCTCGCGAAGGTTCTTGATGCCGTCGGCGCTCGCCCGCCGCGCGGCCGCGTCGGTGCCGCCGAGCACCTCGGCGACCTCGCGGTGGCTCAGCCCGCCGAGGTGGTGGTAGGCGACGGCCAGCCGTTGCTTCTCGGGCAGCTCCTTCAATGCGGCGTAGAGCGGCTCGTGCTCGGTCGGGTCGGCGTCCGGCCGGCCGCGGTCGGGCACCTGGTCGGTCGGGACCGCACGCCGCTGCTGCCCCCGTCGTACGTCGATCGCCTTGCGGTGCGCGATCGTGACCAGCCAGGCCTCGAGGTTGGCACCCTCGCCGAGGTCGGGATAGGCCCGCATCGCGGCCAGGAACGTCTCCGCCCATGCGTCGTCGGCGTCGGCAGGCCCGAGAACGGCACGGCACACCCGGAGCACCACGGGTCCGTGCCGGGTGACGACCTGGTCGAAGGGCAGCACGTGGGGTAGACGCTCGGGTCCGGCGGGATGTGAGGTCAGCGGTTGTCCTCGTCGGTGCGGATCCGGCGGATCACCGCGTGCACGTCGAGGCCGTGGCCGCTGCGCCACTCGCGCAGCCGCTCCTGGTCACGAGCGCGTTGCTCGGCGGACGCGCCGTGCCGGTCGTGGTGCCAGGCGAGCGCGTCCTCGGCGTAGGCGATGTAGGCGATCGGTCGCGCGTCGCGGATCGCGTCCAGGGCCTCGATCGGGTCCCAGCCGAGCCTCAGCAGGATCGCGAACGCCGCGGACGGCCCGCGGTTGACACCCATGTGGCAGTGCACGAGCAGCACCGCGTCGGGGTCGGCGAGCGCGTCGACGGCCCACGCCGTGAGCGCCTCGAACCACTCACCAGGCACCCGCTGGCCGGCGTCGTCGATGCCGTCGTGCCGGTAGTCCAGGTCGGGCGCCAGCGCGGCGACCAGGGCTGTGTCGTCCCACTCCAGACGTACGTCGAGGACGTGGGTGAGGCCGCGCTCGACCAGCTCGCGCACCTGCTCCTCGGCACGCCCGCGGTCGAAGGTGTCGAAGTCGCCGCCGACGAGCAGCTGGTCGGTGACGACGTGCGCGTTGGCGAAGACGGGGTGGTCCGCGGGCTCCCGGCTCATGGCGCCATCTTGGCCAGCCGGGACGCGAGCAGCGCCGCCCGGTCGGCGTTGCCGGGGAGGGTGACGTAGCGCTCGCCGTAGAGGGCGAGCAGGTCGTCGTCGAGCCGGCGGACGGCGCCGGCCGGGTACTTGTAGGCCATGCGGGCCGTGATCGCCTCGCTGTCGACGTCGCGGAGCGCGGCGGCGAGCTGGTCGGGCGAGGTGATGCCCAGCTCGTGCAGAAGTCCGGACATCCAGACGTAGTGGTCGGTCTTCGACCAGCCGGCATCGGCGTAGCGGCCGACAAGGTACGTCGCGAGGTCGCGGGCGCCGATCCGCAGGTCGGTCTCCGGGGCCGTGGTAGAGCTCACCGTCATCTCGGCCTGGAGCCGGTCGCGGATCGTCGAGAACTCCCGGTCGGCGAGCTCGAGCAGCCCGGCGGCGAGGGTCAGCCGGCGGTCGAGGTCGGGCGCGTGTGCGTCGGGGATCGTGCCCTTGTAGCGGATGTCGTGCTCGAACTCCGCCCAGGCGTGCTGGAGCACGGTGCGGATCTGCACCTCGAACTGCTGCCCGCGCAGGGGTTCGAGGGCGGCGTCGCTGACCTCGTCGGGGTCGAGCATCAGGTCGAGGTGGCGGCTCGCGTAGCCGAAGCGGCCCTTGCTCGCCGTCTCCTGGCCCTTGTCGCGGTCGGCCAGCACCTGGAACTGGCTGCCGAGCACGTCGACCGCCGCGACCACGTCGCTGTGGAGGTAGGTGACGATGCGCACGCCGACCTGGTCGGCCATCTCCGCCAGCGGGTCGGTGTAGCGGGGCTGGCCACCCACCCGGTCGACCGCCTTGCCGGCGAACGACGCGACGGACTTGGCCCGGCCGCCGATGCTCAGGTAGTTGATGCCCGCGTCGTCCAGGATGCCGGTGACCAGCGCGACCGCGGTGTCGCTCGCGCGCTGCAGTGTCGGCAGCCGGGCGGCGTACGCGGTCAGCGCCCGCTCGTGCGCCGCCTCCGCCCGGGACGGCCGCGGCGACGCGGTCAGCCCCTCGGGCAGGCTCGGCGTCACGATGTAGCCGTTCGCCAGGTCGCCGTACGTCGTGACCTGCTTCGGCTCGCGCTCGGCGTAGAGCGCCACGTAGGCGCAGACCACCGCGTCCACCTGGTCCTCGACCTTGCGCAGCTCGCTCTTGCGGCCCGCCTCGCGCACCTGGGTGAGCAGCTCCGCCCAGGCCGGGTGTGCGCCGAGGCGCAGCGGCGTGTCGGCGTCGCGCAGTCCCTCGAGCAGCGTCATCAGCCGCAGGAGCTCCGACCTGAGGTCATCGAGGGTGCGCCCGCGCTTGTCCTTGTACTTCAGCGTGCGGCCGAGCCGGAACAGCGCGACGATCGCGGCGTGCGGGTAGACCTCGATCGCACGTCTGCCCCCTTCAGAGCTCGGGTCGAGGTCGAGGCCGAGGCGCTCAGCGAGCCGGCCACCGCGTGGTCCGTCGCGGAACTCTGGCTTGCTGGTGTTGGTCGGGTGCGCACCTGCCTCGAAGGCCCGGAAGTCCCGGTTGAGCTCGGCCTCGGCCGGCCGGTTGCCGGTCGCGTTGGTGACCACGAGCGGGGCGTCGATCGCGACCAGGCACTCCCCCGCGACGTACGGCGCAAGGGCGGCGGCGATCGCGTCGTCGGAGGACTCGCTCGCGACGTGGAGCAGCCGCCCGTCGTCGTCGAGCACCGCGAGCCCGGTGGGCCGTCGTACGCCCCAGGCCAGGTCGACTCCCACGAAGTGCATGGTCCGACTCTTGCAGAAGTCGCCCGCTGCGGGTTCGTCAGCCGAGGAGAGCCGCGCGAGCCGTCAGGCCGGGCTGGAGGCCTCACGCTGATGTGTGAAACCTGTGCTTCTCATGAGAACTGCAACGCCGTTGAGCAACTGACGCAGCGCAGCCGTCGTGTCCTATATGAGCGGAACGCCTCTGGGATGCGACGAGGACTTCTCGCGCGCGATGTACGACGAGCATGCGCCGGCGCTGACGGCGTACGTCCAGCGGCTGCTGCGCGGTGATCGGCAGCTTGCCGAGGACATCGTGCAGGAGACCTTCGTGCGGGCGTGGAAGCACGCCGGCCGGATCCCCGATGGGGCGTGGCGGCCGTGGCTGTTCGTCACCGCCCGGCACTTGGTGATCGACTCCGCCCGGTCCCGCCGGTCCCGGCCTCTTGAGGTGGGCCCCGCCCTGATCGAGGTCGCCGTCCAGGACGACGGGCTCGACGCGGCGCTCGACGCGGTGCTCCTCGCCGACGCGCTGGCGGCGCTCAGCGCCGAGCACCGGCAGGTGCTCTTCGATGCGTACTACCGCGGCCAGACCGCCGCGCAGATTGCGGACGCTCGCGGACTGCCTGCCGGCACCGTTCGGTCGCGGCTGCACTATGCGCTCCGGGCTCTACGCCTGGCCCTGCAGGAACGGGGCGTGAGCTCATGACCTGTCACATGGGCCTTGATCTCGGCGGCTACGTGCTCCACGCACTCGAGCAGCGAGAGGAACACGCCGTCGAGCAGCACCTGCTCGAGTGCGACGAGTGCTTCGAGGAGCTGGGCGAGCTCGCGTTCACTGCTTCCCTGTTGGCGCTCGTGCGACCCGAGGACGCCGCGATGCTCGAAGGTCCCGAGCCGCTGGCGTCTGCGACGCCGCGGTCTGCTCCGTCTGCGCCACCGCCGGCGCGACCCGGACCGGGCCGCCATGTGAGACATCTGCGTCGGGGAGCGGTGGTGGCTGCGCTGGCCGCGGTCGCCATGGTCTCGGCTGCGATCCCCGTCGGACACCTGCTCGACGGACACGATCAGGCGGCGCAGACCGTCGTGCTTCGCGGTGTCGGACCGGCTTCGCGAGCCCGTGCCGAGGTCAGCATCGTCGCCCGGGACGGGGGCACCGGGCTTCACCTGACCCTCTCCGGCGCCCCCAAGCACGGGTGGTGCTCCCTCGTAGCGCGAGCCGCCGACGGGCGCAGCGAGATCGCCGCGACCTGGCCTGCGGATGGCCTCGGCCGCGTGGAGGTGAGCGGGAGAACCGACATTCCCGCCGCGCAGCTGCGCGAGCTGTCCGTCGTGACCGACACCGGCCGGCGGCTCGTCCGAATCCCCATTGCCCCAATGAGTTCTTGACCACCGACAACCAACTGGAGGAACACATGAGAAACCCCACCAGCCGACGCGCGCTTGTCCTCCGCTCCGGCACTGCTCTGTTCGCCGCCGCGGTCGGGCTGCTGGTCCTGGCCGGCTGCGGCGCCGCCGTCCACACGGCGGCCGCGTCCGGCCCGAGCGCCTCAAGCAAGACGGTGACCGTCCGTCAGGCCGGGGGCATGAGCGTGCTCGCGACGTCCTCGGGCCAGACCCTCTACGCCAGCAACCAGGAGAGGGGCCACGTGCTGTGCACGAGCAGCGCCTGCGTAGCCGTCTGGAAACCACTGACTGTCTCGGCCGGGCAGAAGCCGACCTCCGCTGGCGGCGTGGCCGGGCACCTCAGCACGGTCAAGCGTCAGGACGGGTCCAGGCAGGTCTCCTTCGACGGCCAGCCGCTGTACACGTTCTCGTTCGACCACAGCGCCGGGCAGGTCAACGGGGACGGGCAGAACGACAGCTTCGACGGCACCGACTTCACCTGGCACGCGGCCACGCCCACGGGTGCGTCCCCGACCTCCGGCTCCTCGAAGGGCTCCGGCTACAGCTACTGAACCCGGGGATTCGCCATGCGCCCGCACCGTCTGGTCGTCATCTGGTATCTGTCCAACGGTCAGGACGCTGGCGTCAGCTGCGGCTGAAGATGACGCGTCCGTTGGGGATGGTCTTCATCTCATACTTCGGTGAGTGGGCGTAGGAGTGGTGGCGGGGGCAGAGCAGCCGTCCGTCTTTGACGGAGGTCTTGCCGCCCTTGGCCCAGGGGAGGTTGTGGTGGACGTGGCACCGGGCGGCCGGCCATTCGCAGCCTTCGGTGGTGCAGTGCTGGTCGCGGACCCTGATCGCGATCCGCTGGTACTTGAGGTGGAACCGGCTTTCGCGTCCGACGTCGAGGATCTCGGAGTCGCCGCCGAGCACGACCGGGATGATCCCGGCCTCGCAGGCCAGCATGCGGGCCTGGTCGGCGGTGATCCGGTCGCCGGTGTCCAGCAGCGCCGGGGCGTGGCTGTCCCCGAGCAGGTTCTCCAACGTCATGGTGACCACCACAGTCGCGTCCACCCCGCCGGCTTGGGGGAGCCGGTCGGCGGGGTAGCGGGTGACGTACTCGCAGAACGCGTGCCCGAGCCCCTTGGGGGTGCCGGAGTGGTGCCGGTGCCGGGGTGAGTTGATCGCGAGCACGGCCTGCTTCAACATGGCACCGACCGGGGACGGCAGGGTGAACCGGCCGTGGCACAGCCCGTGCCCGTCGTCGGCGATCGTGAACCGGCACGCCTCCTCGGCCAGCGCCTCCTGGCGTTGCAGGGCCTGGAGCTCGTGGGCTTCGGCGATCTCGGGGGCGACCACCTCGAGCACCCGGTGCGCGAGCCGGCGAAGCGCGACCGGGTCGTGCTCCCTGGCCAAGCCGATCAGATGGGCCTCGGCGTCGCGGCGGTGCTCGACCGGGAGTGCGTCCACACCCTTCACGATCACCACGGCTTGTTCCTCGGAGACCTGTCCGGCGGCCATCGCCTCCCGGACCGGTTCGTGGTCGTGGTCCAGGGCGTGCGCGAGCTGCAGCCGGCGTTTGGCGTCGCGTTTGGTCTGCCGGGTCTGGTTGGCCCAGTAGCTGCTCGTGTCGGTGACGCCGGCGTGAGCGCCGAGGTCGAGGCGGTCGGCCTGGTGGGCGACCCGGAGCTCGAGCTCGGTGATCTGGTGCCGCAGCGCGGCCAGCGCGGTCAGGTTGGCGTCAGTCTCGGCGGCCGGGAGGGTCCACAGTGGCAAGTCGGCAAACTTGCGGAGCTGGTGGGAGACGGCGGCGATCGCAGACGTCACCGGGTGTTGCCCGGTGTCGTCGGATGCCGTTGTCATACAGGGAATTCTGGCATCAAGCACTGACACTCCCGGTCCGAGAATGCGGGCATTTCCGGCATCAGTGGAGAAGTATTTCCAGAACTTCTGGAGCGGCGATGTCGATGGTCTCGACACTCGCTCGCTGGCGCTCGCTGCTCGACCACCGGCGCGCTGAAGCGCCCGCTGCTCAACCACCCGGCATATTGCGCACTCTTGCCTGTCGTCACGAGAGAGCAATAGCGTGACGGCCATGGGCCTGCTCCCGTCGGCGCACGTCGACACCTTCTGCCGCGACCACTTGCCGCCGGCCGACCAGTGGCCCGAGCTGCTCTTCACGCTCCCGGAGCTCACCTACCCCGACCGGCTCAACTGCGCGACCGCACTGCTCGACGACGTGATCGCCCGGCATGGCGCCGATCGGCCGTGCCTCATCGGCCAGGACGGCGCGACCTGGACGTATGCCGACCTGCTGGCCCGTGCCGACGCTGTCGCCCACGTGCTGGTCGACGATCTCGGGCTCGTTCCCGGCAACCGGGTGCTGCTGCGCGGGCCGAACAACCCGTGGCTCGCCGCCTGCTGGTTCGGCGTACTGAAGGCAGGTGGGGTGGTAGTCGCCACGATGCCACTGCTGCGCTCAGGCGAGCTGGCGACGATCCACGAGATCGCGTCGCTCGACGCGGCACTCGTCGACCATCGCTTCCTCGACGCGGCTGCAGGGCTGGGGGTGCCCACGATCGCGTACGGCGGGGAGGCACCCGACGACCTAACCCAGCGAGTCAGGTCGAAGCCCACGACCTTCGACGACGTGGCGACCTCGTGCGACGACGTGGCCCTGCTCGCGTTCACGTCCGGTACGACGGGCCGCCCGAAGGCGACGATGCACCTGCACCGCGACGTGCTCGCGGTGTGCGACACGTTCTCTCGCTACGTGCTGCGGCCGACACATAACGACGTGTTCACCGGTACGCCGCCGTTCGCATTCACGTTCGGGCTCGGCGCGGTGCTGCTCTTCCCGCTGCACGCCGGCGCCTCGACGCTTCTCGTCGAGAAGGCGACACCGGCCGAGCTGGCGACCCTGATCACCGAGCACGGGGTGACGATCTGCTCCACGGCACCAACGGCGTACAAGGCGATGCTCGGCGCCGGCGCCTCGCTCCCGACCCTGCGACAGGCCGTGTCCGCCGGCGAGCACCTGGCGGCGGCGACGTGGCAGGCGTTCCTCGAGGCGACCGGGATCGCGATCATCGACGGGATCGGGTCCACCGAGATGCTGCACATCTTCATCGGCTCGAGCGGCGACGAGATCCGGCCGGGATCGACGGGTCGTGCGGTGCCCGGCTACGTGGCGTGCGTGCTCGACGAGGCCGGCAACGAGGTACCGGACGGCGAGAGGGGACGACTCGCGGTGAGGGGCCCGACCGGGTGCCGCTACCTCGCGGACGAGCGGCAGCGCAGCTACGTGCAGCAGGGCTGGAACATCACCGGGGACACATTCACCCGCGACGCCGACGGCTACTTCTGGTACCAGGCGCGCAGCGACGACATGATCATCAGCTCCGGCTACAACATCGCGGCGCCCGAGGTCGAGGAGGCGCTGCTCGGCCACCCCGGCGTCAACGAGTGCGCGGTGATCGGTGTCGCCGACGAGGCGCGCGGCATGCGCGTGAAGGCGTACGTCGTACTCGCCGATGGGTCGGAATTCCCTTCTGCGAAAGAGCTCCAGGAGTTCGTGAAGGCGTCGATCGCGCCGTACAAGTACCCGCGGGAGATCGAGTTCGTCGCCGAGCTGCCCCGCACCGCGACCGGCAAGCTGCAGCGGTTCCGGCTGCGCGATGCGTGAGCTCGCGCCGCGCCGGCTGATCCTGTCGCTTTACGGCCTCTACGCGCGCCGCGAGGGCAACTGGCTCTCGGTGGCCGCGCTGGTCGCGCTGATGGAGGACCTCGGCGTCGACTCGGCCGCCGTCCGGTCGTCGGTTTCGCGGCTCAAGAAGCGAGGGGTGCTCGACCCGGTCCGGCGCGACGGCAGTGCGGGCTACGCCCTCTCCGAGGACGCACTGGCCGTGCTGCGGGCAGGTGACGAGCGGATCTGGTCCCGACCCCGCGCGACCGCCGCGGACGGCTGGCTGGTGGTGGTGTTCTCCGTGCCGGAGGCCGAGCGCGAGAAGCGGCACGTGCTCCGCACGCTCCTCACCCGGCTCGGCTTCGGCACCGCGGCCCCTGGCGTCTGGGTCGCGCCCGGCACGTCGTACGAGGAGACGCTGGCGGCGCTCGAGCGGCAGGGCTTGGCGGCGTACACGGAGTTCTTCCGCGGCGACTACCTCGGCGTCGGCGACGTCGGCGCCCGGATGGCCGAGTGGTGGGACCTGGACGCGCTCGTGGCGCTCTACGACGAGTTCGACGACACCCAT
>Ga0207675_100002789_pt1 | contig 17170 bp, 14 predicted proteins | sample KBSSwiS42_FD_184305 | JGI IMG/M metagenome (GOLD analysis project Ga0207675, IMG submission 184305) | Switchgrass rhizosphere microbial communities from Kellogg Biological Station, Michigan, USA - KBS Switchgrass S4-2 (SPAdes) (version 2) | ecosystem: Host-associated > Plants > Roots >... | reverse complement strand
ATGGGATCACCAACTATATCGCTTGCATCACCGGGTCTCGCTGCTGCGCTTGTTGGCCGTTGAAATCCACCACCGCCGGCGCCCTGACCGCCTCCGCCACCTTGGCTTCCTTGTCCGACACCTTGTCCGCCACCACCGCCACCACGATTGCCACCTGCGCCGCCACCTTGTGTTGCTGCTCCTCCGATTCCAACGACGCGCTCAGTTAGGAAAGTTGCGTAGGTTGTAAGTGAAGTATCGAGTGCTTTGTATGGTTCTTCGTTCCACCACGTGAATACTGGATCGTAGCCGTTATAGAAGGTGTACCAGTTGCGGAGTGTGTTTCGGAGACCATTGACTGCTTGCGCTCCGCGGTTGGCAACAGTCTTTTTCACTCGAACTGCTTCTGCAGAATCACCGCTTGGTCGTAGCCCGAGTTCAACCGCACGACGTCGTTCATCAACCTGTTTTTTTAGATCGGTGAGTGTCGTGGCAACTTTAGCCGAGTCGATTGGTTCCATCCGTCTACGTGTTTCTTCGAAGTCGATGATGGTTTTGGCAAAGGGAATCAGTGGCTGGATCTCGTCGAGCTGTTTTGCCTGAATATCCAGTTGACGAAGTTCGTATTCAAGATGGTTCTTGAAAAGGATGTAGTCGACTTTGCCATCCTGGCTCATTGAGTCGAAGTCCATCTTGAGGAGGGAAGCGAGCCATTCATTGTAGAGTTGCTTGAAACGATCTCGACGAGCGGTAGATGTTTGAACTGGATAAGATCGCTGGAGACTTCCGCGGTCGACCGTGTAGCGCTCGATGGCGGCGCGCATCTCGCTTTCTTTTGAGTCAAAGGGCTCGGCGGCACTGGTCGCGCTGCCCGGTTTAGGTTTAGTGCCGTTGGTTTTTTGACCCTGAACAGATGTTTGGAGCGAGAAACATGCGGTCAGGATAAGGATTGCGACGAGACTGTAAGTCAGAGCTGGAGATGCTTTACCCATACGGAGTCTCCCTTGGACTTTAAGTTTTGTATTCGAAAAGCGTTGGAAAGTTGACTAGGCTGCACATGCTAGCGCAAAACCTGAGATCTGAGATCTGAAATCTGAGATCCAACGCTCCGCTTGCCTCCGTTTCCGCCCGTTTGCTATCATCCAGCCTCCTTAATGAGGCCATGGCAGGGCTTGGAAATGTTTTAGCTGCCAGTTTCTAACTTTTGATAGGACGCTCCGGAAGACCTTCGTTATGAATCGAACAACTACTCGATTCACATTTTTTAACTAACGACCCGCAACATGCGGGCGCAACGAAGGCGCTCCTATCGAATCCGATCAGACTGAAGTAAGTAAATAATTGGTGAATCGTAAAAGTAGGAAGAGGTCTTCGGCCTTAGGACTTAGGTCTTTGGTGTAGTCCACGGGCGCGCCCATTTGTTTCTAGAATGGGTTTTCCAGGCGCGCCAGAAGGCGAGACAAGAGATGAGCGAGATCAACGTACAACTAAAGGATGGCGCTGTAGTTCCGATGCCTGCCTCAACGACGGTTGCTGAGGCGCTTAAGAGGCTTGATCGGGATGTCGCAAAGCAGGCTTTGGCCGCCAAGATTGGCGGTCGCGAAGTAGACCTTGCCGCGCAACTCGACGCGTTACCAGGTTCGAATGGTGATGTGCAGATTGAACCCATCGTGCCGCAGACGCGCGACGGTCTCGAGGTGCTGCGTCATTCAACCGCCCACTTGTTGGCGGCCGCTGTATTGGATCTCTTTCCTGGAACCCAGCTGGGAATCGGCCCGGCTCTGCTGGACGATCCACGTTACGGTTATTTCTACGATGTGATTGCGCCTCGCCCGTTAACGGAAGCCGATCTACCGGTGATCGAAAAGCGGATGAAGCAGATCGCCAGTAAGAATCTTGCTTATCGTCGTGATGAGATCGCTAAGGCAGAAGCGCTCAAGATTTTTGGTGAACGCGAAGAGCCGCTGAAGTGTGAACTGATTGACGAAAAGGCGGGCGAACGTGTCAGCGTTTACTACATAGATGGGTCACCCTTTATCGATTTCTGTCTGGGCCCGCACGTTCCAAACACGAACAAGCTGCGCGCATTCAAGTTGCTTTCGCTGGCGGGTGCCTATTGGAAAGGCGACGCAGAAAAACCGCAGATGCAGCGCATTTACGGAACCGCGTTCTTTAGCCAGGAAGAACTCGATGCGTGGTTGAAGCAACGTGAGGAAGCTGAGAAGCGCGACCATCGGCGATTGGGTCGTGAACTCGATCTGTTTTCTATTCTTGAAGACTACGGTCAAGGGCTAATCTTCTGGCATCCGAAAGGCGGCGCGATTCGGAAGGAGATGGAAGACTATCTTCGCGGTGAGTTGCTGCAACGAGGCTACGGGTTAGTCTTCACGCCACACATTGCGAAGCGCGATCTCTGGTTCACCAGTGGTCACGAAGGCAACTACGCCGACTCGATGTTTTCGCCGATGGAGTTTGAAGGACAGGAGTTTCGGCTCAAGCCGATGAACTGTCCCGGCCACATCGGTATTTACAAATCAGCGCAGCGTTCATATCGAGACTTGCCGCTTCGCTACGCCGAACTCGGAACTGTTTATCGCGCCGAGTTGTCCGGAACGCTTCATGGGTTGACGCGCGTTCGTGGATTTACCCAGGACGATGCGCACCTGTTCTGTACCCCAGAAACTGTGCGAGCTGAGATCCTTGGTTGTATCGACTTTGCTTTCAGTCTCTACGATGTGTTTGGTTTCAAAGACATCAAGGTGGAATTGTCAGTCAGAGGTACGAACGGCGATCAAAAATACCTGGGCTCTGACGACGACTGGAACCGCGCAGAGGCTTCGTTGATCGACGCCTTGACCGCCCGCCAGATTCCTTATACGCGAGTTGAAGGTGAGGCGGTGTTCTACGGTCCAAAGATCGATATCCGAGTTGAGGACGCAATTGGTCGCAACTGGCAGTTGACGACGGTGCAGTTTGACTTCAATCTGCCGGCGCGCTTTCAGATGGAATACATCGGCGAAGATAACAAGCCACATCAGCCCATCATGATTCACAGGGCGTTGTTTGGATCGATGGAGCGGTTCTTTGGTGTGCTCATCGAACACTACGGCGGTGCGTTTCCGCTTTGGCTGGCGCCAGTACAAGTGGCTGTTTTACCGATCACTGATCGTGTGAATGAATACGCTGAGGAAGTTGTCCGTGAACTTCGCGCAGCAGGAATACGCGTTGAGTCGAATTTGCGCAGCGAGAAGATTGGCGCGAAGATCCGTGACGCACAGTTACAGAAAGTTCCATTCATGCTCGTCCTCGGTGATCGTGAAATGGAACAGAAGGTAGTTGCAGTACGCGAACGTGCTCAGGGTGACATCGGTGTGATGTCGTTGGGCGAGTTTAAAGAGATGGCGCGCAAGTTAATTGAAACGCGCGCGTTGGTTAACAACTAAGTTTCGAGTTCAAAGTTTCGAGTTTCAAGTTGAAAAACCAGGGACTCGGAAATCGAAACTCGGAACTGTTACCTAGGAGGTGCAGCAATAGCTACAGGATTTCGAGGTCGCGGGCAGCGTCCGGATAATCGACGAGTGCCGCCGGTTCGAATCAACGAAAGAATTCGCGTGCCGGAAGTGCGCGTGGTTGGTGAAGACGGAGAGCCAATGGGCGTGATGGATGTGCGCGATGCGATCCGTCAGGCTCGAGAGAAGGGGCTTGACCTCGTCGAGGTTGCTCCCAATGCCGATCCGCCAGTGTGCAAAATCATCGACTTCGGAAAGTATCAATACGAAGCGAAGAAGAAGGCGAACGAGGCGAAAAAGAAGCAGGTAACGATAACTGTCAAGGAAGTGAAGTTTCGCCCCGGTACTGACGATCACGACTACGACTATCGTATGAAGCATGCGCGCCAGTGGTTGCAAGACGGCGACAAGGTCAAGGCGACCATCTGGTTCCGTGGACGTGAAATGACGCACAGGGAACTGGGCTCTCGCATTCTGGCAAAGCTTGAGCAGGATTTGATAGATGTTGGCGAGGTCGAAGCGCGTCCGAGAATGGAAGGAAATCAGATGTTCATCATTCTTGGTCCGAAGCGCCACAAAGGTGGCGCGGCGCCGAAGCCAGAAACGCCAGCGAGCAGTCCCAGCTAAGCTGGCAATTGCAGACTTCAGACTGTCGCTTGCTAATTGATCGACTTCAGTTGATGAAGACGGCAAGGCTGCGACGTCGTTGAAGACGAGAATCTGCAATCTAAAGTTAAATCTGAAATAGATGATAAGGAAGAATAATTATGCCTAAACTAAAGACACATAAGGGCGCAGCGAAGAGGGTGCGACTGACGGCTACTGGCAAGATCAAGCGTGGCCATTCGCACGCACGACACATTCTTACCAAGAAAACCAACAAGCGGAAGCGTCAGCTCGACATCGATGGGTTGGTGGCAAAGGCAGATCACGATCGGGTGATGTCGATGTTGCCCTACGGTCGAAACTAATTGAAATAATAATGTCCGATAAGCTTTAGCTTGTCGCGCCGATTAGATTGAGTGGCCGACAAGCTGCAGCGACGACAAGCTAAAGCTTATCGGACATCGCATCGGCTCTAAGAAGAAAGGGGATCAAAATGCCCAGAGCAAAACGTGGTAATAAGCGACTTGAGAGACGTAAGAAAATATTAAAGCTGGCGAAAGGCTATCGAGGAACGAAGTCCAAGCTCTATCGATCAGCCAAAGAGTCTGTGGAGCGCGGGTTGAATTTCGCCTACACAGGCCGCAAATTGAAGAAGCGTGATTTTAGAAGCCTCTGGATCGTACGCATCGGCGCGGCAGCTCGCTTGAATGGTTTGAACTATTCACAGCTAATGCATGGTTTGAAGCTGGCCGGCAGCGAACTTGATCGAAAGGTGTTGGCGGACTTGGCAGTTCATCAACCGGAATCTTTTGCTAGCGTTGTGGCGCAGGCAAAGAGTGCTTTGGAAAGTGAACAGCAAAACAAAGCTGCGTAGCCAGAAGGAGTCGCAAGTGAAACAGACACATAAACTAGTAGTCGCATCAATCGCTGTCTTGATGTTTTTGGTGACAGCGGCTTATGGCCAGGGCGACACGCTTTCTGGCAAGTATGAAGGTACAGCGAAAAGCGCCGGATCACCTGACGCGCAGATTGCGCTCGAACTCAAGAATGAGAATGGCAAGATCTCCGGTCACGCCACTCACGGGCCAGCTACTTTAGAAATCTCTGAAGGCACACTGGCTGACGGCAAGTTAACGATCAAGTTTGCCGGTGCCGCCAAGGATGGAGTACTAACCTTAAAAGTTGAGGGCGACAAGCTTACCGGTGAGTGGGTGGATGGAAGTCATAAAATGACCGTCGAACTTAAGAAAGCGGCAGTTGCCGTGGCCGCTGCGACTCCGGTTAACTTAAGCGGTCAATGGGATGCCGTGGCCGACGCGCAGGGGCAGCCGTTTCCGTTTTTGCTGACTCTCAAAGTTGATGGTGAAACAGTCAGCGGCAGTAGTAGTTCACAGCTCGGTGACTCAAACATCAAAAGTGGCACATGGAAAGAGGGCAAGCTCTATTTTCAGCTGGAAGGTTCAAACGGCGTGATCACCATGAGCGCAACCGTCGTTGACGGTAAGCTGGCAGGCGAGTTTGATTTTGCCGGACAGCTGCAAGGGAAGTGGGTTGCAGTCAAGAAGAACTAGCGGAATTCTTTGATGACCGATAGCGAAAAAGAACAAACCCCATCTCAGCAAGTTGAAGCAGCAAGCAAAGCGTTCGAGCAAGAGTTCGAACGCTTTGTACGCTTTACTGACGATGCGAATGGGGTAGCCGGCTTAAGTCTTGAAGGAGCCATCGCTGAAGAGCGCGCGCTTGGCGAGATTCGTACTCGACATTTGGGCAAGAAGAGTGCGCTGGCGGGCGTTAAGAAGCTGATCGGTAAAGTTCCGGCTGAAGAGCGTTCAGGATTTGGACAACTAGTCCAGTCTGCCGAGACTGAGGTTGTCAGCAAGCTCAATCTTGCCGAAGGTACTCTCAAGCAATTCATCGAAGCCGAGCGAACCGCTCGTGAGAGTATTGACGTAACCTTGCCGGGACGACGTCAGCGCCACGGTCATCGCCACCCAATAACGTTGCTCCGTGAACGCATCGAGGACATCTTTGTTTCGTTGGGTTACGTAATCGAAGATGGGCGAGAGATCGAGACGGACTTCTACAACTTCACGGCGTTGAATATTCCTGACAACCATCCAGCCAGGGGAACGCAGGATACGTTCTACACAACAGACAACTTCGCATTGCGATCCCAGACGTCCACGGTACAAATTCACGCCATGCAAAAGCGTGGTGTGCCGGTGCGAATGATTGCGCCGGGTCGTGTGTTTCGCCGAGATACCCCAGACCCGACCCACAATCCAATGTTCTATCAGGTAGAGGGTTTGTGTGTTGATCGTGGAATCACCATGGCCCATTTGAAGGGGACCGTCGCGGAGTTCCTGCGTCGCATGTTTGGGCCAGATACTGTCACTCGTTTCCGTCCGTCTTACTTCCCGTTCACCGAGCCAAGTGCGGAGTTTGATTTCAGCTGTTTCAAGTGCAAGGGAAGCGGTTGCCGCATCTGCAAGAATTCGGGCTGGATTGAACTGGGCGGATCGGGGATGGTGCATCCCAACGTACTGCGAACCGTTGGTGTTGACCCAGGGGAATACTCAGGTTTCGCCTTTGGATTGGGCATCGATCGCATGGTCGCGTTGATGTACAACCTCGATGATATCCGGCTGCTATTCGAGAATGATGTTAGGTTTTTAGGGCAGTTTGAATAAAAGAACGGGCTTGGGCTTTTGGTCTTTGGTCTTTGACCTCCCGTAAACAAGGCCGACTTCCCAAGACCAAAAACCGAAGACCAAAGACCCAAGACCACTGTATCTATGCTAATCAGCCACAACTGGCTTCGCGAATTAACCAATACCGCGCTCTCCCCACAAGAATTGCGTGAGCGGCTGACGAGTGCTGGTCTGGCTATTGATGCTGTCGACGAACACAGTGATGATTCGGTCTTGGATGTTGAAGTTCCCTCAAACAGGCCCGATTGCCTTTCGCATGTCGGTATTGCCAGGGAAGTGACGGTTATTGAGCGTGGGCAATTGAGTTTGCCCACCCGAAACCCTGTGCCAACTGAGGGAAATGCTCCCAGTCTCACCTCCGTTGAAATCAAAGACGAAAACTTGTGCCCTCGTTATGCTGCCAGGTTGATTCGCGGAGTAAGAATTGGACCCTCTCCCGAATGGTTGGTAAAACGATTGGAGACAATTGGCCAGCGTCCCATCAACAATGTCGCTGATATAACAAACTATGTTCTTCATGAGGTTGGCCAGCCGCTTCATGCTTTCGACTTCAAAAAGCTTTCTGGTAGTCGAATTGTCGTCCGACGTGCCGCTGCCGGTGAGAAACTGAAGACGCTCGACGGTGTTGAGCGTGAACTGACCAGCGAGATGCTTGTCATCGCCGATGCAGACAAGCCAGTTGCGCTCGCGGGAATCATGGGTGGCGAAGAGTCTGAGATTTCGACCGCGACAACCGATGTCCTAATCGAGAGCGCCTACTTTAATCCAGATTCTGTTAGACGAACTGCTCGTACCCTCGGAATGGACACCGAAGCCTCGAGACGTTTTGAGCGGGGTGCTGACTGCGATGGAGTGCTTCGCGCTCAGCGGCGTTGCGTGGAATTGATATGTGAGATTGCCGGAGGCATCGCTACTGAAGATGCGATCGATGTCTATCCATCTCCAGTAGCCTCGCGGGTCGTTAGTTTTCGCCCGCCTCGAGTTGAAGGACTTACTTCGCTCTCGGTTCCTGTCCCGGAGATGAAGCGGATTTTGGCAGGCCTTGGTTTTGAAGAACTAACCGCCAGCAACAGTGAATTGAAGTTCAAAGTACCGTCCTGGCGCATCGATGTGGAGCAGGAAGAAGATCTCGTTGAAGAAGTAGCGCGGCATTTTGGTTATGACAGGATTGGCTCGGCGCTGCCACCAACGAATTCGTCTGGTGAGTACCAGCCGACAGAGATGAAGCAGCGCGCCCTTCGTCGCTGCCTGACTGCGTTTGGCTTTGATGAAGCAATCAACTTCAGTTTCATCCAGGAACAGTCAGACTTCGAATTAATCCCAGCCTTCGGTGACGGTGTCGTCCAACCTGAACTTAGAAACCCGATTCTTGAAGATGCGTCGCGCATGCGTTCGACCTTGTTGCCTGGGCTGCTCGAATCGGTTCGTCATAATTTGAATCACGGCATTCGTGATGTGCGCTTGTTTGAAATTGGGCGTGTTTTTGGTGTTTTCAACGTCGGCTCGTTACCCGAAGAGACCACGGCGTTGGCCATGGTGGTAACCGGCGGTGCCCTGGAAGAAGGACGTGCCGTTGCTGAACGAGAGGTCGATTTTTTCGATCTTAAAGGCGCGCTCGACGCCGCAATTGACTGGATGAATCTTGGGCCTCTTGTTTACTCAAAGGATTCAGTAAAGCATCTACGCGTTGGTCAGGCCGGATCAATCACCACTGCAAATGGGCAAAAGATTGGAACGATAGGGAGACTGTCGGAAGCAATTGGTTCATCCTACAAGTTTCGTCAACCAGTCTTTGTATTGGAGTTGGATCTATCGGCGCTCTTTGATGGTCCAGAAAAGCTTGTGCAATACAAACCGTTGGCGCGCTACCCTTCGGTGGTGCGCGATGTCTCGTTGTTGCTGAACAGAAGCGTACAGCTTGACGAGATACTGAATGCCATCGGGGAGCAACAGGTTAGCGACTGTCGAGGCGCCAATTTCGTGGGCGTCTACGAGGGCGCGAACCTGCCGCCAGATAAGCGCTCATTAACGGTCCGCATCGAATACAGGTCTGATGAACGCACGCTGCGAGACGAAGAAGTTGAGGAACGCCACACTCAATTGACCGCGTCGCTGCTGAGAGAGTTTTCGGCGGAGCAACGTTAAGGAAATAAATCGCCCGCGATTGCACAATGAGTCTTGCGCAGATAAGCGTGAAGTCGGATAATCAATCCGCGATTACAACTCAGAAGAGTAGTGGAGAGATAAGCGATGGTAGGTTTGTCAGGCTTGGAGAAGTTTTCACATCTTGAAGACAAGATTTATCGAACCATCGAACTCACCAAGACGCTGCGACAGGAAAAAGAGAACCTCGAAAAAGAACTCGCCATTATTCATCGCGACATGGGCAATGTATTGAACGAGAAGGAACGTCTCGAAAACCAGGTAGAGAAACTCCTGGCAGAACGCGAGACGATCCGGATGAAAGTCGAGGCGATGCTCGACGCCGTTGCTGCGCTTGATCCAGAAATGGCGGAGGAACTCAGATGAGCTCCGGCATCGGCCAAATGCTAAACAAAGGCAGTATGGAAGCCACTACCAGCAGCCCCACAATTCGAGTTGAAATCTACAACCAGACCTACAACATTAGGTCTGATGGCGACACCGAATACATCATTCAACTCGCCGAATTTGTCGATAGCCGGATGCGTGAAATCTCCTCCGGCACACTCACCGTCGATTCGCTAAAAGTTGCAATTCTTGCGGCACTTCACATTGCTGATGAGTTACACCGTCTCAAGAACATGCACGAACAGGCCGACTCCCAACTCGCTGCCCGCAGTTCAGAATGCGCTGAAATGCTCGATAAACTGTTGAAGGTTCGGAACAGTGTCGAGACGGGACAAGGCGGAGCGAATAAGCTATCCCTCGGCTAGTCCAGCAAAAGCAATCTCAAATCTGAGGTCTTACGATCTATTAGTCACACCGGCTGAGATTAGAGTCCCGTCGTTCTACGTCGACGAGTTATAGTAAATTCTGAGATCTGAAATCTGAGATTTGAGATCTTTTTGTGCTACTATCCGTCGCGGCGGAGGGAAGCGTTCTGCGGTGTTCGTCACCGATGTTACGATGATTGAGCCAACGCCGTTGATTAGGGAGACCGAGGTCGTTTTGCCAGTGCAGTTCTTCAACGTTAAGAACTGCCAGAGGTGGCGACATTAAGAGGTCACCCACCTGTCATTGCAGGTTCAATTACGGCTTCGGAACGACATTGCGGATTTTCCTTCCGCCAGATACATCTCGGTCCGCAATACGCGAAATGTAAATCGCCCTACATGCGCGATTTATTATTCCCGGATTTGCGGGCTTTTGTTTTCTAATCGCTGGTTACCGTTATGAGAGTGTTGATGATAGGAGATGTCGTTGCAAAGCCCGGCCGCGTTGCCGTGCTCGAACGCATTCAAGATCTCCGCGAGCAACACAATATTGATTTCGCCATCATGAATGCTGAGAACCTTGCCGGTGGTTTCTCGGTTACTCCATCACTCTGTGAGCAGTTGTTTGCCCATGGAATTGATGTCATGACTTCTGGGAATCATATTTTCGATAAGAAGGAAGCAATCGATTACATTCGCAAGCAGCCACGATTGCTTCGACCAGCCAACTATCCTCCGGGAACACCCGGCAGCGGATGTTGGATGGGCGTTGTTAAGGATGTTCCGATTGCAGTAATGAACGTGATGGGACGTGTTTTTATGCCACCATCTGACGATCCATTTAGGATAGTAGGGGACGTTCTTGCTGATATCCCATCGGAAACCAAGATTCGAATCGTTGATATACACGCCGAAGCAACCTCCGAAAAAGTTGCGATGGGTTGGTTTCTGGACGGACGAGTCTCCGCGGTATTAGGCACACACACACATGTGCAAACTGCTGACGAAAGAATTCTTCCTGAGGGCACTGCCTATCTCACAGACCTCGGAATGACTGGAAGCTATGCCGGCGTCATTGGAATGAGTAAGACCGACGTGATTGCTAGATTCACAACCGTCCCTGCCAGGCGAGCTGAACACGCGAGTGGCACTGTGCGGATCTGCGCGGCGATACTCGATATCGATGACGCATCGGGCAAAGCACGTTCAATCGAACGTCTAAGCCTGAGTCACGAGCAATAGGCGAAATCAAGGTTTTTGTTTTTCTTTACGTAGTTCTCTCGCCACTTCGATACGCTGCTCTAACTCAGCCCTTAGCGAAGGTCGCAATTTCAGACAGCGATCAAAGTCAAACTGAGCCGCCACCTCATCACCTTTAACCAACAGTGCGAGACCTCGATTGAAGTGGGCCCAGACAATGCCAGGTTGCAGTTCAATCGCACGGTTAAAGTCTGCGATGGCCTTATCGAGTTGACCCTGAAACATCAAGGCAGTTCCACGACCCTGATAAATAAGCGCCATCTCCGGGGTGAGCTTCATAGCGCGGTCGAAATCGGCGACGGCGCCTGAGTAGTTCTTTGCGCTAATGAGAGCGTAGCCGCGGAGATAGAATGGTTCCGCTACTTTAGAGTTAAGGCTAATCGCCTTATCAAAATCCGCTATCGCACCGGCGACATCACCCATGTCGTGTTTGAGTGCACCGCGATTGCTGTACGCTTCAAATAGCTTGGGATCAATCGATATCGCCTTGTCGATATCGGCTGATGCACCGGTCCAATCGCCAAGTGCTCGTTTGGAGGCCGAGCGATTGAGATATGCAGTGGCTAATCCGGGCCGAATTAAGAGTGCAGAATCAAAGTCGGACTTAGCTCCTTCGAAGTCACCCTTTCGATAGCGAGCTACGCCACGATTGACGTAGGCATTTGCCGTAAATGGATCAACAACCCTTACGTTGTTTGCCTCTGCGGTCGCAGAATTTACGGGAGCGAGTCTCGAGCTAATTGCAATAGCGCGCGAATACTCTTCGATGGCGCCATCGAGATCTCCTTTACCTACCTTAGCCGCACCGTCGCGGTAGTGATTGATAGCGCTGTTTGGAGTTTGAGCTGATGCAGAGACGACAATTAAGACGAGGAGAACGAATAGACCAACATGAATTAGACAGCGGCGCATGGCAGACCTTCCTCCTTACTCATTGAAGATCGTGCGCTGTACCCGGTTCTACAGGACTATGTTGCCTGGGGGGTGAGTAGTCTCAGGAGCGCATCATTGGATTTGTTTCCAAAACTTCAAAGTTGAAGCCCGTCCACGATGTGCGCTAAGATGTGGGTGTCGACGATACATCTTCCACGCTGCAAGGCGAAAGAGCTTGTGTTGTCATCTGGGCCTCGTTGCTATTGCAAGTAGTAACGAGGCTCTTAGTGTTTGTCGTCGATCTTAAAAACCAAAGCAGACGACCATGTACGATTACTCGGTTTTCTGCCGACTGTTTACGAACAACGCTACTATTGAAACGCTTGATCGAAACAAAAGTTACATAGATGTTGTCGTAAAACTCGGTTCTATGAATGAAACACCGTGAAGTGTTGGGTTGTGACAGTGAACTACAGGCAGGTTATTCAGGAGCAGACTTGCTCGGAACTACTGCACCAGACGAAGGGTGCGGCTTTAGGATGGGTGCGGCTAAAAGTCCTTGAGCAAAGTGCTCGGGAACAGAACGTACACGACCGTTGGTATCGGTAACCACGTGACCGGTTTCACCTTCCGCTACGACTTGACCGTCGGCAGCGCGAACGATTTCATAACCGAAACGAACTGAGCGCCGTCTTAGCTCAGTAACGTGGGTCCGAATAATCAATTCATCGTCGTAATAACATGGCGCTTTGTAACGGCAGTACGATTCAGCGACCACCAGGAAGGATTCGTCGTCTTCTTCCATATCTCTGTATGAAAATCCACGGGCTCGACAATATTCTGTGCGGCCAATTTCGAACCAGACGAGATAGTTGGCATAATAGACTATCCCCATCTTGTCAGTTTCGGCGTACCGAACACGCAAGAGGGTCTCGTGCCAAATTCCGAATACATCTTCAGGGGCAGGGCTTGTCATCTGAATAAGACGTCCGGAATCCTCGGATAAACGAAGGAATAATCCTCTCTGAATCGAAGTTAGCTTTTAACGTTTAGCGGACTATAAGAGTGAACCTGCAATGATGTCAAAGCAAATTAATCGCTGGATGGCGCCACTTTGTCTCGGCTTGCTTCTGTCAGTAAGTCTCCTTGTCTATGGCCCGTTGGCTTCGGCAAAGTTGCAGCGCGCCGGCGTCGCAACCGGAAGCGCGAGAAACGCTGCAATAGTAGCCACCACCGAACAGGTTCTGAAGGAAACCAGCGACTTGCGGGAGCTCTCAATACTCAAAGAAGTAAAAAGTGGAGCGCAGTCTCGTGCCGAAATCGAGCGAATGATCGTGAAGAACCTCGACGAAGAGAGCACGCCCGCTGAAATGCATGCAGCAGAGGTCGTCTTGAAAGCCTTTGGCCTGGCACCCCAGGAATTCAGGTATCGCCCGTTCCTGATCAAGCTCCTTACAGAACAAGTTGCTGGCTACTACGATCCGAAAGCTCAACAGTTTTATCTGGCTGATTGGATAGAGTTGGAAGGGCAAAAGCCAGTAATGGCTCACGAACTGACTCACGCTCTGCAAGACCAGCATTTTGATTTGCGTCGTTTTGAGAAGTGGCCAAAAGGCGATTCGGATGCAGAGTTGGCGGCTCATGCGCTCATTGAAGGCGATGCAACGCTGGCGATGACTCTTTACATGACCAAGCATCCTCTTGTCGCCCTGGCTTTTATCCGTAGCCTTGGAGCGACGGGAGCGGAATCGGATCAGTTCAAACAGGCGCCGCGTGCGATTCGTGAGTCGTTAATGTTTCCTTACGAAGAGGGCTCGGCTTGGGCCACGCAGGTTTATCGCAAGGGCGGATGGGACCTGGTGTCGAAGTCGTTTGCAAAGTTGCCGCAATCAACTGAACAGATCCTTCACCCCGATAAATACTTTTCTTACGAGTCACCAGTTAAGGTGACGTTACCGGAATTGAAACCGGCACTCGGTCCGACCTGGAAAAGAATTGATCAAGATGTGAATGGTGAATGGGGTTGCTATTTGTTTCTCGATCAATTCCTCAATGACGCCGAGGAATCAAAACGTGCCGCCGCAGGTTGGGCCGGTGATCGGTTTGCCGTTTATGAAGGGGCAAAGCCAGGAGAAATGTTCTTCGCGCAACTGACTGCATGGGACACCGAAAACGACGCGAAGGAATTCCTTGAGGCCTATGCGAAGCGAACACTGAAGCGTTATCCAGAAGCAAAGTCAGTAACAGAGAACGGTTCAGCCGAGCGCCAGCAATGGCAAACAAGCAGTGGCAACGTTGTCCTGGAGCGACGCGGATTACGCGTCATGATCTTCGAAGGAATTTCGTCCGGAATAAATGTCAATGTCTTAGAGCGTGCCGCCTGGTGAAATGGCCGCGGTGTTGAATGAGCGCTCTTTGTCTTTAATGTTGTCGCTATGATAGCTTGCATTGCAATCGCATCCGTTGAGTTAGTTTCTGAACCGCACTCATGAAGAAGGCCGATAACCCACCGTCAACTAAAGCCAAGCGACTACGCAAACTCACCACTGAATTTCAAGAGCTGGAAACGAGACTTCGTCTTGGAGGTGGTGCCGAGAAGATCGAGCGGCAGCATCAACAGGGCAAGTTAACCGCGCGGGAGCGGATCGCTCTGTTGTTGGATGAGGGGTCGTACGCACAGGAAATCGGTTTGCTTGTGGCTTACGATCAATACGATGGAGGTGCGCCTGGCGCTGGTGTCGTAACTGTCGTTGGTCGAACTGCGGGAAGGGAAGTTGTCGTTGTAGCCAATGATGCCACGGTCAAGGCCGGTTCGTGGTGGCCGGAAACGATCAAGAAGATTTTGCGCGCCCAGGAAATCGCTATGCGCTCACGAGTGCCCATCATTTACCTCGTTGATTCCGCAGGTGTGAATCTTCCCTATCAAGGTGGCGTCTTTCCGGGTCAATACGGCGCATCGCGAATCTTTTATTACAACTCAATCATGCGGAGGTTTTTGAAAGTACCGCAGATCTCAGCCGTCATGGGCCCTTGCATCGCGGGCGGCGCCTATCTTCCTGCACTGTCGGACATCATCATCATGGTTGATGGCACTTCATTCATGGGCCTTGGCGGTGCCAACCTGGTGAAAGGTGCGACTGGTCAAACGATCGACAACGAAACACTTGGTGGGGCAAAGGCTCACAATGAGATATCGGGTGTTGCTCACTACCGAGTTGCGGACGACCGAGCGTGCATCGATAAGATTCGAGAGTTTGTTTCCGAGTTACCACCTTCTGGTGTTGGAGAGTCTGAATCAAGAACGACTGGTCGGCCTGCTGTTGATTTGTACGAGATCTTGCCCGAGGACCATCGTCAACCGTACGACATGCGACAGTTACTCGAGTGTTTGATTGATGATGGTCATCTGGATGAGTTTCAGGCGGACTACGCAAAGGAAATGATTACGGGTCACGCCAGCATTTGTGGGATTCAGATTGGTGTAATCGCAAATCACCGCGGGATGGTTCGCCTTCCCGGCGGCAAGCCCCCGCGGTTTGGCGGCATTATCTACACGGAGTCAGCGGAAAAGGTTGCGTATTTCATCGAGACCTGCAACCGACATCAAACGCCATTGTTGTTTGTTCAGGATGTGTCGGGTTTCATGGTCGGATCTGATGCTGAGCACTCTGGCATCATTCGCGCCGGTGCACGATTTGTCGAAGCGATGGCAACCGCACTTGTTCCCAAGATAGTTTTGACTGTGAATCATGCATCCGGTGCAGGCTACTACGCGATGGCAGGGCAAGGCTTTGATCCAGACTTCATTTACAGCTGGCCCACCGGGCGAATGGGTGTGATGGAAGGTGACTCGGCAGTGCAGGCGACATTTGGAAGCCAGCTGGAAAAGCTTAAGAAGAATGGACAGACGCCGGACGAAGCATTCACAGCTGAAATGGACAAGGTGCGCGAGACTTACGACACAGAACTTGACGCGAAGTATGCAGCAGCGCGTGGATTTGTTGATGCGATCTTAACGCCTGAAAACACGCGTCAAGCCCTCGAGTTATCGTTGAGAACAAGTCTTAACTTTGACGGACCGCACCTTGGTCAGTTTGTGTTGCCAGAAACTTTAGTCTAATTATCTCCGCGGAGTCCTGAACCAGGTCCGTCTCCCAGTCCATCACCGAGTCCTGCGCCAAACCGCCGTGAGTTTTATTGAGTATCCGAGTTTCGATTACGGGCAGTGAGATTAAAGTCTATTGCCCGGATTGCATGTGACAATGAAAACAGATTAGAGTCGCGTCCTCTTCAACGTCTGAAAAACTGCGTCAGAAGTCGAAGAAAACAAATAGAACCACGATATGAAACAAACTATTCGAGTAGCAGCGGGCCAAGGATTTTGGGGAGACTTACCCGAAGCGCCAGTTCGTCAGGTTGAAGAAGGGCCGATCGATTATTTGATGCTCGACTATCTGGCGGAAGTCACGATGTCGATCATGCAAAAGCAAAAGGCCCGTGATCCAAATGCCGGATATGCCAAGGATTTCGTTCCATTGATGAAGCGAATACTTCCGGCATGCGTTGAGCGCGGTATTCGAGTCACAGCTAACGCTGGTGGAGTAAATGTTCGTGGATGCGCAGAAGCTGTACGACAAGTTGCTCGTGAATTGGGGTTCGCTGGTAAGGTTCGAATCGGAATCGTAACTGGCGATGACATCATGGATCGTTTGGATGGGTTTTTAGCGGACGGGATCGAACTGCGAAACATGGACACGGGCGAAGGGCTTGCGACAGTTCGTGATCGAATTCAAAGTGCAAACGTTTACCTTGGCGCTTGGCCAATGGTGGAGGCGCTCAATCAAGGAGCACAGATAGTCATAACCGGACGGGCCACCGACACAGGGTTGACCCTGGCACCTCTAATCCACGAGTTTGGCTGGAGCGCAGATGACTGGGACAAGCTGGCGGCCGGCACAATCGCCGGGCACATCATCGAATGCGGAGCGCAAGCGTCGGGAGGCAACTGTCAATTCGAGTGGCGAAACATTCCGGACATGGCGAACATTGGCTACCCTATTGTGGAAGCCGAGCCCGACGGATCGTTCGTCATCACGAAACACAAAGGCACCGGAGGCCGCGTTCACAGCGACGTGGTCAAGGAACAATTGCTCTACGAATTAGGCGATCCGAAGGCCTACATCACTCCGGACTGCGTAGCCGACTTCACCAGCATCAAGCTCGAAGACATCGGCCGCGACCGTGTTCGCGTGTCGGGAATCCGCGGCGGCCCACGCACCGAAACGCTGAAGGTTTCCATCAGCTATGCATCGGGCTG
>Ga0207675_100002787_pt1 | contig 17174 bp, 22 predicted proteins | sample KBSSwiS42_FD_184305 | JGI IMG/M metagenome (GOLD analysis project Ga0207675, IMG submission 184305) | Switchgrass rhizosphere microbial communities from Kellogg Biological Station, Michigan, USA - KBS Switchgrass S4-2 (SPAdes) (version 2) | ecosystem: Host-associated > Plants > Roots >... | reverse complement strand
CGCGATTCCGTTCAGGTGCGCCGCTCCGCACTGGATGATCAGCACGCGGAGGCCTTCGTCCAGGTCCGTGCCGTCGAGCCGCCGCGCGACGAAGCACACGGTCCCGTTCAGCCGCTGGCACTTTTCGCACCGGTCCCGAGCGCGATTGCGGACCGCCTGGCGGGCGAGGAACCACTCAGGCGTGTGGTAGAGCGGGCGCAGGTGTTTCGGAATCGGCATTCAGTTGTGCCTCGCTCGCAGTTGGCGGCGAACGTTGGCCTGTTCCGCCTCGCTCGCTTCTAAGTACGGCCGGGCCTCTTCCAGCGTTCGCCACCGCGTCTCGCCGTCCTCGTAGCTGAACGTCCGGCTCTTGCAGATTCCACACCAGGGGTCGACCAGTAGCCCATTGATGGCCGTGTCTACCATTCGTTTCAAGGTTTCGATTCCCTCCTCTGGAGTTTTTATTTGGGAGTTCGGACCGGCCGGGTCGTAGCTGATCGCCATGATGCAGTGGCGCGACGGACAAAGGCACTGGACGATGTGTACCATTACGAGCCCTCCCGTTTCTTCGGCCGCTGGAACATCGGCGCGTCGGGACGGCCGTACGGATCGCCCACTTCCAGTTTTGAGATCCAGTCGTGGCCGAAGGCCTGGCAGAGCCACGGGCGCTCCCAGGAGCCGGGCCGGTACACACCCTGCTGCGCGTGATCAATCAGCCCGAGGACGACGTCTTCTACTTTGGCCGGCGGGTCGCCGAACGAGAGCGCTGCCTCGGCGTGCGTGAGGACTTCGAGCAGGCTGTAAACGGTCGCGCTTACGGTGATGGTGATCGTTCTGTTGGCTTCAGCTTTCGGCATAAGTCGTTGGGCCTCGTGTCCCATATCGTGTTTGGTGTAGCTGCGCAGTTGGTCTACCCAGACGGCGTGGCTGCCGCCATGGACCCCCTCGTTGAACTCGGCGCGTTCCACCTCACGCCTACAAGAACGGGGAATCGGCGCGGAAGGGTTGTACGGACAGAGCGGCCAGTCGGGCGCGCGGCCGGCCAGCTCCATCTTGCAAGGCGCAAACGCCGAGGTAACCAGCGCGCATTGGTTGCCGCCGGACCGGGCGAGCACTCGCATCGCCGGGATTGCGTGATAGCCGTAAAACTCGCAGCTCATAGCTTTGACCCCGGCTGCAGATCGAGCTTCGGCTTCAGGCCGCCGGCGTCCTCCAGCGTGGCCATGATCCGCTTAAACTCGGCCACCGGAATAATCACGTTGCCGTTTTCGACCCGGCCGCTGAATGTCAGCGTTACCGTCTCCGGGAGCTTGATCTCGATGGACGCGCTGAAGCCCGGCTTCAGAGCTGGTACTCTTGAGCGGGGTCGCCGCCCCGGCGGCCCCTTCCCGTCTGTGGGTTTCTGTGCCATCCTGTTGGCTCCTTTTCCGTTTCCGGATTCCAAAACAATAAGCCGCGCACGGCGGCTTCGAGCGTTTCGTATCACCAGCCGTCGTACCAGCCGTCATCGAACACGTCGCGGGAAATCACAACCTTAAAATTGTAGATTTGCGGATAGAGCACGATCGGGCGGCCGTCGCGGAGTACTCGGCGAAGGATGGCCCCCGGCTGGAACGCGGCCGCCTCGGCGTCGAAGTTGATGATCTCGCCGGCCGCATGCAGCTCGATCATGCGCAGCAGGTATTCCCTCCTCTCTTCGTTCGTCATAGCTTCGTCGGTAAAAATATCGGCGCGTCGTCGTCGACCGGTTCGACTCGCGTGGGTTCGTCCGGCCACTGTGTTTCGTGGACTTGCAGATACAATTCGGCGGCGTGGGCGGTCATCGTTCCGAGGTCCTCTCCGTCGACCCATAGCCGCACCAGGTTTTGTTCGCGCGTCATTCTCCACCTCGGCAGCGCGCCGTCGCTGCCATCCACATGGCCGGGCCCGAGTAACGCTCATAGACGGCCAGCACCGCTTCGGTGTATTCGGTGCGGACCTTGAAGCCGTCCGGCTGGACGCCGCCCGCAGCTTGCCGGCGGATCGCGGCGTCCATGGCGCGCGTGAATTCCGGCGACCAGCTTACCGCCCGCAACGCCTGGACGATCAGCGTGGTGCGATCGACGACGACGACAGTGACCAGCGCGTGCGCCGTCGCCGCCAGCGGCGTGTCGTCCAGCTTGACCGGTTCGAGCTGCCAGCTATAGGGAGAGGAGCCGTCGATGCGGCCGAGCCGCCACAGCAGGAAGATCACGCCGTTAATTTCGAACAGGCCAAACTCGATCGGGTCGCGCCGGCTCATTTCGATTTCTTTGGGGCTCAGATCGCCGAACACCAGGGTGAGATGGAAGCCGGGCGAGTACTCCAGAATGCCGCCGTCGACCATATACGGCGGGAGGCGCCGGGGGTAGGGTTCGCCGACGCTAATCCGGTAGGTCTGCCGTTCAGGGTTTGGGGTCATGGTTCTCCTCGGTGATGGTGAGCTGCTGGCCTTGGAGGTCCCACCAGCCGTTGGCGTTTTCGAGCGCGATGAAGATGACGCGGTCACCGTCGTGGAAGTGGCTGATCGCGGCGACCTGGCGGCAGCCGTCTGCGACCAGCAGCGCCCGGGTCTTGGCGGCGGTTCCCGGAGGGCAGAATTCGCGGGGCAGGTCGGGCAGGTCGGCGGGCGCGTTTAAATCCTCGACGCGGCCGAGCACGGTACCGGCGGCGGGCGACGACACGCGGACCAGCGAGCCCTTGCCGATCATTGTTTCGTCTCCGTACCTTCGTCAATCGTAAGCTGCTGGCCCTTCAGATTGAACCAGCCGTTAGTGTGTTTCAGCGCCAGAAACCAAACGTCCAGGCGAAGGCCGTGGTTCCAATAAGAGATCGTCGCAACTTCCGTTACGCCGCCTTCGATAAGAATGTCGCGGGTTTGCTCTGCGAGATCAGGCGGATAGAATGACATTCCTTGCGACGCTGGCATGGCCAAGCAAAGACGCTGAAGCTCTACGTTCGGCAGATCGGCGAGGGCGTGCAGATCCTCGACCGTGCCAAGGACTGCGGCTGCGCTTGCCCATCCCGGCCAGGAGGCACCGCTGATGCGAACACATGAGCCCTTGCCAATCACGGTTTCTTCCTCCAGATCGCTTCGCGGGCCTTGGCCGATAGCGGGGGCGGGTCGCCGACCTTCACCAGCGAGAGGAGCGGGTCGCGGTGAAATTCCTGGCGCTGGTCGTTGATCAGCTTCTCGGCGGCGGCGATCCTTTCCGCCGTAACGAAGAATTCCACCGGCCGCTTGTCGCTTAGGTTGCGCCGTTCGCCGGTCGCGGTGTCCAGTTCTTCGAATTGGAGGTTGCAGCCCATGACGCATCCGACTGGCGGCCGCTTGCCGAGGCGGATCGCGTGCGCGAGCGCGCTGGCGATCGCTGCCTCGCTCAGTTCGTCGGCGGTCAATGGGCCTCCCTGTGCAGACGCCCATCGACCCAGGCGTCGATGAGCGCGTTGGCTTCCTCGACCGTGGCTGCGGACGCCACCTCCGCGTAGAGCTTACGCGGCGGTCTGTGCGGCGAGTGAAGGCCGGCGACGGTGAGCGTGCCGAGGCCATAGGCGCCGGCAGGTGTAGCAGTTTTCAGTAGCTCGTTTAACAGTTTGAGCTGGTCGTCTGGAATTACGGCGAGCGCAGCATCGGCGATCGCGTTTCTGTAATCGGCGCGCGTCATCGGGCGTCCTCCTTGGGGATTTCGTCTCCAGTGGTGCGAACGCCGGCGAGCTGTTCGAGCCGCGCGCGGTGCTTGCGGTACTCGGTCATCAGCACCCACACGGCCTGCGGTTCGACCTTCAATTGTTCGACGAAGTGCTTGTACATGAAGCTGTCGGTTTCCGCGTTGTCAGCTTCCCGCAGGATCGTGTACGCGAATCGGCGCGCGTCCTCCGGGTCGAGCTGCCCTTGCTTGTCGCCCCACTCGATCACGACAATGCCGCGGTGGGTCTTCGCCGACACCAGCGAGCGGGTCACGATTGTCGACGGGTCTTTCGGTTTGTCCGGCGCTGGCACTAGAACCTCCTCTCGGGCCGGGCGTCGACGAACTCCTTCATGCGCAGCAAAGACAGTTCAAACTCGTCGGGCTCGATACCCTGGAGGGCCTGCCACGCGCTGCGCCAATCATCCTTGGCTGCGCTGATCGTGTCGCTCCAGGCGCGCTTCAGCCAGGCGAAGAACGGCCCCGGCCGAGTGACGTCGGCCACCATGAACGCGTGCATGGCTTCGGCTTCCGACCAGGTCGAGCAGCGCCGGCATTCGTAGCAGTCGTTATGCGGCCAGAACACCATCGTCTCGAACAGAATGGGCTGGCCGTTTAAGAAGCTGTGATTGTGATCGAGGCCGAGGAAGATCGTCGAGACCTCGCACCACGGGAGCAGGGTCCGTTTCACTTGCCGGTCAAAGGTCTCATACCAATCCGCCCAGGTGAGCAGGTCCTCTTCGGGCGTCGGCGTCTGTCCGATGAGAACGTAGTGCCCCTTGACGCGCAGGGAGGCGCGGCTTCGCGCCTCCAGCCAGAGCTGTCCCCCGGCCACCACTCCGTCGATTGCCTCGCGCAGGCGGTCAGTCGAACGCTTCAGCTTCTGCTGCGCTTCGTCGACGGCTGCCGCCAGGTAGGCTTCCAGCGCCCGCTTCCCTGGAATTTCGAGAGAGCAGAGCCGCTTCGGCCGGCCGCCGCGCTCGGGCGTCGGGTAGCGGTGCCGCGACGAAATCATCAGCTCGGCTTCGAGCGCGTCGAGGGTGTTGTAGAGCGTGCCGTAGGAAATGGGGAGGCCCGCTTCCTCGCAATGCCGGTGGATCGTCATCCCGTAGGCGTCCGGTTCGAGGAACTCGATCGCCGCCAGCACTGCGCACTCAATATAGGTGATCTGTCTCACGCGCCGGCTCCTACCTTTTTGATGACCGCGCCGGGGGCCCGCTGGTAGCCGGACGCCTCCTTGGTGACAATTTCCATTTCCGCCAGCTTGTCGAGCTCGCGGTATACGTTGGGTTTCGCGGTCGGGAAGCCGATCCGCTTCAACTCATTGAACGCGGCGTTGCCGGCCGTGGGGCTGTCGAAGAAGCCATCGGCGATCATGCGCGCGAGGCGGCCGCGCAGCGTGGAGGCGTCCAGGTCGATAACCGGCCGCTCGACTTTGACGCGTAGCTCGGGCTGCCGGGTGAGCAGCTCCAGGATGCCGGGGTCCTTCTCGGCGAGCAGCCGCTTTTTCACGTACTGGTAGACAGCTTCGTGCCCAGCCGGACCGGCGCCGGGCTGGCATTGAGTATCCGACGCCTCGGCGAGCGTGCGGGCGACTTCGGGCGGCGCGGCGGTCGCCTCGCGGTAGCCCTTCTCGACTTTCTCCAGGCGGTCGAAGGCGTCCTTCAGCCGGTCGAATTCGATTTTGAGCAGGTCGTACTTTTCCTTCCACATCTTGTCTGCCTCCCTGTAAATTGCGCGGCCGGTTTCCGTCTCGAAGCGATACGAGCCGAAAAAGCTGCCGCCCGTTTCTGAGGCGGCGACGGGTAGCGGTCCTCCCATCGCGTGGCGCTGCGCGTCGGCCGCGCTTGCCCAGGCGGGCTGCACGTAAACCTTGTGCAGATGCTTGCCGAAGGAAACAAAGAACTCGCCGACGCTCAGCTCCATGACGGCGTCGACCTTCGGTTTCGCGGCGCCGCCGGGGATATGGTCGAGCGTGCGGGCGACTTCGTTTCGCTCGCGCTGCACGCCGAGGATCCACACGCCGACCGACCGCAGGACGTCTTTATTGATCTGCGCCAGGTCCTGCGAATCCAACCAAACGAAGTTCTTCAGTCCCGCGCCTTTGCGGATGAGCGTCTCGACGGCCAGCTTGACCGGGCTGCCACGGCTTTGCGGTATGAACTCCCAGGCCTCCGGGATGATCACGACGGTGTTTTGCTCCCGTTCGTAGATCCACTCCACCGCGGACCGGATGATCAGCGACTGCAGCTCCAGGCTGAAAACGGAAAGGTCCATCACGTTGACGCCGGGCTCGAGAGTGACGGACGGCGCGAATTCCGTTGAGCTGATCTGCGGCAGGACCATTTCGAGATAGGCGTGCAGCGTGGTGAGCACGCTCTCATTGAGGCCGCGCGCGCCGACCAGGCCGCGCTCGATATTCCGCTGGACGTCGGCGAGGGTCCTTGCTCCCTTGCAAACCTTCATGATCCAGGAGCGTTCGAATTTCAACTTCTCGCGGAGGGTCGCTTCGAGGATCGCGGCGACGTACTGCCAGTCGGCGCGCTCGCGGAAGTACGGCTGGATTTCGCGGGCATTCTGAAAAGCTCCTTCCCCGCGCTTCGTCACGAAGGTAAGCGCACGGAGTCCGGCCGTCGCGCCGCGGTGAGAGATCAGCGCTTCCAGCGTTGTGGTCTTTCCCGATAACTGGGTCTGGCCAACGACGGCAGTATGCAGCAGCGGAATCTCGACCGCCTTGCCCGTTCCGACTTCGTAACCCAGGTGAATCATGAGGCCGCCGCTCCCGTTACCGTTTCCCAATCCGTGTTGCAGTGTTCGCAGCGGGCCTTGCCGCCGGGGAAGTGTTTCATCGGCCGGCCGCAGTCGGGGCAAGTTAACACGGCGGTGTGGCAGTTGGCCTTGCGGTTCGTGCAGACCCACATGTCTCCGCGCGGTTTCAGCCGGCCTCCGCAGGTGGGACAGGCGACGCCGGCGGGCACTGGTCGTACTTTCATCGGAAGACCTCAGAGCCGGCGGCGACGCGCGGCTGCAGCTTTTCCACGCACGCGCTGCAAACGCCAGGGGCAGCCCACGAGCAGGGTCCTTCCGCGGTTTGGCAGGGCGCCTCGTCAGAGCACCCGCAAAACGCGCAGACCATGCCGTGCGTTTCGAGCAGGCGTTCCAGGTCGACGCGGGCGATGCGGAACTTGCCGGGGCCGCCGAAGTTCCGCAGCTTCCCTGTCCTGACCAGCCGCTTCAGGTCGTCGGCGGGCCAGCCAAACTCGGAGGCCTCGGCGACGGTGAGCAGCATCTTGTCGTTGAGCCGTACGGCGGGCGCCTCCGGGGCCTGCAGGCGGGCGCTAATTTGTTCGAGGATACCTGCCAGGGCCAGTTGCCCCGGCAGCACGGCGGGCGCCTTTTGGGCCTTCACGAGCGACGGTGAATGGTCTTTGGCTTCGACGGCCATCCGGACTTCTTCGGCGTTGATGGCCTTCTTCAGCCGGTGGATGTCGTCGGGGTGAAAGACCGGGATCGGCTTGCGGCCTGCGACGTGCAGCTCGGCCTTGCGGAGGCGCGTGGCCTTGCGCCGGCTGGCGGCGTACCGCTCGATGGTCTTGATCGATTTGCCGAGCGCGGTGGCGGCCTCTTGTTTCGTCGGCCAGGTGGAAATATCCGGCTCATCGGAAGCGAGGGAATCTCCCCCGCTCGGGCGGTCTTGGGACATGGCGACATTGTAAACCAATTCTGAGGAGATCATGTCGCTACCTGCCATACGGGATAAGGCAAAACAGTTTCCAAGTTCGGGGCGTATCGTCTACGCTGACGAGCCTATTATGTGTCATGCGTAAAACGAATAGCAACGGACAGGATTCGCGGGACGAAGCGGAGGCAGCCGACAGGTTCTATCGGCCGGTGATTGGGGGAGAGGAGCTTTGCGTCTGCGGCCACGCGCGGGACTGGCACATGTTCGGCGACGCCTGCGCCGCGCACGGTTGCCACAAGTGCAAGCGGTTCGTGCCCGCCGAGGCGGCGGCGTGAGAGGCTGGTTCGGCCGGGTAATCCTTTACTATTGGAAGTGGCGGTATCGAACGGTGAACGAGGAAACCAAGGCCAAGTATCTTTTAGTCGCGGCCGCGGCGCTCGGCATTCTGGCGGCAGCGCTGTCGAGCCGTTTCCCGGCGATCGCGTTTGACCTCGGGGCTCAGTTCCCGTTCTAGGCCATCGCGGAGCAAGCCCGTTTGTGCAGGTCCGAGTCCCGCTCTTCAGACAGCATCGTCGCGTGGTGCGCTTTCAAATGAGAGAACAGCGGGCGCATGCCGGTTCCGGTGTTGGTCCGCACTCTCGCCCAGCAATAGCGGCAGGTATACCAGGTCCACAGCACGTCGGTGTTGAACCACTGGCTGATGATGGAGTCGCCGAGGGCTCCGATCTCGAATACCTTGCACGGTAGGATTACAACTTCCTCGCCATCAACGCTTAGCATCGGATCCCTCCACTAGTATCGTGACCTGCGGCGGCGGCGTGGCGAGGGCGACGGCGAGCGGGCCGGTTGTGATTTTCTCGACGACCTCTTCGGTCTGTTGCTTGAGCGCGTGGGTGTAGGCTAGCCGGTTTTCCGCCGCCCGGTCGGCGCGTTCGAGCCGGTCCTCTTCGCGCTGAGCTTTGAGGACATTCGCATTGTTGCGGTCCCTCCACATCACGCCGGCGAGCGCGAGGCCGGCGCTGACTGCGCCGGAACAGGCCGTTGCGATAAAGATGATCGCGGGGGTTTCCATTTTTACTTTGCCCCCGCCGCGGGCTGCGAGTAAATGATCTGGGGCGGCGTTACCACCGTGGCCCGGTTGCCGCCGAACAGGCTTGTGCCCACGGCAATCAGCGATCCCAGGAACGCGACGGCGGCGATGATAAAACCCACCGTGGAGCTTATTCCCTGAGTCTGTCCTGCCCCGACCGCCTGGGCGGAACCCAGCTTATCCATGCTGGCGACGAGCTTGGCCATCATCGGGTCGACGTACGAATTCTTGCCGGCGCTTTCGTAGTTCGATTTTTCGAGGGCGGCGATTCGCTCAGTGATTCCGGCCACGATGCCGGCGGTTTGGCTGGCGATCGTCGCGGCCGTTGTGGTGAGGGCGTTCCGCAACGTCTCGGCGTCGCGGGCGGCCGTCGTGGCGAGGGTGTTCACGGCGGTAAGGGTCTGCTGCGCGGCTGTCGTGACAGCGAGCTGGTCGACCTGGCGGATGGCGTTCAACCGGCTGAACTCTTTTTCGGCGAGCTCCTTGGCGTGCGAGTCCCGGAGCTTGGCGATCTCCTCCATGAAGTGGAGCTGCGAATCGTAATACTTGTTTTGAGCGTGACGCAGGTCCTCGTGCCGCTTGCTATTGGCGTCGCGGAGATCGTCCTGTCGTCGGTTGTCAGCTTCGCTTAGCGCCTTCACGTTGGCTGTTGGGTCGATCACCGGACCACCGTTCGCATCGACGCCCAGGCCGGCGAGGCCGCGGGAGGGTGTTTTCCGTCTCGGTCGTGTTGGAGAAAGTGGCATACCCAACGAGTCGGGCCGGGCGGGCGGCGGCTTTAGGCAAGGATGGGAGCCAGCCAGGCGAGGTCGGCCGACGTGAACTGTGCGGCCTTCAGAATCGCGAGCAGCCTCCGCGCCTCCTCGTCTTCGAGCTCAATCGCGGTTTCGGTATTCGGCCGAATGTTCCAGCGCATGGAGTTGCCCTCGACGCGCAGCTCACAGGCGATTCTGTCGGCCTCGGGTATCCGGATCTTGGCGAGCAACGCGCCGATTGGTTGAAGCTGCTCGTAGGTTCCCCGCTCAGCGGAGAGCACCGCTTCTATGTGCAGCCGTTGGTTTTCGTTTAGGTGAAAGGTTTTCATTTCGTTTCGGTTTGTCGTTTAGGCAATCAGCCCGTGCGTGCGCACCCGCGACAGCAGCAGGTTCAATTGCGTTTTTAAGCTTGTCACGTCGGTCTTGAGATTGCCGAGCATGACCTGTTCATTGACGCCGTAGGTGGCGGCGGCTGTTTGTGTTGTGGCTATCGTCACGTCGGCGACGGCTGCGCCTTGCGCGCCGAGCACCTTGGTGCCGTTCATTTTCAGCCCCGCCATGCCCCCCAGGTCCATCGTTGTGGACGTATCGCGAAACAGGTATCCCGCGCCATCAGACCCCAGATATACAACGCCCGTCGTCGAGGATCGGGAAGCGGCGACATCGCCTGTCGAGACCGAAGGAGCCGTCGCGCCCACCTTCAGCGACCCCGAGATGGTCATGCCGCCGGCGACTTGCACCAGAGTCACGCCATCGTCAGAGGTCGTGCCGATCGCCACGCGGCCCGATGGGAAAATGCGGACCGCTTCCGCGTTCGCCGCGAAGAGGCGCAGATGCCCGTTGCTGGTGGGAGCAGCCGAAGCCCAGCCAATGCAGACGGTGTTATCGCTGCGCGCCTTCACCACTTCGATGAGTGTGCCCGCCGTGTCTTTGAACTGGACCGACGTGCCATTCGGCATCTGCAGCGCGGAGGATAAGACCAGGCTGTCAAAGGTGACCGCGGCGCCCGTATGAATACTCTGGGGCAGGGAGAGCGTAACGGCTCCTGTGGAGCCGCTGGCAATCACCTGGTTCGCAGTGCCGGTGATGGAGGTAACACCGCCCCCGGCAGGCAGCGCTTGAAACGTAGGATCGGCGCTCGCGCCGTTGCTGGTGAGCACCTGGCCGGCTGTTCCGGCGGTGGTCACCAGCACGCCGGTGGTTCCGTTTCCGATCAGCACTCCGTGCGCGGCAAGGGTCGCGCGGCCGGTCCCGCCCGAGGCTACGCCAAGCGCGGTGGAGAGGGTCATTCCGCCGGCAACCTGCAGCAGCGTGACTCCATCGTCGGACGTGCCGCCGATCGCCACGCGGCCGGCGGCGAAAATCCGGATCACTTCCGCATTCGCTGCGAACAGGCGCAGGTGCCCGTTGCTGGCGATCGCCGTTTGCACGCCGACGCAACAGGTGTTGTCAGAGCGCAGAGCCATCAGGCTGATGGCGGTTGCGGCTGTGTCGGCGCCCCGCACGTAATTGTTATTCGCTAGGGTGAGGCTCCCGGTAAGCGTGAGGCTGGCGAAAGCGGGCGATGCGCCGGTGTGTATGTCTTGTGGCGTGGAGAGCGTGACGGCGCCGGTGGGTCCGCTGGCGATGACCTGGTTGGCCGTGCCGGTGATGGAGGTAACGCCCGCCGCGGCAGGCGCTTGAAATGTCGGATCCGCGCTGGCTCCATTGCTGGTGAGCACCTGGCCGGCTGTGCCGGCGGTTGTTACCAGGACGCCGGTGGCTCCGTTTCCGATCAGCACTCCATGCGCGGCAAGGGTTGCGCGGCCGGTCCCCCCATAGGCAACGCCGAGCATAACGGTCAGTTGCAGATCGCCGGCGGGAAAGAAGCGCGCGCATTCGACGCCGGCGGCGTAGAGGATCAGATGGCCATTGGTGGCGGGCGCGTTTTGCGCGCCAATGCGGACGGTGTTATCGGAACGGAGAGACAGCACACGGATGGCGGTTCCCACCGTGTCGACGCCGTACACCCCACCATTGATCGCCTGCACAAGATCGGTCAACAGCGCCATGCTGCCGAACTGAACGGCCGCGCCGGTGTGGATACTCTGCGGGAGAGAGAATGTGACCGCGCCGGTGGCCGCGCTCACAATCACCTGGTTGGCTGTTCCGATTACCGACGTAACCCCGCCCCCGGCCTGGAATGTCGGGTCCGCGCCGGCGCCGTTGCTGGTGAGCACATGGCCGGCTGTGCCCGCTCCGGTCACGGCCACGCCGCCGGTACCGGCGCCGATCAGAACACCATGCGCGCCGAGCGTCGCCTGCCCGGTACCGCCAGAGGCCACGCCCAGCGGGACCAGCGGTAGCGAGAGCGCGCCCGCCGCCGAGAGGTTGAACGTTTGCGAGAGGACTCCCGCGATGCGAGCACGGACGGTAAGCTCTCCGGAGTCCACAAATTCAAAGCGTGGATCGAACACCCCCGCCCTGCTGGTCCCAAAGGCCAACACGCCGCCGCCGTCGAGACCCCAAGCCATACTGGCCGCATAGGGCGCGCTGCCGCCTGCCCCACCGATGACGAGCACCTCGGCCGAAGGCGAGACTGCGCCGAACGCGCCCGCGAATAAAGCCGCTCCGTTGAATCGCGCCGGGTCGACGAAGGTCCACTTGCCGTCATCCTGGATCGGCCCGTATTTCCGCCACACAGCGGCCGTGCCGACGTCGCCGGTTCCGACGCCCGCCGCGGTGCAGACAATCCCCAGGTGAAAACCGGGGTTGGGCAAGCGCTCCTCGACGACATCCCCAACCACAAAGTCGCCTGTCACCGGGGGAGCTGCCGCGGCCGTCTCCAGGTTCAGCTTGCGACTTAGCGGGCTATAGCCGAGGGCAAACGGCCGGCCCGCGACGGATTCCACGATCCAGTTGCCCGGCCCCAGACTCTTTAGCGCCAGGTAATCGCCTTGCTCCAGCAACACCACGTCCTGCCCGGCCGCCATTCCGTAGAGGGGACCAATCGTGTCGGCCGGATCCGGCCGGATTTGCATCGTGACGGCGTTCGGATTTTGAAAGAAGAACTCGCGGCCGATCACGTCGCCGGCCTTCGGCAGCGGGATAACTGCGTCGCCGCTGGCCGCGACATCGTAGCCGGGGAAGGGGCTTTGTCCAGGGGTCAAGGCCTGAAGCGGCCGTTGGGTGTAGCTTTCCAGGCCCTTGCCATAATTCCAGTTGATCGCCGGGTTGGCGGTTGAAACCTGATTGAGGGAGGAGCAATTCAATAGCGTGGCGTCGATCAGTTTCGTGATGTCGTTCGTATGGACGTAGAAGCCGAGCAGCATCGTCGGCACGGCCCGGTTGTCTTCGGCCACGCAATCGATCAGATCAATATGCGACGTCCAGGCGGCGCTCGAGTTATTGGTGTTCTGAGCAATGACAAATCCGCACTTCTCGGCGATCGAGTTTTCGGGCGCGCTCCAGCCGCAATCGGCGGCGCCGGTTCCGCTGCGGTTCGGATTGACGACTCGGACGTTGCGCAGCGTGGCGTGCGGATGGTGTTCCTGCCAGTTGCCGAAATACACGCCTTGGGTGCAAGGCTCCAGGATGGTTACGTTCGCGATCGTGATCTGGCCGCCGAGCTGGTACGGCATGGAGAGCAGCCCGCCGCACGAGAGCGAAAGCGCGGCGCACTCGAACTGTCCAGGCGCGCCGGCCGTCTTGCCGTCCTGGTAGCTGGAGAAGCCGTCGACGTTAATAGAGAGGGTCCTGTCGGGCGCGCTGGCGAGCCCCTTCGGAACGATGATCAGGCCCGCTCCATCGTTGCCCTGTGTCCGCAGCCCGGTGATATTCACGCCTTCGATGTAGTCGATCGATCCATCGTCGGGCTCGATATCGATACCGGCGGAAGGCGCGCACCCGTTGGTGTTTTCCATCAGGGCGCTGACGACGACGCAGCCGCGCACGCTGGTGATGGAGAGCCCTTGCCGGCGGTTATTGTCCGCGTGAGGGTTGATCATCGTCACGTTGGAGCACGGACCGTCGCCGCCCCCGCCGCCGATCAGGTACCCGTCGCCCCAGCAGTCCCGCGCGGTCGTATCGTAGAGGGCGATATTGCTGGCCGCCTTCATCAGGACGCCGAAGCCGAACTCGTTGCCCGCGCCGCCGGGGGCGGCCAGGTGGACCTGGCGCTCTCCTTGGAAGGTCCCTCCGTTCACGACGATCGAGTCGGCGCCGACGAGATTCAACACGGCGTAAAGCGGCGATGCGACTGCCCGCGCGCGCAGGGTCGCGCGGCCCTGGAACGTCAGCGTGGTTTGCGGCAGGGGCGCGATGCCGCCGTAGGGGGCCGTGGGCCCTGCGGCAGAGTACGGGTTGATGAGATAGCAGCGATCGGGAAAGACCAGTTCCCCGCCCTGCTGCGCAATGACTCCCGCCGTAATAGCTGCGGTGTCGTCGGTGCCATAGTAAGCGAGAGCCGCCGCGACTCCAGTTGAGGCGTTGGCGGAAAGCGTGATGTGGGTTGCGTCCGGAACGGCGATCGCCGTCGCGGTGTAGCCGATCCCGGCCGCGCCGGCGCCGGCCACACAAAAGATTTTTCCGACGTCGGTCGCCGCGTTGAATCCGGCCGTCGCCGATTCGAGAATGGGCGAGCCCGCCGTCATGATGGCGTCGGTAATTTCCCGGCAGTCGCCTACCGCGCCGAAGTGCAGCACGCTTTCGCTGGGAGCCCCCGGAGCTCCGCCGATGGAAACGGCGGCGCTGGGGCCGAGCTGGATGCTTCTCTTCACAGGAGAACCGCCTTTAGGGTGATGCCGTCCCCTGCCCCGTTGTCGACGTTGAACGAAATAACCGACCCGGCCGCGGCCGGGCCCAAGGCCCAGGCTGCGACAGTATTGGAGCGAGGACCATTTGTCGCGTTGATGCGGAGATCGAACCAGGGCGAGCCGTCGAGGAACGCGTGAAGAAACACGTCGCCGGCAAGCGCGGGCTGTACGGCCGCCTGCAGGGGCTGCGAAGCCAGGTCCGCTTCTGTGGTGGTGTCGACGGCCGAGGTGATGCCGCCCGAGCCGGTGTTGTCTACCTCGGCCACGAGGCGCAGCGGGCCGGCTTCTCCATCGGGCGAGGCGTAAACGCGAATTTTATTGACGTGCGGATCGAGGCTTAGCGGAAGGGCAGCCAGGTCGACGCGCGTGCTGTCTCCGGTCGGGCCGGTGGATTCAGAGAGCGGGCCTGCGGACGATTCGTAGGAGTTGACGGTGTCGGCGTAAGCCAGCGCGTATCGCCGGCCAGCGAGAACGCCGAGCCGGGAGGTGAAGCCTGCGGCAATGATGCTGAGCGTTCCCTCGTCGCTGACGTCGCCGGCAAGCGTACCGCCGGCGTTGGTGAGATCGGTGATGTTGACCTGGTTGCCATCGGCGATCGCGGAGAAGTCGGAGGCGAATACCGGGTCGGCGTTGAGCCAGGCGGCTAACGACACTGCGACATCCGTCGTTGACGACGCTCCAGTGATGCCGCGATCGCGGGCGACCCATAGCTGGGCGGTTACGGCGTTGGCCCCGGCGACGGAAACAGAAATCGAATCGGCCAGGCTCGCCGCGCCCCATATCTGCAGGCTGCCGGTGGCCGACACACCGGTCGCCAGGGCCTGTGCGGGGGCGCGTGGCGCGTCCACCGGGTCGGCCAGGCCAAGTACTTCGGCATAGGCGCCGTCGAAGCTTTGCGGCTCGGGCGCCTCGGCGCGCTGGAACAGGTTAAGCGTCTCGCCGGCGGGCGTGGCCGGATGGGTGAACACAAAGCTGGTATTGTCGCCGGACGGCAGCCGGAAGGGAAACGCGGTGTTGAACAGGCGCGGCAGCCAGCCCGAAGATTGGCCGGCGCGGTTTTGCAGCCTGCCCACAACCAGGATGATGCCGGCCATCGGCATGGAGAGGTGGACAGCGAACGAGCTGCGATCGGGAGAGCGGAAAAAACCCGGCGCGAACGCCACGGCCTCGGTCCGAATCTCCACGTTCCAGATGCGCGGGTCGGCGTACACAGACTCGGCGGCCGCGGTGGTGATGGGGAGCACGGTGCGGACCAGGCCGGTGGTGGAATCGTATTCGGCGATGCGCGATTGAGAGCTGTCGTCCGCAATGATTCCCTGCCCCGCCTTCAAACCCAGCCCAGCCGCCACGGTGAACTCATTGGCCCACGATGGCGACACCGACGCGACTGTCGCGGTGATGCGGGAATGCGCCGCGGCAGTGGTCCCGGCCGCGCCCCGTTCGACGACGGATGTTCCCGAGCTGAAGTCGTCGTAGGTGCTGCTCACCACCAGCAGGATCTCGCTGCCAATGAGGATCCACGCGCCGTCGACCGGGGGCGTTCCCTGCCAGTTGATCGAGGTGGCCACCGCGTCGATGTCTCCCACCAGGCGGCAGTATCCGGCCGTCGCTTCGTTGACGTAGAAGATATTAAAGAAGCCGACCGTTACCGAATCGCCGTAGGAGCCGCACGAGAAATTGCCGAGGCGAATCTTGCCGTTGGCGGCCGAGAATGTGTAGCTCCAGTTGGCCGGCGGAAACACCTCGGTCGGCACGATCGGCACGTCCACATCCATCGGCTTGTCGCCGACTGTGTAGTCGTACATTTCATCGCGCGTGCTTTTCCCCACCAGGTCGAGCGAGTAGTCTTTGTTGATCGTCCAGCTCTGCAGGCGGCACTCGCCGTGATTGGCGGCGAAGGGCCGGTCGTCGCCGGCCGCGTAATCGGGCATGTCGGGATTGTCGACAGAGACGACCATACCGACCTGCGAGGCGAGGCCCAGGATGGAGGTTTTCCAGATGAGGGTTTTATGGGCCGCCCAATGGACCGGAAGGGTGCCGCCCAGCTCCTCGCGCAACCGGGTTACGGCGATCCGGCCGGCCTGGCTCTTCGTGCTTGTGCCGGACAGATTGATCTTGGTCGGCTCGAAGCGCGGGCCGGTGTCGCCGCCGATGCGCGCGGCGTGGGTGATATCCTGCGCCACGACGGAGTTTCCGATGAAGCCGAATTCCTGGTCGCCGAAGTTGGACGTGAAGCGGTTGAAGCTCGGCCGCGCTGGCTCGATGCGCAGGGACTTGTAAATCATGTTGCCGGCGGTGAACGCCTGCGCGGCGCTGGAGTTGTAGCGGATGCCGAACCGCACCTTGCCAAAACTGTTAAGCCAAAAGCCCAGGCAGTTCGTCAGCACTTCGGTGAGCTGGTCGCGGAGGGCTTTCGATTCGGTGATGGTCGCGTTGAACGTGAACTGCGGCTCGGTTCCGGATCCAGCCTGGCCGGCGCCGAATAGCGGGATGACCCGGTTGGCGCACACCTCGGCCATAGCGATCGCGGCCGCGACGTCGAAGTGAGCTTCCTGTTGCGCGGCCGTGGCGTTCTGGAGGGCCTTGCCGCGCAGGAGCATGTTCACCGCTACCCAGATAACGTTGGCGGTCGGGCCGAAGGTTCTGACGCCGGGCGCAGACCACTGAAAGCCCGGTATGCCGGCGCGGATTTCGCACTGCATCGCGTGCTGGTCGAACGAGGAAACCTGCAGGCCGCTGGTGTCTGAAACGCGGATCTCACAGAACGCGATGCCGCCGGCCTTGGTTACGCCGTACCGTTGCACGCCGGCGCCGCCTTCGCTCAAAGAAAACTGGTCGCTGCCCAGGTCCGGATCGTAGTTGCTGGCGGGATCGTGGCCGTGCGATCGCCGCAGGCCGTACTGCAGATTTTTCGGCCAGCCGTGCGGGGCCTTGCCGTCGAGAGTTTGCGAGCTGTAGGCGCCGGTGTTGGGCGCGCCCGGGTCGCTTGTATAAACCGGGGCAGCCGTTGCCCCGCCCCGCGACTGGGCGAACTCGTGGATCGGGCCGACGCTGACAACGCCGAGCCCGTTTAAAAAGTCGCCCTCGTCGCGGAGAGCGATGAGCTTGCACAGCACCGGCAGGCCGCGCGAGGTGTCGGCGATATCGGCCCGCAGATCGCACCACACCTCC
>Ga0207675_100002786_pt1 | contig 17178 bp, 15 predicted proteins | sample KBSSwiS42_FD_184305 | JGI IMG/M metagenome (GOLD analysis project Ga0207675, IMG submission 184305) | Switchgrass rhizosphere microbial communities from Kellogg Biological Station, Michigan, USA - KBS Switchgrass S4-2 (SPAdes) (version 2) | ecosystem: Host-associated > Plants > Roots >... | reverse complement strand
GGCGCGCTCGCGAATTTGTCCTTCTGATGGATCAGCCCTCGCCGCGCCTCACATGAGGGGGGATTCGGGATGAGCTCGCTGGATTCGGATCGTGCCTGGCCGCCGTTGTGGGGCGCTTCGCGGAGCGCGCTGGGGCCGCGGCCTGCTGGAGGCCTCGTGCCGCCGATTGAGAACCAGGGCTCGGCACCCGACGCCACCACACGCCCCCAGGATATGCCCGCTGCTCCCGGGGGCCGGTTGCCGAGGGCCTGGTTCCGTGACCATTTCGACACCCTGTGGCGGATCGCGCTGCGCTTGGGTGTGCCCGGCCACAGTGTGGACGACGTGGTCCAGGAAGCGTTCATCACGGCGAGCCGGCGTCGCGCCGACATCAGCGAGGGGCAAGAGCGGCGCTTTCTGATCAGCACGGTGGTGCGCGTGAGCTCTAACTACCGACAGCGAGCTTGCGTGCGGCATGAGGTGCCAGAGAGCGAGCTGCTCGAACAGCGTGCCACGACGCTGCCCGATGCGGAGCAGCTCTTGATCGAGAAGCGCGCTCGCCTGCAGCTGGAGGCGGCGCTCGGCGGCCTGTCCGACGCGCAGCGCAACGTGTTCGTACTGTACGAGCTCGAAGGCTTCAGCGTGCGCGAGATCGCCGAGCTCCTGGCAGTGCCGAGCGGTACTGTCGCCTCTCGGCTCGGCCGAGCGCGAGCACAGTTCTCGCGCGCGGTGGTGCGGCTACAGAGCACGCCTGTGGCGCCCCCAGCCTCTGCTCGGGGGCCCCGATGAAAGGCCCGCTCACGCGGCTTTCGCCCAGTGTCTGCCCGCGGCGGCTCGCCGAAGCGGGCAGCGACGCCGAGCGCAGGCTGCTCGCCTCTGCAGGCCAAGACGGTGCGCCGAGCGCGGCAGCCGCCCATATGGCGAGCAGGCTCGGCGCCGTGCTGGTGGACTCTCCGGAGGTCGCTGCGCCCGCTTCGAGGGCCGCTCCCAATGGGAGCCCGCGCCTGCGGCTCGAACGCTTCGGGCCCAAGCCGTTGGTCGGCCTGGTGCTCTTGGGGGGCGTCGCCGGCTTGTGGCTCTGGGGTCAGCGGCCCTCATCGGAGGCGGCGAGCTCGGCGCTTGCTCCTGGCGCGGCATCTGCGCTGCCACGCACTGTTGCGGCAGGTGCGGGGTCTCTGCCCTCGAGCGAGCTGCAACCACAGAGCGAGGCGCCCTCCGCGACACCTTTCACTAGTCCAGTCATTGGTCCCGCCATGCCGGCGTCAGGCGCGCAGCCCGCGCCGACCCTCACGCCGCTGCGTGCGCAGCGGCCGTCAGCGACCGCGCGGGGCGCACGGCGCGCGCCGCAGCAAGGAGCGCTGGCCGAGGAGGTGCGCACTCTCGACGCGATCCGCAGCGCGCTGAACGCCGGAGATGCGCCGGGGGCCGCGCGCGAGCTCGAGCGTTACGGGCAGCGCTTTCCCGAGGGGGAGCTGCGGCTCGAGAGCGAGCTCTTGGCGGTGGATCTGGCGCTGGCCGAGGGCCAGCACGAGCGCGCCCGGGCGCGCGCACAGGAGCTGCTCGCCCGCCCTGGCTCGGCGCGCTACGCCGAGCACCTGCGGCGAGCGCTGGATGGATCGAACCCGAGCGACGTTCACATCGGTGAGCGGAGGTAATTCAGGATGCAACACACGACTCGAACGATCCGCTTCGGCCTATCGGCACTGCTCTTCGCCGCTGGCACGGCCAGTCTCGGCTGCTCGAAGGACTACTCGCTCGGTGATCTCTCGACTCAGGATCTGGCCGTCGAGAGTGCGCCGCCAGTCAGCGAGCAGACCGCTGCGGCGGCTACGTCGATGGCTACGGAGACGCCGATGCCCAAGCCGAAGGTGGACTTCACCCTCGCGCCCTTCCTGCCGCCGCCGGATGTCACGATCGCTTCGGACACCGATCTCGGCTTTGTCCAATTCAGCCGCCTGGTCTCGGGCGTGGGCGACCTCGACGGAGACGGCTCTCAGGATTTCGCCAGCCAGGGCTACGATGTGGCTACGTCCCGGGAATTCGTGCACGTCCGCTACGGAGGACCGCGGCCGAGAGACGCGGACGAGGCCTTCGCCCTGCAAGAAAGCGGCGCGCGCTTGCTGCTTCCGGAGTTCTTCACGCGCGGCATGGTGGAGACGATCTTGCCGGCGGGCGACGTCGATGGCGATGGTTACGCGGACATGTTGGTCGGCACCGGCCGCTGCACGCCCACGATGCAGGGCGAGGGTGTGTACCTCGTGTACGGCGGCCCCGAGCGGCTGAGTGGCGTGCATCGCTTCGACGAGGTCAGCGTGTACTTGCCCAATCCGCGGGCGACGGTGCCGGCCGACCCCTCCGGCGCCTGCGGGAGAGACCGCTATTCGGATCATATCGCGGCCCTCGCCGACTTCGACGGGGACGGCTTCGACGACTTCGTGATCGGCGATGTACCCACTGGGCTCGAGTACAGCCAGGACGAAGTCAGCGGCGACACGAAGATCAACGGCAACCCGGAGAACACCATGTACCTGTTCTATGGTGACAAGCAGCGGCTGGTCAGCGGCAGCGCCTGGAGCTCTGCCGGCGCACGCTTCGTGGCGCCTCGAGACATGGTGCCCAACGCGGTCGGGGACATCAATGCCGATGGCCGGACGGATCTCATCGTGCAAACGTCGGACCCGCTCCAGGCCGCCACTGCGGCCTGCTTTTGGATCCCAGGGGGCAGCGCACGCCGTGCGGGCGACATCGACATCCTGAGCAGCACCATGGAGCTCGCCGACCTGGGTATGACCTGGACGCCGAGCCCGATCACCCTGGGCAACAACGACGTCGATGGCGACGGCATTACCGATCTCGTCACGCTGTCGTCCGGCGTGCTCTTGTTCTTCGGAAGACCCGGCCTGTTTGATACGGGTGTCGACGTCTCGCAAGACGCCGTGGTGCTCAACGACGACCTCGACAGCGAGCCGATGGTCGAGTTTGCCGGCGACCGAGATGGCGATGGCGACGCCGACCTGCTCTCGCGCGTCGACTACTCCGTCGTCGATGACGCTGCACCCTACTTCAAGAGCAGCGTTGCCTTCGTCGCCGGTTCGCAGCAACGCTTCGGCGGCGACGTCGTATTCCCCGCCCAGAGCGTCGTGCAACAGAACCCGGACGGAACGCTGCTCGAAACCGATCGACATTTGACGCGGATCAGCTTCGCCGGGGACCTGGACGGCGACGGCGCGAGCGATCTGCTCACGACCTCGCTCATCTACTCACGTGACGAAGAAACCGAGCTATTCTCTTTGCTAGATCCGCGGCTGCACATTCACTACGGCATTCCGGGCAGCACCACCCCCGCGCTGCGCTAGTTGTTGAAGCGAGCGCAACCAGCGACGCTATCAACATCGAATCATCAGTCTTCGAAGATGCAGTCGAGGTCGTCGCGCCCTTGGGGCACTACGGGCTGGATGGCTCTCTGAAGGGGTGGGGGCTGCCGCCATTCGCGCCTCAGCCCCGCGTCGGCGCGTGCTGGTTCGTCGGGCAAACCCTGGGCCCGCCGGGCGCGGATTTCCGCGAGCTTGGCATCGAGCTCGCGCCGGCGCGCTTGCAGCTCCGGGCTGCGCACGAAGCGCGGCGCGCGAGGGTCACGTTTCGCTGCATCGAACGCCAACACGTCGGTGAACGACATGACCATCTGGTCCAGATGCTCTTCCGTCAGGTTTCCGGTAATGGCCCGCTCGCGAGCCACGAACATGCCGTCGGCCGCGTTGTCGAGCAAGCGTTCGACGCGCTCTGGAAAGGTCGTGTTCGGAGCGAGCGGGTTGAGCCGATCTTCGAGCAATCGCTGCTCCGCGAGATCCACCTCGACCAGGCGTTCGATGCGCTGCAAGACCCGATCGCCTTCCGGGCCCGGCAGATCGACGCCGGCGATGTTCAGATCCGGAGGCAACTCCAAGATCGCCGGTCCGCACGCCACCGCCCCCAGACAGCAAACCAGCCCCACGGCCTGGAACACGCGCGCAAGCGTCATGGCGTAGCGATCGGCCAAACGCCAAAGTCGGTTGCGGACTATTTCGCGTTCAGCCGCGCGCCGAGAGTCTGACCCCGCCCAGCAACGCGCAATCCCGTGCGCTCAACTCGCTGTCAGCGCAGGCAACCCCAACCGCTCGGCGAGCTCCGCTTGGAGGCTCGCCACCTCACCTCGCAACAGTGCCTCGAGCGCCGCCGGCGTCCCCGGTCGCGGCCGACAGCGCCGCCGCAGCGCGAGCGAACGCCGCGCCGCCTCGAGGCAGCGCGCTCGAAACGCCGGGTCTCGCTGGATGCGCGTGCGCAGCGCCAGGTGAACGCGCCCCGCAGCCTCGGCGCGACTACACACGAGCAACAGGTCGCAGCCCGCCAGCAGCGCAATCGGCGCCGACTCCTCGGGCGCGGCGTGCCCGGCGAGGGCCTGCATCTCCAGGTCGTCCGAAAACAGCACGCCCTCAAAGCCGAGCTCGCGCCGCAGCAGGTCGCCCGCGATGCGCGGGCTGAGCGTCGCCGCGCAGCCGGGATCGAGCGCCGGGTACACGACGTGCGCCGTCATCATGCTGTCCGCGAGCGGCGCCAGGCGCCGGAAGGGCAAGAGCTCGACCGCTTCCAGGCGCTCGCGCGCGTGCGCCACGGTCGGCAGCGCCAGGTGGCTGTCGAGCAGCGTGTCGCCGTGACCCGGGAAGTGCTTCAAGCAGCTCTGCACGCCGCCCGCGCGCAGGCCGCGCAGATAGGCCGCGGCGCACTCGCTCACCTCGACGGGGTCGCGCGAAAACGCTCGATCGCCGATCACGGGGTTGGCGGGATTCGTGTCCACGTCGACCACCGGCGCAAAATTCATGGTCAGGCCCAGACAGGCGAGCTCGGCCCCAACCACCGCTCCGACGCGCTCGAGGAGGGCCCGATCGCCGAGGCCGGCAATGCGGCGCATCGGCGGCAAGCGCAACGCCGGTGGCTGCAGGCGCGCGACGCGACCGCCCTCCTCATCGATGCTGATGAGCGGCGGCAGCTCCGCCGGAGTGAGCGCGCCCATCTCGCCGCATATCCGCTGCAGCTGCTGCAGCCCCGCCAGCTCCGGCGTCAGGTTGCGCCGAAACAGGATCACGCCCGCGCGCTCTCCCGCGCGCAGCAGCGCGCACAGCTCTGTGGGCAGCTCGGTGCCGTCGAAGCCAACCACCAGGAGCTGCCCGGCGAGCTCGGCCGGGCTCAGTGCGTCGAGCAACCCCTCCGGTACACCCTCTGCCCCGCCGCCCTGCGCCGTCTCCACCATGATTTCGTCAGGAAACGGCCTGCGTGTCGAGCCGCGCTGCTTCGGTCATGCTCGATACCATCAGCGAGATCTGGTCGTGGTCGGGGCCCTCGACCATCACGCGCAGCTTGGCCTCGGTGCCGCTCCAGCGCACCAGCACCCGCCCGCGTTTGCCGAGCGAACGCTCCGCGCGCGAGATTTCCTTGTTCAGTTTGGGCATGTCCGCGAGCGGCTTGCGCGCCACGAGCTGCACGCTCTCGAGCACCTGCGGCATGCGCGTCATCACCTGCTTGAGCTCGCTCAGCGGTCGCTCTTCGCGCACCATGATGGCCAGCACCTGCAGGGCCGCCACGGCACCGTCGCCCGTCGTGCTGTGCTCGAAAAAGATCAAGTGCCCGGACTGCTCGCCGCCAAAATTGCAGCCGAGCCGGCGCATCTCTTCCACCACATAGCGGTCGCCCACCGGGGTACGGCTGAGCCGACCACCCGCCTCGCTGATCGCGAGCTCGAGGCCCATGTTGCTCATCACCGTGGCGACCAGTGTGCGCTTCGGCAGGCGTTTGGCCTGCAGCAGGCGCGTGGCGCACAGCGCCATCACCGCGTCGCCATCCACCACTTCGCCGGCTTCGTCCACGATGATCAAGCGGTCGGCATCGCCGTCGAGGGCAACGCCCAGGTGCGCCTTGCGACGCACCACTTCTTTCGCCATGTGCTCGGGATGCAGCGCGCCGCATTCTTTATTGATGTTGGTGCCGTTCGGCTTGCAGCCGAGGCTGAAGACCGTGGCGCCCAGCTCCGAGAACACCGCCGGCGCGGTCTTGTACGCGGCACCGTGAGCGGCATCCACCACGATGCGCAGACCCCGGAGCGTGAGCTCCTTCGGGAAGGTGTTCTTGGCGTACACGATGTAGCGGCCAGCGGCGTCGCCGATGCGCTCCGCGCGGCCCACCTGGGCGCCAGTGCTGCGGTTGCGATCGAGCCTGTCGTCGGTGAGCAGTGCCTCGATGGCGGCCTCTTGCGGATCCGGCAGCTTGAAACCATCCGGGCCGAACAGCTTGATGCCGTTGTCCTGAAACGGGTTGTGGCTGGCGCTGATCACGACGCCCGCGTCGGCGCGCATGCTGTGCGTCAAGTTCGCCACTGCCGGCGTGGGAATGGGGCCGGAGAGCAACACAGTGCCCCCCATGGCGCAGATCCCGGAGGCAAGGGCTGTCTCCAGCATGTAGCCGCTCAGCCGCGTATCCTTGCCGATCACGATGCGCGGAGCGGACCTGCCCTCGCCGCCCGCCACCCAGGCGATGGCTCGCCCGAGGCGCAAGGCCAGCTCCGGGGTCATGGGTTCGCTGTTGGCGAGGCCACGGATGCCATCCGTGCCAAACAGCTTGCGAACGGCAGGGGGAGGGGGGAGGGACTCTTTCGGAAAAGAGGCCGGCTCCTTCGGGGAAGCTGCGCGCCGGGTTTTTCCGTTCATGAATCTGCTGGGGGATCCGTGTCGAGGTTCAGGAGCACCGCCCGTGCCGCCCCGACCAGGAAACAGGAGCCGGTGACCACCACGAGGCCCTGGGGGCCCACCTTGGCACGCGCGGCCTCGATGGCGCGACCCACATCGCTGAAGATGCGCCCCGGGTAGTGCTTGACCATCTCCGCCGGGTCCACCGCGCGGCTCACCTGGGGAGCCACGTAGAAGCGATGCGCCGCGCTGTGCTCCAGCCGATCGAGCATGCTCTTCCAGTTCTTGTTCTGGAGCGCGCCGAACACCAGCGCCACGTCCGAGCGCGTGCCCGCGCCGCCCGCCAGGCTCGAGTCGATGATGTGCGACAGGCAGACGGCCGCGTCGGGATTGTGCGCACAGTCGAGCAGCGTCAGCTCCTGGCCGCTGCGATGCAAGAGCTCGTTGCGCCCCGGCCAGACTGCGGTCTCGACGCCCATCGCCATCGCGTCGGGACTGATGCCGAGCGCCCGCGCGATGGTCGTGGAGACCGCCAGGTTGGTGCCGTACATGGCGATGCGTGGATAGGCGAGCTGAGCGCCCTGATAGGGCTCGGCATCCCCGAGCGGCAAGAGCTCTGCGCCCACCTCGCTGCAACGGCGCTCCACTTCTGCCATCGCGTCGGGGTGCAGGCGTCCCACGATCACCTTGGAGCCCGCCTTGATGATCCCGGCCTTCTCGTGCGCGATCTCGCTGAGCGTGTTGCCGAGCACGTCCATGTGGTCGAACGAAACCCGGGTGATCGCGGCCACCACCGGCGGTGGGATGACGTTGGTCGCGTCCAGCCGGCCCCCCATGCCCACTTCCAGCACCCCCCACTCGACCTTGGCTTCCCGGAAGGCGAGGAACGCCATCAAGGTCGCCGTCTCGAAGAACGTGAGATCGGGAGCGCGGTCCATCACCTCTTCGATCAGACGCGCCAGCGCCTCGTCGCTGATCGGCGCGCCGTCCACCTGGATGCGTTCCGCGAAACGATTCAGGTGCGGCGACGTGAACAGGCCCACGCGCTTGCCCTGCGCCCGCAGCATGGAGGCGGTGAACGCACACACGCTGCCCTTGCCGTTGGTACCGGCGACGTGAATCGCTCGAAACGAGCGCTCCGGGTGGCCGAAGTCGGCACACGCGGCCTGCATGCGTTCGAGACCGAATTGCCTGCCGCGGTGGAGCAGTCCATACAGCCGCTGCAGGCTTTGTTGCAGATTACGACTCACCGCTCCTCGATATCACAAGAGGTGGTTCCCGACACCGCGTCGAGCTCAGATCCCCCGACGCGCAGACCACCCAATCTAACGCTCCGGCAGCCACAGCAGCAGCGAGGCCTCTCCACCACATCCCCCTGTGGTCGCCGCTCGGCACCGGTGGAGCATGCAGGGAGGGTTTCAAACCCCGCTCGAAAGCGCAAATTAATTGTAATCCTGCCGCGAAAGCGCGCGCTACCGCCTGCGGCTACCCACCTCGACGCACACCGTGGGCGGCCGCCGGGCCCGTCCTGCTGCACGCCAGTTCGCGTCGATCGGAATGTCAAATCGGGCACGCGACGCTGTATCACGCCGGAGTGATGCAAGTGCGAGTGCGCGTCCAGCGCGTGGGTGCCGTCGAGGTTCCGCTGCCCAGCTATCAGACGCCGGGCTCTGCCGGCTTGGATCTGTGCGCGGCGTTGCCCGAAGCGGTGCGCCTGGAACCGGGTGAGCGCCGGCTGGTTCCGGCTGGCTTGTGCCTCGAGATCCCGCTCGGCTACGAAGGGCAGGTGCGCCCGCGCTCGGGGCTGGCGCTGCGCCACGGCATCACGGTGCTCAATTCCCCCGGTACCATCGACTCCGACTATCGAGGTGAGCTCGGCATCGTGCTCATCAATCATGGCGCAGCTGCCGTGCAGATAGCTCCGCTCGAACGGATTGCCCAGCTGGTCATTGCTCCCGTCGCCGCGGCTCAGTTCGAGCTGGCGCTGAGCCTCTCGGAGACGGGCAGGGCAGGGGGCGGATACGGCTCGACGGGGGTGTGAGCGCGGGCGCTGGACGCGGAGCGCCCTGCGAGCGGCAGCACCCGGCACAGGAAGCGGTACAGGTGCATGCGCAATTGCCCGCGCTCGATGTCGCGCGTGATGATGTGATAGGAGCGCGGCAAGATCAGCAGCTCTTTCTCCCAGGGCGGTGTCCCGAGCCCAGCGTAGACGCGCCGCGCATTGCTCACCGGGCACACGTGGTCGTGCCGGCCGTGAGCGACGAAGGCGGGGCAGCGAATCTCCCCGAGCCGCGCCTCGATGCGGCGCCCCGCCAGGCGCAGCTCGTTGCCGGCGTAGGCGGGCTGCGCCTCGTACGTCACCTGGCTCCGCTTCAGCACCGCATCGCGGATGTCGACGCCGGCCTTCGGCAGAGCAAAATCCGGCACGCCGAGCCGGGAGACGAGCTGTAGGCCCAGGCTGGGGAAGGGCCAGCGCAGGCGAATGGGAGAGCCGAGCACGCCGAGCGCGAGCACGTCGCCCGGGCGATCGAGCGCGAGCTCGAGCCCCAGCAGCGAGCCCATCGAAGAGCCCACCACAATCGCTGGGCCGCCGCGGCTCAGCAGCTCGTCGAGCGCGCGATCGGCACCCCGGCGCCAGTCGCTCCAGCGCGTCTGAGCCAGCGCGTGCACGCTCAGCCCATGCCCGGGCAAGAGCGGCGCGAGGGCCCGCAGGCCCAGCTCGCGTGCCAGATCCATCACCAGGATCACTTCCTCCGGCGTAGCGCCGAAGCCATGCAAGGCCAGCACGGCCGGCGCGGCGCCAGCCCGCTCCAGCGTCCCGAGCGGCACTCCTCCCATCATCGCCCGGACGCTCCGGCCCCGCCGAGCGCAACACGTCCGAGCAGGACACGTCCGAGCAGGACACGGCGCCGCGTCACGGGTCCCCTCGCTTGATGCCGTAAGCGCGAATCTTCTTGTGCAAGTTGGTGCGCTCTACGCTCAACGTGACGGCTGCGCGCGAGATGTTCCAGTCGGTATCGTCCAGCGTCTGCAGGATGTAGGCGCGTTCGGCTGCGTCCCGGTACTCGCGCAGCGAGAGCTTTTCACCTGGCCCTGCCAGCACCGGCAGCGGCACGGCGGCCACGGCATTGCCTGCCGGGCGCGGGTCGTCGTCAAACGGACTGAGATGGGGATCCTCCGGCAAGTCGGCGATGCTGATCACGTCGCTCGACAAGATTGCGGCGCGCTCCACCACGTTTTTCAGCTCGCGCACGTTGCCCGGCCAGCTGCGCTGCTGCAGGGCCTGAAAAAAGACCGGATCGATGCGCTTGGTGCGCAGGCCGTTCTCCTTGCAGAACGAATCCACGAAGGCCTCGGCCAGGAGCGGGATATCCAGCGGTCGCTCGCGCAGCGCCGGCACGTGGATCGGAAAGACCTCCAGCCGAAAGAACAGGTCCTCGCGGAAGCGCTGGGCGGCGACCTCGCGCCCCAGGTCCTTGTTGGTGGCGGCCAAGGTGCGCACGTCGACGTGCATCACGTGCTCGGAGCCGACGCGCGAGAGCTCGCCATTCTGCAGCACACGCAGCACCTTCGCCTGCGCGCTCAGATCCATGTCGCCGATTTCGTCCAGAAACAGCGTGCCGCCGTGAGCTTGTTCGAACAGGCCGCGCTTTGCGCCATGGGCTCCGGTGAACGCTCCGCGCTCGTGGCCGAACAGCTCGCTCTCGATCAAGTCGCGCGGCATGGCCGCGCAGTTGACCTTGACGAAGGGCCCGTCGCGGCGCGGGCTGAGCCGGTGCAGCGCGCGGCTCACCAGCTCCTTGCCGGTGCCGCTCTCGCCGGTGATGAGCACGTTGGCCTTGGTCGGCGCCACCCGATCGATGTCGCGAAACAACCGCTGCAACGGCTCACTCGTACCGACCATCTGATAGCGCCGCTCGAGCTCGAGCCGCATCAGCTCGACGGTACGCCGCAGCCGCGCGCCGCGAATGCTGTTCTCGACACTGACCACGATGCGGTCGCGATTCAGTGGCTTTTCGAAGAAGTCGCTCGCGCCGAACTTGATCGCCAGCACCGCGTCCTGCACGCTCGCGTGCCCGCTGATCACCACCACCGGGATGTCGCGAGTGGCGTCGTCCGCCTTGACGGCTTCCAGCAGATCCAGCCCGCTGCGTCCCGGCAGCTTCAGGTCCAGGATCGCCAGATCGATGGGGTGCAGTGGATTCTTGAAGCTCTCCAGCGCCTCCTCCGCGCTGCCGGCCTCGAGCACGCGATAGCCGACCCCCGAGAGCACCATGCTCAGGGTGCGGCGAATGTTCTTTTCGTCGTCGACCACCAGCACCGTGGAGGGTGGCGTGATGGGCGGCGAGACGGCCTCCGGCGGGGCGTCGGCAGCGTCGCTCACTGCGGCTGCCCTGCCGGGGGTTGCGTCTCGAGCCGCGCCAGAAACTGCCGAGCCGGGACCGCAAAGGGGCTGTCCGGGTACTCGCGCAGCACGCGCTCGAAAGCGGCGACCGCTTGGGCCTGATCCTTCATCTTCAAGTACGTCTCGCCCATCAGCGTCACCGCCTCGGGCTCCAGCCCCGAGCCCTTGTAGCGGTCGAGCGCGTAGCGCACGCGTTCGATGGCCGGCGGGTACTGATCGCGCTTCAGGTAGAAGCGCGCCACGTACAGCTCGTGACGGGCGAGCACCCCCGTCACCACGAGCAACATGTAGTCGAGCTCCACGCGCCGCGGATAGTTGGGGTAGTCCGCCAGGAAGGCTTGCAGCGAGCTGTAGGCGCCCCGCACGCTCGCCAGATCGCGCTCCTCGAGCGGCGGCTGAAACACGCTGGAGCCGGACTGCAGAAACTGCGCGCGCACCACGCGGTAGCGCGCGTAGGGGACCTCGGGATCGCTCGGATAGTCCTTGGCAAAGCTCTTGTAGGCGGCCGTCGCTTCCGCGTACTTCTCCTGGCGGAAGGACGCATCCGCCAGCCGCAGCTCTGCCAGCCGGGCATAGCGCGTGTAGCTAAAGTCCTTGCGCACCCGGTCCAGCAAGCGCGTCGCCACCTCCCAGTCCTGGTCGAGGTAGGCGTCCACGGCCTCCTCGTAGGCGACCCGCGCCTCCTCCTGGTATTGCTCAGCGGTCTTGCTGGGCTTGGGCGCAGGCGCACAGGCCTGCGCTGCGAGCGCCAGGAAGCACAATCCGATCCAGCCCTTCGGCCTCATGTGGCGGTGGTAGTCGCTCGAGCCGACTCGCGCAACCCTTTGCCAATCCCGCGCGCTGACGGTAAGGGTAGTCCGCATGGCGGAAAGAGTCCCCATGACGCCCCGGGGGGCGGCAAAAGTGAAGGAAGAGCTGGCCCGGCTGAAAGCCGAGCGGCCCAAGATCTCGCGTGAAATCGGCGTCGCCCGCGACCACGGAGATATCAGCGAGAACGCCGAGTACCATGCCGCCAAGGAGCGGCAGGGCATGGTGGAGGCTCAGATCAAAGATCTGGAAGACAAGCTCTCCCGCTCCGAGATCATCGACCCGGCGCGGCTGACCGGCAGCCGCGTGCGCTTCGGCGCGACCGTGTCGCTCTCGAACGTGGAGACCTCCGAGACCTCCACCTACCAGATCGTCGGCGCCGACGAGGCCAGCATCGACGAGGGCACCATCTCCGTTTCCGCGCCCCTCGCCCGCGCCTTGATCGGGAAAGAGCCCGGCGACGAAATCACCGTGACCCTGCCCGGCGGGCGTCGCACGTACGAAATCACGGACGTCACCTTTCGCTAGGAGGTGCCGCTCGCTAGGAGGTGCCGCCAGGAGTGGCCGCCAGCAGCGGCCGCCAGGGGCTCGGCACTGTCTCGAAGGCGCGAGGCGCTTTGGCTGGGCTCGGAGGCGTCAGGCGCTGCCAGGCCCCAGGACCAGCCCAGCTTGCGGGAATGGGCGTTCTTCAGGCCGCGTCGCTTCGCAATGATTGCGAGATTGCTACCGTCGGGGCTAGCGGTGGTATAGAGGCGGCGCGTGGCCCAGGAAGAAGCAACCAAGATCTCCAAGCGTGCCCAGCGCCGAGCTGCCGAAGAAGGCGGCTCGGAGCCCCCGGAGGCGGAGAGCTCGGAAACCGCTGGGGAGGCCGAAGGCGGCGCTACCCCAAAACCCAGCGCGGCGCCTGCGCCCGCACCGAACCCGAACCGTCAGGCACGCCGTACGGCCGCTGCCAAGGCGCGGGCCGATCGCAAGCGGGAGCGCGTCGAGACGGCCGCCATCGGGCTCGACGCCGGGGAAATGGTGGACGACGCGCTGGTCCGCGCCACGGATAAGATCAGTCGGTTCGGGCGCCGGCACTGGAATGCCATTCAGTGGGTGATCGGGCTCGGCCTGATTGGCGGTCTGGGTTACCAGGTGTTCACCTGGTACCGGCGCAATGTCGATGCCAAGACCACGGACGTGCTGTTCGAGGGCGCGCTGGCCGAGCAGGGCACGATCGGGGATCCGGCGGATCAGGGCAAACCCGACTCCAACGGCGTCATCGCGCCAACGCCCATCTTCGAGACCGAGGCGGCTCGGCAGGCGGCGGCGCTGGCGGCCTACCGGAAGGCAGCCGAGCTCCGTCCGGGCACGCCGGCAGAGGGGTTTGCGCGACTGGGCGAGGGCGGTGTCCTGCTCGAGCTGGGCAAGGCAGACGAGGCGATTGCCGCCTACGATCGGGTCGCGTCGAGCTCGGTCGCACAGAAGCATCCCGAGATTCGCGCAGGCGCCCTCCAGGGGCGGGGGCTCGCCCTCGAGAGCAAAGGGGACCTGGCCGGCGCGCGGGCGGCCTTCGACGAGCTCGGCACGCTCGGGGGCTTCGAAAATCAGGCCCTGTATCAGCAAGCTCGGCTGGCCCAGGCGCAGGGCGATCTGCCCGCCGCCAAGGCGGCCCTGAGCAAGCTGTTCAAGGCGCTCGGCCCACCCAAGGTGGCCAGCCTCGGTGGCTTGCCAGAGCGCCCGGATTTTCTGCGCGAGCGTGCCACGCAGCTCGCCGGGGTCGTCGACCCCATGGAGAAGGACGTCCAGGTCCCGAAGCCACCGCTCGGGAACGACGCCGTACAGCAGATGCTGAAGCAACTGGAGGAACAGGGTGTCGTCACGCCGCCGGCTGCGCCAGCTCAGTAATCGCGGCGAAGCGCCGGCGTCGAGTATCGGCATTTCGGGAGCGAGCCGGTCGCTGAGCGCGCTCGGGGTCGGCCTCTGGCTAGCCTCGTGCCAGTCGATCGGCGCGAGCGCCAACCCAGAGGTCCCGCTCTGGGTGCACCGCCCGAGCGGCTCGATGCAGCTGCTCTACAGCCGCACGATTCTCGCGCAATCGCGCGCGGTGGGGGAGCCCTACGAGCGCGGCGGCACCGAGCTCGACGTCGGACACCGGCGCGTGTTCGTGGGCTCGCGCGACCACGGCATGTATGCGCTGCAAGCCCAGGATGGCGACGTGCTCTGGCGCTTCGAGACGCTCGGGCCCGTGCAGAGCGAAGCTCGCTACGACACTCGGGAAGACGTCGTGTACTTCGGCTCCAACGACGGCGCGCTGTACAAGGTGAATGCCGGCTCGGGGCAGCTGCTCTGGCGTTTCGCTACCGGCGCCGAGGTCTCCCACCGGCCCACGCTCAAGGATGGGCTGGTCTACATCACCAACGCCAACGACACGGTGGTGGCCATCAACGCCAAGAGCGGCGCCATGGTCTGGAACCAGCATCGACCGCCGGCGCTGGGCATGGAGGTCGCAGGGCACGCCGGTCCGCTCGTCTGGCGTGGCATGGTCTACACGGCCTTCAGCGACGGCACCGTGACCGCCTACGATGCGCGCAACGGGGAAGAGCGCTGGGCGCCCGTGGACCTCTCGGCCGTCGCCGAGCAGACGCTCGGGGAGCTGCCGACGTATCTGGACGTGGACACCACGCCCGTGCCGGACATGATCGAGGAGCAACCCGTCGTGTACGTGGCGAGCTACGAGGGCGGCGTATTCGCCCTCAACGCCGACACGGGCTCACGCGTCTGGAGCACCCCGAACGTGCGCGGCGCGAGCGAGCTCTACCTGTGGGAGCAGCCAGGCTACCTGCCACCCGGTGACTCGACACCGGTCCCGGCGCGCAAGCTCCTGATCGTTTCGACCGGCACGAGCGGCCTGTGGGCTCTCGATCCCACGAGCGGCAACGAGGTCTGGCACCGCGAAGTGCCGCTCGGCGGCACTTCGCGCGCCGTCCCGATTCTCGGCGCCCTGATGTTCTCGACCACGCAGCAGGGACTGTTTCTGCTCTCGCCGCTGGACGGTCGCGTGATCGACGGTATCCACACCGGTGAAGGCTTCTCGATGCCACCATCGGTGTATGGCGAACGTGCCTTCATCGTGTCCAACGGCGGGCGCTTCTATAGCTTCGTCGTCGTGCCGCCGACCTGATCGCGGGGCCTGAGCGGCGGGCGCTGGGCGGGATCCGCAGCGGACGCAGAGGCCCGCTGCTGAAGCGACACTAGTTCAGCTTCGGCGTACTCCAGGTCACCCACCTGCTGAGGTCCGTGTTGTAGGAGCTCTTCGCGATGGCCGTGTTCGCGCTCGTCTTTCCGAGCAGGAACTTGTCCACGAATGCCTGTACGTCCGGAGACTGACTGGTCGGAAATTGGCAGTGAGCTGGGGCGAGCGCCTGCGTAAAGCCAATCCTGTCGGCGATCCCGAGCGCCTTGTAGACTTCGCTGGCAGCCCTCATCGAGACGGAGCCAGCCTGGCTCCCCAGACGGTCGATGCCCGTGTTCTCCACGGCCAGAATCGCTCGGGGCGCGACCATGGCCACGAGCTCGTGCATGTCGAACGGTAGCTTCGGCGCATCGGCGTTCTTGAACTGCAACAGGTTCTGAGCGTACCAGGCCGTGCCTTGGGCGGCTTCCAGATCCTCTGTCCCGGTCTGGGTTGCCATGAAGCGCCAGGAGGCTTCCCCGCCGCCGCCCGATTCTTCGGGAATGACGAGCGCGATGCGCTCGTCAAAGGCCCCGGCGTAGAGCGCCATCTTGCCTTGGAAGGAGCAACCGGTCACGGCGATGTGCTTCAGGTCGATCTTGTTCTGGTCGGCGGTCGCATACAGCCCGTCGATGAGGCGGCTGACGCCCCATGCCCATTCGATCATCGCTGCCGCGTTCCGGTCGGGGTACATCGTAAAGTAGGTTCCGGCGCCGCGGGGAACGTTGAAAGCATCCGGCACCAGCTGCGACGCGTTGAAGGTCATGGTCGCGACACCGGCAAAGATGCCGGCGGGCAGACTGCCCGTCGGAGTGTTCATCCCGATCACGAGCGGGAAGGGGCCCGGCCCGGCGGGCGTGGTGATCGTCGAGGTCAGCGTGATCGAGGCTGAACCCTGAGTCGCGACGACCGAGAGCTGACCACCCGAGAGGCTAGCGGTCAGGTTGCTCGGAGGTGCGCCCTTGGGCCCCGATCCCCAATACTGGATCTGAGAGCTGATTTCGGCGCGCCGACACCGCCACTCGTCGCGGCTGCTGATGCGGGTGCCGCTGTTCAGCAAGAATGGGTCGGGCAAGTTGGGCACGGGCGTGAGCGCGGCAAAGGCAGGAAACGCAGGCGGCGCGGGACAGTCCGCGCCCGTGTTCTCCACGGGGTACATGAACGGCAGGTCTCCCCCGGAGCCGCCGCTGGCCATCGCGGGCCCGCCGCCAGCGCCGCCGCTGGCGCTGCCCTCCGCGTCCGCGCCACCGGCGAGGGGTGCGCCGTTGCCGGCGATCTCCGATGTGCCGCTGCCGGAGACTTCCGTTGCGCCAGCGCTGGGGCCCTCGGCCGCGCCGGAGGCCATGGTTCCCCCGCTGACCGAACCGCTCGATCCCGGCAGACTCGAGCCCGTGCCTTCCGTCGTGGTCGGGCTGACGCCGGTGACCTTTGCGGTCCCGTCATCACCGCCATCGCTGCACGCGAGCTGGGAACCGCACACAAAAGACAACACGAGCCCTAGCGACACAAACCGCATTCTTGCCTCCATGGATCTCACCGTTTCACGTGCGCCGACCGCCACCTTGCCAGCAACGCCCGCCCTCTTTGACTTTGCCGGCGAACGACAGAATCGGAGACGCTGAGGCGCTGTCCGTGCGCGAAATCTTCGGCACGGGTGAGGGGCGCGCAGGGAACTCCCTCTGATCGTCAATCACGATAGCAAGTCGGGCAGCCTTTCGTCACGAATTCGAGCCAGGTAACCGTTCGCCAAACGTGCATCCACAATTCGTGAGTAATACTTGTAGGAATGCATTACCGCGACACCGGCGAACACGAGTGTGAATGCAGATAGTCCGGCGAGCGCTTTGACGATTAGTTTTGCGGCTTTGGTGAGTCTTTTTGTCCGGGATCTTGTCAATCCGGATAAGCGAGGGAAATGAAGCGTTCGCCTTAACTCAGGAACTGAGGTGACTTCGATAGGCATTGTTGAACCGCGCAGACTCCGCTCCTGCTACAGGCGTTCACCTACAGCGGAGCGGGCCCGCCACTCCCCCCACAAACCCTTCAGTGCATCCAAT
>Ga0207675_100002785_pt1 | contig 17181 bp, 10 predicted proteins | sample KBSSwiS42_FD_184305 | JGI IMG/M metagenome (GOLD analysis project Ga0207675, IMG submission 184305) | Switchgrass rhizosphere microbial communities from Kellogg Biological Station, Michigan, USA - KBS Switchgrass S4-2 (SPAdes) (version 2) | ecosystem: Host-associated > Plants > Roots >... | reverse complement strand
CGGGCTGCTGGCGTATTCGCTCGTCCTCGCCCAGCTCAAGAGCCGGGGCGAGTACGCGCTCATCCCGGCGGCCGATCATCCGCCGCTGCGGCAGCGCATGGTGCTGTTGAAGCAGGCGGGTCCGATCGCCGAACGCTTCTATCGCTACCTGCTCGACGCAGAGGCGCGGGCGATTTTCGAGAAGCATGGCTTCGGCCTGCCGCGCTGAGCGTTGATGGACTGGGAAGCGCTGCGCGTCTCGCTGATGCTCGGCGGCGGCACCGTCGCGCTGCTGCTGCCGTTCGGAATCTGGTTCGGCCGCCTGCTCGCGGTGCGCGAATTCCGCGGCAAGCTGCTGGTCGAGGCGCTGGTCACCGTGCCGCTGGTGCTGCCGCCGACGGTGCTCGGCTTCTATCTGCTCGTCACCTTCGGCGCGCGCTCGCCGCTCGGCCGCGCCTTCCAGGCGATCGCCGGCCAGCCGCTGCCGTTTTCGTTCCAGGGCCTGCTGCTCGCGTCGGCGATTGCGAACATCCCGTTCGTGGTGCAGCCGATTCAGCGCGGCTTCGAGGCGATCCCGCTCGACGTCCGCGACGCCGCCGCCTGCTGCGGGCTGACGCCGTGGCAGCGCTTCGCGCGCATCGAGGCGCCGCTCGCCTGGCCCGGCATCCTGACCGCGATGATGCTCACCTTCGCCCACACGCTCGGCGAGTTCGGCGTCGTCCTGATGGTCGGCGGCAACCTGCCGGGCCAGACGCGAACGCTCAGCGTCGCCATCTACGATCGCATGCAGGCGTTCGACGATCGCGGCGCCGGCGTCATGGCGGCGGCGCTGCTGGCGATTGCGGTCGCGACGCTGATGGTGACGACGGCGCTGGCGCGTCGCGCGGGCCGGCGGCGTGGCTGATCGCCGTCTCTCGGTCGTCCTGCGGCAGGCGGCGCCGATCCCGCTCGACGTCGACTTCACCTGCGACGAGGGCGAGGTGCTGGCGATCTTCGGCCCCTCCGGCAGCGGCAAGACGACGATCCTGCGCAGCATCGCCGGGCTGTACCGGCCGGCGCACGCGGTGGTCCGTTCGGGAACCGCGGCGTGGAGCGATACTGGCGGGCGCATCTTCGAGCCGCCGCATCGCCGCGCCGTCGGCTTCGTCTTCCAGGAGTACGCGCTCTTCCCGCATCTCACTGCGGCCGGCAACGTCATCACGGCGCTCGGCCATCGGCCGCGTGGCGAACGGCGTTCGCGGGCCGCGGACCTCTTGACGGCGGTGCATCTCAGCGAACACGCGGGCCGCCGTCCGCACGAGCTGTCGGGAGGCGAGCGCCAGCGCGTCGCCCTGGCGCGCGCGCTCGCGCGCGAGCCGGCGGTGCTGCTGCTCGACGAGCCGTTCGCGGCCGTCGACCGCGCCGTGCGCCGGCGGCTGCAGGACGAAATCGACGCGCTGCGGCGCACGCTCGACGTGCCGCTGGTGCTGGTGACGCACGACTTCGAGGACGTGCTCCGCCTCGCCACGCACCTGCTGATCCTCGACGGCGGCCGTATGCTCGCGCGCGGCGCGCTCTCCGATCTCATGAGCCGCCCGGATCTGCCGTGGCTGCGCGACGCCGTCGGCATGGGCAGCGTGTTCGACGCCATCGTCTCGCGGCGGGATCGCCAGCGCGGCCTGGTCGAGCTGCGCTTCGACGGCGGCGTGCTGCTCGCGCCCGATCGCGCGCTCGACGAGGGAACGGCGGTGCGCGTGCGCATCCCGGCGCGCGAGGTCATCCTCGCCACCAGCGAGCCGCCCGGCCTGAGCCTGCACAACGCCTGGCCGGGAACCGTGTCCGCCCTTCACGCCGACGCGCAGGCGGATCACGTGACCGTGCAGATCGCCGTCGGCCGGACGCTGCTTCTGGCGGAGGTGACGCGCGACGCCGTGACGCGCCTGCGGATCGAGCCCGGCGCGCGGCTGCACGCGCTCGTCAAGTCGATGTCAATCGACGTCGTCGGGTGATCGCTAGCGCCCGGGGTCGGGTTCGGGGTTCGGGGTTCGAGGTTCGCGGTTCGCGTGCGGTTCCTGGTTCCTGGTTCTCGGTTCGGCCGTCGAACTCCGAACCCCGACCCCCCGAACCTCTTTAGTCAGGCAACCCGCGACGGTACGTCCTCCGCCCGCTGGCTGGCCCGAAACTCGACGATGCGCGCCTCGGCCAGCCCCTTGGCGACGAACGGATCCTCGCCGGCGATGGCCTCGATTTCCCCGCGGCTCGCGCCGACCGCCAGGATGATTCCCCCTTCGCGCGGAATCTTGCGGCCCGAGACGAGGAAGTGGCCCGAGGCGTAGTACTTCTTCAGGAATTTCATGTGCGCCGGCATGTGCGCGTCGATCCGGGCGAGGTCGGCCGTGTAGACGAGTTCGATGACGAACATGGCCCAGCTTGCAGTACAACTGCGCCAGCCGTAAATGGCGAAAGGACCAGCCCGATGTCGCGCGACGACGATCTGCTGACGCTGGAGCGCGAGTTCTGGAAGGGCGACGCCGATTTCTATCGGCGCCACCTCAGCGATCATGCGGTGATGGTGTTTCCGGAACCCGCCGGCGTCCTGACGCGCGACCAGGTGCTGGCCGCGATCGGCTCCGCGCCGCGCTGGGCCGACCTTCACATCGAGGATCCGCGCATCGTCAACCTGACGAGCGAGACCGCGATTCTCACCTACAAGGCCACGGCGCGCCGCGGGGGCGACGCGACGCCGTACGTCGCGCTGGTCAGCAGCGTCTATGTCAACGGCGAGGGCCGCTGGCTGCTGGCGTTCCACCAGCACACGGTCGGCGCCTAATCACCTTGACGCCGGCGGCAGCTTGCGCGAGGCTTGCGCTGCTCCGCGTCCAGACAAGGGAGGCTCCATGCACCGCCTGATCCCATCGCGCCGATCGCTGGCGCTGATTACCGCCATCATCGCCGTCTGCGCGGGCGCAGCGGCCATCCGGGGCGAATCAATCCAGGCGGGACACGAGGCGCCCGCCCGCACGACCGTCGCGGACGACCCCGACGTCGTCGGCGCCGGGCGGCTGTTCTCGGCGTGGATGGACGGACAGCTCGCCTACCGCGGCCTCCCCGGCATCGTCGCCGGCGTGGTGAGCGATCAGGAGCTCGTCTGGGCGAAGGGCTTCGGGTTCGCCGACATCGACGCGAAGCTGCCGATGACGCCGGCGACGAAGTTCCGCATGGCGTCGCACAGCAAGATGTTCACCGCGATCGCGATCATGCAGCTGCGCGAGGAGGGCAAGCTGCGCCTCGATGATCCGGTCGCGAAGTACCTCCCGTGGTTCAAGGCCAAACCTGCCGGAGACGACGACGGGCCGATCACGATCGAGCAGCTGCTGTCGCACAGCTCCGGTTTGCAGCGTGAGGCCGGCGACCACTGGACGTCGTACGAGTTCCCGACCGAGGAGCAGCTCCGCCGGCTCTACGCCGATCGCCAGGCGGCGTTCCCGCCGTCCGTGCGCTGGAAGTACTCCAACCTCGCCTACGCCGTCGCCGGCATGGTCGTCGAACAGGTGAGCGGCGAACGGTGGGCCGACTACGTCGAACGCAACATTTTCAAGCCGCTGGGCATGCACGCGTCGAGCGTGGACCAGAACGTCCAGGGGCTCGCCGTGCCGTACGGGCGCCGCATGCCCGACGGCAGCCGCGAGGTGCTGCCCTTCGTCGACGCGCGCGGCATGGCCGCGGCGACCGGCATGACCTCGAACCTGGAAGACATGGCGAAGTTCGTCTCGGCCCAGTTCCGCAGAGGTCCGCGCGGCGCGGCGCAGATCGTCAGCACCGGATCGCTGCGCGAGATGCACCGCGTGCGCTCGGTGGAGGAGAACTGGACCTCGGGCACCGGACTCGGCTTCGACATCAGCCGCATCAAGGACCGGACGTATGTCGGCCACGGCGGCGGTTATCCCGGCAACACCACGCAGACGCTGATTCAACTCGACGACAAGGTGGGCGTGATCGTGCTCACCAACACCAACGACTCGAACCCCTCAGATATCGCGCGGCAGCTGATGACCACGGTCGGACAGGCCGTGGCCAAGGCGTCGGCGCCGAAGCCGTCGACCGTCACCTGGGACCCGGCGTGGGCGCGGTTCGCCGGACTCTACCGCGGGCGCAACGGCGATTCGCACGTCGTGCTGCTCAACAAGAAGCTCGTCATCATCACGCCGAACGCGCCGAACGTCGACAACCCGGTCACGCTCGAGCCGCTCGGCGGCGGGCGGTTCCGGTTCGTCGCGCCGACCGGCGGCGGCGCGGTCGGCGAAGTGGTGCGGTTCGTCGAGCAGGCCGGCCGGCCGATGCGGATGTACATCGGCGACGGCTGGATCGATCGCGTACCGTGATGACCGCGAGGGTGAACATGGACTCTTCTCGTCGGGGAGGTTCGTTCGTCGTGCCGCTCGTGCTCGCTGCATGGCTGCCTGGCTGCAGCGCGCCAAGCGCGCAACCGGCGCAGCCGCCGCGCCAGCAGCCTGCGGGCAACGTCACGCCGATTACCGTCGATTCCACCGAGGAGCAGATTCGGCAAGCGGTCGCCACCGCGAGGCTCGGCCGCAAGCTCACGCCGAAAACGTGGCCCAACGGCGCGCGCATCGCCGTGTGCCTGACCTTCGATGTCGACAATGAACTGCTGCAGCGGGCGAATCCTCTGCCGGTGCCCTTGTCGGTCGGCGAATACGGGGCGACGACCGCGTTGCCGCGAATTCTCGATCTCCTCGACCGCCACCAGGTGCCGGCGACCTTCTTCATCCCCGCGATGGGCATCATGCTTCATCCGGAGATGGCGACGGCGATCGTGTCGCGGCGGCGCCACGAGATCGGCGTCCATGGCTGGATCCACGAGTTCTGGCCCGCCGTCGGCGACGCCGCGAAGGAGCAGCGAACGCTCGAGCAGTCGATCGCGTATCTGACCAAGGCGGCGGGGAAGCGGCCGGTGGGCATCCGTGCGCCGAGCTCGGGATTCAGCCCGCAGACATTCGATCTCGTCCGCAAGGCCGGGTTCCTCTACGACAGCAGCCTGCTTGCCGCGGACGAACCGTACGAGATCTTCTCCAACGGGCAGCCGAGCGGCGTGATCGAGCTGCCGATCAGCGAGGTGAGCAACGACTTCGTGTATTACGGCGAAACCGCGAACGGCGCGCTGCCGTCGCCGGACGCCGTCTTCGAGATCTACAAGGCCGAGGTCGACCTCGCCTTCCAGGAGCGCACGATGTTCATCCTCACGCAGCATCCGCACGTCGGCGGACGCCGCTCGCGGATCGTGCAGCTCGATCGGCTGATCACCTATATCAAGTCGAAGGGCGACGTCTGGTTTGCGACGATGGAGCAGGTCGCCACCTACGTCAAGCAGCCGCGATCGTAAAAGTCTCTACCGCGACGACGGCACCGGCTCCTCGGGTCGCAGGAAGGTGCTGAGCGGGTGCTTGTTCACTTCGTCCACGATCTTGGCGTAGGCGCGCGTGCTCGCCTGGAGACCGGTCCATGGCACCGTCTCGGGCGTTTCGCGATCGGTGTGGAAGTAGTGGAAGAACTCGCTGGTCGCGACGCCCGGCGTGAAGCGATAGAGGCGGCCCAGATCGCCGGCCGGCGGACGTGGATTCGGCTCGGTGAGCAGCGGCACGCCGAACATCTTGAACGCGTTCACCGCGATCGCGGTCAGCTCGGGCCGCGACGGCCCGCCCGCGTACCACTGCTGCGCGGTGTACATGTTCGACCAGTGCAGGCCGTCGCCGGCGATGTAGCGCGGGCGCACATAGGTTTGAATCGTCGACGGATGCTCGCAGTTGATCGAGAGCGCGGTTTTCGCGAACAGCTTCGTCTTGTTGGCCGGATCGTTCAGCCAGACGCCGCCCACGGCTGAACCGGGGCCGGTGTTGTGGTGGCCATCGAGGCCGACGAACACCATCGTCCGCCGGCGCTGCGCCTGCGGGATCGCGGCGTAATACTCGGCGAGGCCGATCATCGCCGCCACGCCGCCCGCGTTGTCGCCGGCGGCCTCGAACCAGCCGTCGCGGTGCGCGACGATGTAGATCGTTTCGTCGGTGGCGCCCGGCAGCGTGCCCCACACGAGCGCGGTCTTCAGGTTCGGCACCATCTGCACGTCGAGCGTCGCCTTCACCCGCGCGGTCTGGCCCGGCGGCAGCGCGGCGACGAGATCGCGCACCGCGAGGCCGTCGTTCCCGCCGAGCGTGAACGCGGGCGCCTTCGTGTTCGATGGGTACGCCTGGTAGCGCATGTTGCCCGGCAGCATGTCGGTCTCGAAGATGGCGGCGGCGCCGCGGTCGTCGGCGCGCTTCACGGCTTCCTCGCTGTGGGTGCCGAGCATCGTGTAGGTGAAGACCGCCTTGCCCTCGAGGTTCCTGCCCAGAAGATCAGCGGCGCTCCCGAGCCCGGCATACACCGCCTCGACGTCGATCCCGCCCGCCGGCAGCGCGTTCGCTCGATAGTCGGGTTGAGCGGAATCGAGGGTAATCGTCCGGCCGCCGCCGGTCACCGTCACGTCCCATCGCTCCGGGAACCATTGCGGGCTCAGATCCAGCGGCTGAATGCGAACCTCGCTCATGCCGATCGACTTGAACTTGGCCGCCAGCCACGCCGCGTTCTCCGCGTCGGCGGAGGTCCCGATGATGCGCCCCCAGAACTTCGGATGGCCCTGATCGCGGTAGCGCCGGGAGATCGCCGCTTGTTCCTCGACCAGGCGATGAAGATGTCTGCCGTCGATCCGGCGGTAGGCCTGCTCGCCCGGCGGCAGCGGCCATTCGAGCAGCGCGTCCTCGAGCTTCCCGGAGGGCGCGGCGAGCAGCGTGCTGCGCGGAGGAGCGGCGCCGGACTCGGTCTGCGCCAGCGGAGCGCGCGAGAGAACAGCTATCCCACAGGCAACCAGGGAAAGCACCACGGCGCCGATCGTCGTCTTCCGCATACTGAGCTCCTGTGACTGGCGTCTGTCCACGGGAACATATCGCGGTTTCGCGCGTCAGGCGCGCTAATTACGCCAGCGAGCTCAGTTGTGGTAGGCGTAGAGCCGAACGCGCGATCCGTCGGGGCCGCGGGTGAGCGCGCCGATGGTCGCGCCGGCGATCGTGAGATAGTCCACCGAATCCACCTCTTCGGAGCCGATGCGGATGGCGGTGCGCGTGTGCGGTTGAATCAGCAGGGCGCCCTGCCGCGACCAGCCGGCGATCCACCCTTCGCCCGCATCCTGCGAGTGAAAGAATCGCCCGTCGAGCGCTCCCATCGCGTCGCGCTGTCCCGATAGCACATTCACCATCACCAGCCTGGTGGTGTCGCCGTCGAACGCCGAGCAGATCGCCGCTCCCGTCTGGAACCCGAACGCCTCGCATTGGACGTCGAGGTGGGATGTCATCCACGGCGTTCGCTCGCGGCCATCGAGCAACGACAGCGTCGACCTCGTCCGGGCGCGCGTGTGCAGCAGGCGCCCGAGTCTTGTCGCTCCCAACGGCGCGTTCTGCCACTCCCTCTGCATGGCGAGCAGCCTGCGTTTGCCGGCGGCGATCGGTTGGAGCACGGTGCCAGGTGTCCTGGGCGCGTCGAAGATGTGCTGCTCGAACGATCCCGAGCCGATCGTGCCGCTTGCCTCGACGATGGCGCGGTCGTGATTCCAGCCGACGAGCGACCAGCGCTGCGACGCCGCGTCGACGGCCAGCCGCCCGTACGCGACCGGCAACGGCAGCGACCACAGGGTTTGATTGGCCGCCAGATCCGTCAGCCGCAGCATCGATCCCTCTTTTTCGCGCAGCAGCACCAGCAACCGGCCTTCGCCGGCAAACCACGCGTCGTCTGCGACGAAGCTCGAGAGCGGACCGTTGATTGCGCCCGCGTGGATCGTGATCTCCTCGTCTTCGTCTTCCGAGCTCACGGCCAGGTATCGGCCACCCGGCGAGAGTCGCAGGTCGGAGGCTTCGAACGGGATCGCCACGTCGGCCATCGGCGGCGCGTCGATCGTGGTGATCGCGTACGGCAATGCCGGAACAAGGAAGGGATCGGCGACGAAGCGATCGGCGAACGTCTTCGACCCGAGGAACAAGGCGACGCATCCGGCGACAGCCACCGGCACCGTCGCATAGCGAGAGCGCCGCGCCTTCGAGACGGCGATCGCCGCAGCAACCGACAGCGTCAGCACGCCCGCGGCCGGCCACTGGCGAGCCGACGCGTGCAGATCGATCGGGTGCAGGCCCGACAGTGCGATGAGCAACCAGAGAAAGGCCGCCGCCGACGCCATCGCACCGATCAGCCATGCCACAGCCGCCTCGCTGTCTTCGCGTTTCTGTCTGGCGGCGAAGGCCAGCAGCGCGACCGCGCAAACGATCAATGTCAGCGCCAGCCGCGGATGGCTGCCGCTGCCAAACGCGGTGTGCTCTCGCCACGTCAGCAGTCCCGCGCCGGCTACGGCTGCCGTGGCGGTGGCGACCAGCACCGGCACTGCCGGCCACGCCAGGGCGAGCGAGCAGAGAAACACCAGGCCCAGTTGCTGATAGGCGATGGCCAGGATCAGAGTGATCCACGCGACGACGCGCGGCGCCCCGAAGGCGAGTCGCCGTCTCGGCGCTACCGCGCCGAGCCGCGTATCGACCACGTCCAACACGGCCTGGACCCGGGTGACGTCCTCGGGACGCAGACGCATCGACCGACGGCGATGGCCGGCATCCATCGCCACGAGTTGTGCTTCGCCGCGCTTGCCCGCCTCGACGCGCAGGGTCGTCAGGCTCGAGTAGGCGAGCGTGTGGCGGGTCGCGGCGTCTTCGCTCCACGAGACTCCGCCGTCGGACAGCGTCACCGACGCGGTGCCCTCGGCCGCGTGAAACGTCGCCGCGTCGCCCAGCGGCGCCGTGGTGCGGCCGGCCGCGGCCTCAATCGCCTGGATGCGGCGCGCCAGGCTCGGGTGCGTCGCGCGCCGTTCGACCTCCGGATCCCACCGGCGCGGCAGCCGCGCCGTCGCGTGCAGCTTGATCAGCGCGCGAATCATCGCGCCGGGATCGCCGGTCAGCGCGACGGCGCGGAGATCGCTGGGCGTTTCGTGGACCTGCTGACGCGCAGCGCGCAGCATGATCGCGACGAAGACCAGCACCGGCCATCCCCACAGCACAGTCGCCAGCGAGCCGGGCGCGACCCGGCTGACAACAGACACCGTCAACGTCGCTGCAGCGATGAGGCCGAGGCTGATCGCGCTCAGCTGACGAAGCCGCCTGGGGTTGAAGTGCTCGATATGCGCCAGCTCGTGGGCGAGCACCGCGGCCAGTTCGTCCTCGTCGAAGCGTTCGACCAGCGTGCTGCTCACCAGCACCGTCGGCCGCCGCGACGAGGGCAGCGCGACGGCGTTGGCGAAGACGCCGCCGTGCACGTCCACCTGTTTCAGGGTGACGTGTCGAAGACCGCAGGCGTCGACCATCCTGGTGAACCGCGCGACAAGCGCGGCGTCGTCGATCGGATGGGCGCGAAGAATTGCGCTGGCGACAGCCTGGAAGTTCCACGCCCACGCGATCAGGACGATCGTCAGGGTTGCTGCCGCGATCCCCTCGCGCGGCGCCGCGGCGCTGATCAGCGCCGGCGTGGCGGCCACGAGCATCCAATACCCGTAGATCGCGACGATCAACCGACCGAAGAACGAGAGATACCCGCCAAGCGTCCACGTCTCCTGATGGAGCCGCCGGCTCGCCGGGTAGCCGGCGGCGATGCGTGCGATCAAGAGGACGGACCACCCCCAGATGAAATGGAGGCCGCCCGCGAACGACACGAGCGCCATGCAGACGCCGATCACGGCTCCCGAGCGTGTCCGATTTGCGAAAAGCCGCTCGGCGAGCGTCGGGTCGTCGCCAAGCGCCGCGATCTGACGGTCAGACCAGAGCGCGTACATCGCAGGAAACAGCGACGCGAGCACGACCAGGGCCGGTACGAATGAAGAATCCACCGATCGTCTTGTCGGCGCGAGCCGATGCGGTGGACAGTTGGAAAAAGCGTGAAGGGCGATGACGAATTCGTCAGCGAGTCTGGCTGCCGCGTTTCAACCGCTCGGCCGCCTCGATTTCGCGCCTCGCCTCGGCGGCCCGGCCCTGCCGCTCGTAGACGTCGGCAAGCACGTAGTGGCCGAGCGGCGCCATGCGCGGCTCGGGCTTGTTGGTCAACCCCTTGCGCGCCCATTCCTCGGCGCCGGTCAGATCGCCGGCGTCGTAGAGCGCCTTCGCGAGGAACAGCTGGCCGGTGCCGAACGTCGGATCGATCTCGACGGTCTTGCGGTAGTGCGCGATCGCTTCCTGGGCGCGGCCCGCCCGCTGCAGCAGCTTGGCGGCGTTGAACGCCGCGCGATACGCCTTCGGGTTGCTCGCCAGTTCGCGCTCGTACGATTCGATCGCCTTGGCGGTCTGTCCCTGGCCTTCGTAGGCGAGGCCCAGATCGAAGTGGGCGACCGCGAGGTCCGGCTTCTTCTCGAGCGCCGTCTTCAGCGCCTGTTCCGCCTCGTCGAACCGCTGCGCCTCGATCCGGCTCTCGGCGAGCTTCAGCAGCAGCCGGTGCTCGTCGACTTTGCGCTCGAGCGCGTCGGCGATGATCGCCTCGGCGCGCGCGAAGTCGCGCTTGCGCATCCACAGGTCGGCGAGCTGCCACAGCACCTTGCCGTTCCTCGGATCGAGCTCGCGCGCGCGCTCGAATCCCACCCGCGCTTCGTCGAGCCGTCCCTCGTCCTTGTAGGCGAGCGCCAGGCTGAAGAGCGCGTTCTGATGCTCGCTGTCGCGCGCCAGCGCGTCGCGGTAGGCGGCAATCGCATCCTCGGGGCGCTTCAGCTTTTTGTAGAAGTTGCCGAGCAGCATGTAGCCCTCGACGATCTCCGGATCCTGGTCGAGCGCCTGCCGCACGGTCGCGATCGCATCGTCGATCCGGTTCTCGCTCGAGAGCGCCGCCGCCTCCTTCATCAGGTTGTAGAGGCCGATCTTGTCCTTCGGATCGCCGCGCGCCGGGCCTGCCATCCTCTGCAGGCTGACGCTGCCGGCGACATACCCCAGCGCAGCGAGCCGCTCTTCGGTCTCCGAGTCGATCGCGCGCGGTCCTTGAGGCGCGCCGGCCCGCGCGGTCTTCGATTCGAACTCATCGAGCGCGCGGCCGAAGAGATCGAGCCGCGCCGCAGCCGCCTGCGCCTGGTCGCGTTCCTCGCGCGGGTCGGTCGCCAGGTCGTAGAGCTCGGGCCGCGGCGCCCGAATCAGCTTGAAGCGGCCATCCTGGATCGCCCGCAGCTCGCTCCAGCCGTAGTGGTAACGGGGATACCAGCTTTCGCTGTGCGCGATCAGCCCGAGGTGTTGTCCGCGCGCCAGCGGCATCAGGTCGGCGCCCTGCACCGGTTTCGGCACCGGCACGCCGAGGAGCGACAGCGCCGTCGGGGCAACGTCGACGATGCGGACCTGGTCGGAGATGACGGCGGCCGGCACGCCGGGGCCGCTGATGACGAGCGGGATGCGGGTTGCGCCTTCGTAGATGAAGAAGCCGTGCGTCGGCTCGCCGTGCTCGCCCAGCATTTCGCCGTGGTCGCCGACGACGACGATCAGCGTGTCGTCGAGGCGACCGGCGTCGCGCAGCGCGTCGACGAGGCGCCCGACCTGCGCATCGGCGCTCGATATCTCGGCGTCGTAGGCGCCGTCGCGGGTCCGCGGAAAGCGCGACCGGTACGGTTCGGGCGCCTCGTAGGGCGTATGCGCGTCGTAGAGATGCACCCAGGCGAAGAACGGCTGCGTCGCGTCGGCCTTCAGCCACTCGAGCGCGTGATCGACGACCTCGCCGCCCGGCCGCTGGATCGTGTCCATCATCGAGGCGTTCTCGTACTTGTCGAGGTCGAAATCGTCGAAGTAGCGATCGAACCCCTGCGAGATGCCCCAGCGCCGATCGAGGACGAACGCGCCGACGAAGCCGCCGGTGCGGAAGCCGCGCTCGCGCAGCATCTCGGCGAGCGTCAGCTGATCGTCGTCCAGGTAGAAGCCGCCGTTGTCGCGGACGCCGTGCCATGCCGGAAACGTTCCGGTCATCAGCGACGAGTGGGCTGGCAGCGTGAGCGGCGCCACCGTCGACGCGTGCTCGAACCGCAGCCCCGAGGCGGCAAGCGCGTCGAGCCGCGGCGTCTGCGCCTGCGCGTAGTGATAGCTGCCAAGTCGATCGGCGCGAACCGTATCGAGCGAGACGAGCAGCAGGTTGCGCGGGCGGGCCGGCGTCAGGAGGTGCAAACCCGGGATCGGACCAACCAGCAGGGTCCACGCGCCAGCCAGCAGTACGAGGCCGAACGCCGCGAGAGCGGAGCGGCGCAGCCAGCCGCTGGCGCTCATTGCCCGCTCCGATCCGCGGCCAGCTTCCGCAGCTCGTCGCGCGCCGCCGCGAAGCCGGGTTGGAGCTGCAGGGCGCGCTCGAAGTACGGCCGCGCCTCGCGCCCCCGCCCCTGGCGCGCGAGCGCGAGCCCGAGGTTGAAGACGTAGCGATGGTCGGTGGCGTCGCGCTCGACAGCGCTGCGGAAGGCGCGCTCCGCTTCGTCGAGGCGGCCGTTGCCGCCGAGCGTCATGCCGAGCGCGTTCCACGCCGACGCGCTGGTCGGGTCGACCGCGACCGCGTCGCGGAAGCTGGCCAGCGCGGCGTCGACCTGGCCGAGGTCGCGCTGCAGGGTGCCGAGCCGCTCGCGGACACCCGGGTCGGCTGGCCTCAGCGGCAGCGCGGTTTTCAGCGCGGCAATGGCGTCCTCAGGGCGACCGAGCTGCTGCGAGAGGTCGGCGTCGAGCAGCGCGAGCTGCGCGCCGCGCGGGTTCTTCGATCGGCCTTCGCGCACGATCGCCAGCGCCGGCTCGGGCCCGGCTGCGGCCCGCCGCGTCTCGGCCCATCCGGCCCATGCATCTTCCAGCGTCGGCGCGAGCCGGGCCGCCCGCTCGAAATGCGGCGCCGCACGATCCGGCTGGTTCAAGCCGGCGAAGGCGCGCGCGAGATAGAGGTGCGACTCGAAGCTCTCGATGCCGTCCGCCAGCAGCGCCTCGAAGCCGCGCGCGGCGGCGGCGAACTCGCGCCGGTTCAGCGCCAGGATGCCGTTGCGCATCACCTCGTTGGCGCGGCGGAACTCGCGGATCTTGTCCTTCGGGTCGGCCCCCGGCGTGGAGGTGGTCGCGCCGCCGCTGGCGTAGCCGAGCGCGCCGAGACGCTCGAGCTGATCGGCCGGCACCGCGGCTGCGCCGGCACCGGCGCTGACGCGCCGTTCCGCTTCGAGCATCTTCGCCAGCGCCGCGCGCAGCGCGGCTGCTTCGGTCGGCCGCTCGTCCGCCAGGTTGCGTGTTTCGTGGGGATCGGCGCCGAGATCGTAGAGCTCGGGCCGCGGCGCCAGGACGTACTTCATCGATCCGCGGCGCAGCACGCGCAGGTCGCTCCACCCGAAATGGAGCAGCGGGACCAGCGACTCGGCATATTGCGGGCTGGCCGCGGTCGGCGCTGCGCCGCCGCGCAACGCGGCGGCCAGGCTGGTGCCCGCGGGCTGCCAGCCGTTTGGCGGCGCGATGCCCAGGAGATCGAGCGAGGTCGGCAGCAGATCGACCAGGCCGACGTTCGACTCGATTCTGCCGCCGGCGACGATGCCGGGTCCGCGGAGGATCAGCGGCACCGCGAGCGTCGTCTCGTAGACGAAGAAGCCGTGGAGCGTCTCCTCGTGCTCGCCGAGCCCCTCGCCGTGATCGGATGCGACCGCCAGCAGCGTCTGCGATGCCAGCCCCAGCCGCTGCAGCGCATCGTCCAGCTCGCCGACCAGCGCGTCGGCGTACGCGACCTCGCCGTCGTAGGGGCGGTCGCGGTAGCGCGTCGCGTACGGCTCCGGCGGTTCGTACGGGTCGTGGGGTTCGTAGAGATGCACCCAGAGGAACAGCCGATCGGCGGCGCGCTCCTCGTCGAGCCATGCGATCGCCGACCGCACCGTGTCGGCGCCGCGCTTCTGCAGCGTCGCCAGCAGGTCGGCGTTGTCCGTTTTCGGGAAACTGTCGTCGTAGCGATCGAATCCGCGCGCGAAGCCGCCGCGGCGATCCAGGACGATGGACGAGACGAAGGCCGCCGTCTTGAACCCGCGGCCTTTCAGCATCTCCGCAAGCAGCGGCGTTGGCGGCAGTTCGGCCGGCGAGAGGTTGTCGCGCACGCCGAGCTCCCACGGCAGGCGGCCCGTGAAGATCGTTGCGTGCGACGGCCGCGTCAGCGGGACGTGTGAGGTTGCATGGGCGGCAAAGCCGCCATCACGCGCGATCCGATCGAGCCGCGGCGTCAGGGCCGATGCGCCGTAGACCCCGACGCGGTCGGCGCGCAGCGTATCGATGGTGACGAGCACGAGATGCCGGGCGGTCGCCGGCGGACGCGGGGTCGAGCACGACGCCATCGAGCAGGCGGCCGCGGCGAGCAGCCATGCGACAAGATGGCGAATGTGCGGGCGCGGGCGGGCGGCAGGGATCCCGCCTTCGAACATGGCGGCATCCTATGCGCTGCTGCCGGCACGCGCAAGACGGCCCGGAATGCCTTGACACCTCGGCTCAGCCTTGCTACAAAGCCGCAGCACTTTCCGCACACACCGAAGAGCGCCGCGACGCGTGCGTTTTTCGATCGGGCGTTTCCGTCACCGCTACGGATTGAGTCGGCCACTGCAAACGAGGGAGCAGTAGGACCATGCCCAAGGCGAGTTCCCGCGGTCGAGCGTTCTTTCTCTTCGCGCTCCTCATCCTCACCACCAGCCTGCACGCGCAGCGCACGACCGGCGATCTGCAGGGCGTGGTGAGAGACGCGTCCGGGGGCGTGCTGCCCGGCGTCACCGTCAGCGTCAGCGGGCCGAACATCCCGCGCGCGCAGACGACGGTCACCAGCGAGACCGGCAGCTATCGGATCGGCAACCTGCCTCCAGGCACCTACAACCTCAGCTTCGAGCTCACCGGCTTCAAGCCGGTGTCGCTGCAGGGGCTGCGCGTCAATGTAGGCGGCACGCTCGAGCAGAACGTCGGCCTCGAGATCGGCACGCTGTCCGAGAGTGTCAGCGTCACCGCCGAGACGCCGGTCGTCGACACCACCTCGAACGAAGTCGGCGCGACCTTCGACAAGGACTGGGTATCGAACGCGCCATCGCGCCGGTTCGGCTTCTACGATCTCGTGGCCCAGGCGCCCGGCACGGTGAAGGGCGGCGATGGAACGGCCGCGTCCGAACGGCGTACCCAGAGCTTCGGAAGCTCGTTCGACGAGAACGCGTTCCAGCTCGATGGCGTCAACGTCACCGACAACTTCTTCAGCGAGGGGTTTTCCGAGCCGAATCCCGACACGATCGACGAAGTCGAGGTGCTATCGCTCGGCGCGCCGGCGGAATACGGCAACCTGATGGGCGCCGTCTACAACATCGTCACCAAGCAGGGCACCAACCAGTTCCACGGCGACAGCAGCTACTTCTTCCAGTCGAATGATCTGACGTCGAACAACACCAAGGCGATCAAGTTCCCGAACGACAAGTTCGCCGACGCCTGCTCCGACGATCCGACCGCCCGCTGCCCATGGACGCGCGGCAAGTATTTCGAGGCGACGGCGCAGCTCGGCGGCCCGATTGTCAGGGACCGGCTGTGGTTCTTCGCGTCATACGGGCACCAGAAGGACAAGTTCACGCGCGTCGGCGTGAACTCGGAGTTGCCGGGCAGCGCGATCGACACGACGAAGGATCGCATCCTCACCAAGGCCACGCTGCAGTTGACGCCCAGCCAGCGCCTGGTCGGCAACTTCCATCGCGATCGATCGCCGAGCGACACCGGCTACAGCTTCAACGAAACGCCGTCCACCGCCTGGACGCGCACGCAGACGGCGCCGACGCCGGGCGTCGCCTACACCGCGACGCTCTCGAACCGGACGCTGCTGGACGTGCGCTACTCGGGTTTCTATGGGGGCGTCACCGGGTATCCCTCTGATCCGAGTCAGCCACTCAACCAGCCCCGCAAGTACGACGGCATCACCGGCTTGATCAGCGGCGGCAACTACTACTGGTATCAATACGACGCCAGCCGGACCACCGCGACCGCCAAGGTGTCGCACCACGCGGATCAATTCCTGGGCGCGGAGCAGGACTTCCACTTCGGCGTGCAGTACAACCAGGCCGGCGTGTCGGGGGTGTACGGCTACAACGATTTCATCTACACCTACCTTGCGGACGGCCTGCCGTATGGTTACGGAAAAGTGCGCGACACCTACAGCTATGGGTCCATAGCGCGCAACGTCGGCGCCTTCGTCGACGACAGCCTCCGGCTCGGCAACCGGGCGACGTTGAACTTAGGGGTTCGAATCGATCACAGCAGCGCCTTTGCGCCGGTGCAGGACGAACTGGACGACAACGCGCAGCCGACCGGCCGAACGTTTCCGAAGGCGGATTTCTTCAAGTGGAACAGCGTGTCACCGCGCGTGGGTTTGAACTGGAAGGTCACCGGCGACGGGAAAACCATCATCAAGGCGCATTGGGGCCGGTACCATCCGCAAATCACCACTGGTGAGTTCGCCAACATCATCGGCCCCAACGTCAAGCCGTACTTCATCGGGACCTACAACTTCTCGAACAACCGGATTGAGGATTTGGAGCTCGAGAGCAGCAGCGACAACCTGAGCGTCGCGTCCGATTACCACCCTCCGCGAACCGATCAGTACATTCTCGCTTTCGAGCGGGAGCTGACGGCGAAGATGGGCCTGCAGGTGAACTACGTGCATAAACGCGGACGCGACTACGGCACGTGGACCGACACCGTGGGCACCTACGTTCAGGTGCCGGTCGTCGACAACTCGGGCAAGGATCCCACCGGTAACACGATCAATATCTTCCGGCTGACGAGCAGCGTGGGCGCACGAAAGTTCGAGCTGGGGAATTCAGACGAGCTGCGCACCGACATCAATGCGATCAGCGTCAACCTGACCAAGCGGATGACCCGCTGGTACGCCAACGCGGGGGTCACCTATCTGCGATCAACCGGGGCACTGGGCGGCAGCCTGCGCAGCACGTCGATTCAGCAGCGCAGCGCGCTCGAGTTCAGCATCTTCGGGCGCAACCCCAACGATTTCGTCAATCTTGACGGGCGCCTCGTTGGCGACGTCGGCTGGCAGGGCAAATTCCAGGGTGTTGTCCGGCTGCCGCTTGGCCTTCAGGCATCGGCGAGCTTCGACGCGCGCGAGGGC
>Ga0207675_100002779_pt1 | contig 17193 bp, 17 predicted proteins | sample KBSSwiS42_FD_184305 | JGI IMG/M metagenome (GOLD analysis project Ga0207675, IMG submission 184305) | Switchgrass rhizosphere microbial communities from Kellogg Biological Station, Michigan, USA - KBS Switchgrass S4-2 (SPAdes) (version 2) | ecosystem: Host-associated > Plants > Roots >... | reverse complement strand
ACTCGGGTTCGACTGGCCCATGGACTATGAGGATCTGGCCCCGTATTACGACAAGGTCGAGATGCTCATCGGCGTATACGGCTCCAGCGAAGGCATGGAAAACACGCCGGATTCACCGTCCGGCGTCCTGTTGCCCCCGCCGAAGCCGCGCGTCAGCGACCTGCTGGTGCAGCAACGTGCACGCAAGCTCGGCATTCCCGTCATTCCGTTTCACCGTGCCGTGCTCACGCGGCGCCTCGATCACCTGCGCATTCCGAAGCTGCTGCACCCGGGCAATGCCAAAGCCCAGGCCATCCTGGCCGCCGACATGCAGAAACGCAGCGCCTGCTTCTGGGCCACACCCTGCGGCCGCGGCTGTTCCATTCGGGCTAACTACCAGTCGACGACCGTGCACCTGCCGCCGGCGCTCGACACCGGCAATCTCGACATCGTCACCGACGCCATGGTGCGCGCGGTCACGAAGCGCAAGGACGGCAAGGCCGAAGGCGTGGTGTACATCGACCGCAAGACCGGCGCCGAGCATCGCGTGAAGGCGCGCGTGGTGGTGCTCGCGGCGAGCGCGCTCGAGTCGGTGCGCATCCTGCTGAACTCCGGTGTGGCCAATTCCAGCGGCAAGGTCGGCAAATACATCATGGACACGGTGGGCGCGGGCTTCGGCGGACAGATCCCGCTGCTCGAAAACCTGCCGCTGCACAACGAAGACGGCGCCGACTTCGGCCACATGTACGTGCCGTGGTGGCTCTACAAGGAGCAACTCGCCGGCAAGCTCGGTTTCGCGCGCGGTTATCACTTCGAATTCGGCGGCGGCCGGCGTATGCCCGACATGGGCACGACAGCGGGCCTCGAATGGCTCAACGGCGGCACGTACGGCCGCAAGTTGAAGGAGGACGCGCGCCGCTACTACGGCTCGTTCGTGTACTTCTCGGGACGCGGCGAGATGATTCCCAACGACGATTGTTACGCCGAGCTCGATCCCGCGGTGAAGGACAAGTTCGGCATTCCCGTGCTGCGCTTCCACTGGAAGTGGTCGCCGCACGAGATCGGCCAGGCCGCGCACGTGGAAAAAACCGCGGCCGGCATCATCGAAGCCATGGGCGGGCGTTATTCGCGGCCGCCGCAAAGCGGCGAGAAGGGCATCAAGCAGGGCGGCGTCATCATCCACGAAGTCGGCGGCGCGATGATGGGCTCGGATCCGCAGAAGTCGGTGACCAACAGCTTCGGCCAGTGCTGGGACATGAAGAACCTGTTCATCACCGACGGCGCCACGTTGTGTTCCAACGCGGACAAGAATCCGACGCTGACCATCATGGCGCTCGCCTGGCGCGCGTCGGATCACATGTTGTCGCTCATGAAACGCAAGGAGCTGTGAGCATGGACCGGCGCACCACCATCAAGTGGATGTTCGCGGCCGCGGCCACGGTGCCGTCGCTGCGCGTCTACGGCTACACGGCCGAGCCGTTCGCCCGCGACGTCGCGCCCGATCAGGCGGGCTACGGCACGGACCCCGATCTCGTCAGGGAATGGCGGGCCGGCGGCCCCTGGCCGCTGACGCTGGGCGTGCGTGCCAGACTAACTACCGCGGCGTTGTGCGATCTCATCATCCCGGCAGACGAGGCTTCGCCGTCCGCGTCGTCCGTGGGCGTGGTGGACTTCATCGACGAGTGGATCAGCGCGCCGTATCCACAGCAGCGTGGCGACCGCGACATCGTGCTGGATGGACTCACCTGGCTGGAGGCCGAGTCGCAGCAGCGCTTCGGCAAGGCCTTTGCCGCGCTCGAATCGGTTCAGAAGAACACGATCGCCGACCAGATCTGTTCCGCGGCGCGGGCAAAACCCGAGCTCGCCGCCGCCGCGAAGTTCTTCGCGAAGTTCCGTGACCTTACGGCGGGCGGGTTCTACACCACGCCGGTGGGCATGAAGGACATCGGGTACACGGGCAACGTGCCGCTCGATCGCTTCGACGGCCCACCGCTCGAGGTCTTGAAGAAAGCCGGGCTGGCCTGAGTGCGCACAGCCTGTCTGTTCGTTCAGTGACGCGGCGCTTGCGCCACGGCCCACAGGTCCACGCGTTCCACGCCTGCCGTGAGCAACTCGGCGCGCAGCTCGTTGACCGTGCTGCCGGTGGTGATGACGTCGTCGACGATGGCCACGTGATTCGCCGCTGTCAGTCTCTCGAGCGCGCGGCCCTTCCCTGCCGCGAACGCGCCGCGCACATTGCGATGCCTTTCGGCGACGTCGAGCGCGGTCTGCGACGGCGTGTCGCGAACCCGGATGACCGCGCGGCGTGCCACCGGAATCCCGAGCATTCGCCCGGCATACCGCGCAATCGCGTCGGCCTGGTTGAAACCGCGCTCGCGCCAGCGGCGCGCGTGCAGCGGCACGGGTAGCAGCAACTTCGGCAATGACACTTCGCGCCGCCGCGCGACTTCCGCCAGCAACACGCCGAGCACGCGTGCGTGCGCGATGACGCCGCGATACTTGAGCTGGCGGATCATCTCGTCGACGGGATGTTCGTAACGCAGCGCGACCAGCGCCCCGTCGCAGCCTGAGTCCCATGGCAGGTCGGCGTGACAGACCTCGCACAGGTCGAGGTCGAGCGAAGCGCCGGCGAATCCGCAAAGGCAGCAACGCGGCGGAAAAATCGTGGCCGCGAGCAGGCGGGAGAGGCGCCGCGAGCCCGTCAACCGGATGCGGGTCAATTGGTTGACAATGCCGCCGTGCCTGTCGAACATGCCGTCAGCGTCGGCTTCCCGCGCCCCGGGCGCCAGCCGGAAATCTGATGTAAATCAATAATTAGGGAGCCCGATGAACGCACCGCGCCACGACTGGAGCCTCGCCGAGGTCGAAGCCCTGTTCGCCCTGCCATTCGCGGATCTCATGTTCCGCGCCCAGCAGGTGCATCGCGAACATCACTCGGCCAACGCCGTGCAGATGAGCACGCTGCTGTCCATCAAGACCGGAGCCTGTCCCGAGGACTGCGCCTACTGCCCGCAGAGCGTCCGCTACGAAACCGGGCTCGAACGCGAGAAGTTAGTCCCGCTCGACGAGGTGCGCGCACGCGCGCAGGCCGCGAAAGACGCGGGCGCCACGCGGTTCTGCATGGGTGCGGCCTGGCGCTCGCCGAAGAAGAAGGACGTCGAAGCCGTGGCGGCGATGGTGCGCGAGGTGCGCGCACTCGGCATGGAAACCTGTGCGACGCTCGGCATGCTGACGCGAAGCCAGGCGCTCGAGCTCAAGGATGCCGGCCTCGATTACTACAACCACAACGTCGACACGAGCCCGGAGTTCTACGGCGAGATCATCACCACGCGCACCTACCAGGATCGTCTCGACACGCTGGCGGCGGTGCGCGACGCCGGCCTCAACGTGTGCTGCGGCGGCATCGTCGGCATGGGCGAAACGGTGCGCGATCGCGCCTCGATGCTGGCGACGCTCGCCAATCTTCCACAGCATCCCGAGAGCGTGCCCATCAATCAGCTGGTGCGTGTGCCCGGCACGCCGCTGGCCGGCGCCGCCGCCGTCGATCCCTTCGATTTTGTGCGCACCATAGCGGTCGCGCGCATCGCGATGCCGAAGGCTTCGGTGCGGCTCTCCGCCGGCCGTGAAGTCATGAACGATGAATTGCAGGCGCTGTGTTTCCTCGCCGGCGCGAATTCGATTTTCTACGGCGAAAAACTTCTGACCACCGGCAATCCCGATGTCGCACGCGACCGCGCGCTGATGACGCGGCTGGGAATCGAGCCGCTGATTCCGGCCGGCCTCGCGGCCGGCAATGGCGACGCGCAACCCGGTGAACACGTTCACGGACCGGGCTGCGCACACGAACCCACCACCGCTCGTCCGACAGCCGCATGCAGCGCGACGCGGCAGCGCTGAAGGTTGCGCTCGCCGACCTCGAGCAACGCAGCCTCCTGCGGCGACGACGCGCCGGCAGCGGCGCGTTGCTCAACTTCTGCAGCAACGATTACCTCGGCCTGAAGGATCATCCCGAGGTCGTCCGTGCATTCATCGGCGCCGCGGAAAAGTTCGGTGTGGGAAGCGGCGCGTCCCACCTGGTGACGGGCCACGGGCCCGAACACGAGGCGCTCGAGGAAGAACTCGCCGCGTTCACCGGGCGCGAAAAGGCACTGGTCTTCTCTACCGGCTACATGGCGAACATGGGCGTTATTGGCACATTAGCGGATCAAAACGCCATCATCGTCTCGGACAAGCTCAACCATGCGTCATTGATCGATGGCTGCCGGCTCTCGGAAGCCGAGGTGAAACGCTATCGGCACGGCGATGCGGCGCATGCCGCGGAGCTTCTCGGGGCGGCAGGAACCGGCACGACTCTCCTGGTCACTGACGGCGTCTTCAGCATGGACGGCGACATCGCGCCGCTGCCGGCGATGGTCCGCGCGGCGCGCGAATCGAAAGCCTGGCTCGTGGTCGATGATGCGCACGGACTCGGCGTCATCGGCAAACGCGGCCGTGGCAGCTGCGAGCACTTCGGACTTGGATCCGGCGAAGTACCCGTGCTCATCGGCACGTTCGGCAAAGCGTTCGGCACCTTCGGCGCGTTCGTGGCGGGCGATGCCGACCTCATCGAGTGGTTCATCCAGAAGGCGCGCACCTACATCTACACCACCGCATTGCCGCCCGCGGTGGCGGCCGCGACTCGGGCGGCCCTGCGCGTGAGTGAGCGCGAAAGCTGGCGACGCGAAAAGGTGCGGGCGCTCGCACGGCGGCTGCGCAGCGGACTGCACGAGCTCGGCATCGGGGAAAAGTCATCCCCGGAATCCCCGCCTGACACCACCATCGTCCCGGTGATTCTCGGTGAGCCTGCCCGGGCGCTCGCCGCGAGCGAGACGCTGGAAAAACAGGGGTTTCTCGTCACCGCGATCCGGCCGCCGACGGTGCCGGCCGGCAGCGCGCGCCTGCGCATCACGCTGTCCGCGGCGCACGAAGAATCCCAGGTGGACGCCCTGCTCGCCGCGTTGTCGGCGGCGGTGGCCGCATGAATTCGGGTCGCATGCAGACGGGTGATCCACGCCAGATCTTCGCGCTCGATCGCCGTGCCGTGGCGCGCGCCTTCGATCTCGCCAGCGCGCGTTACGACGAGGCGGCCGCGCTGCAGGACCGGGTGCGCGGTGAGCTCCTGTCGCGGCTCGACGAGCTCGCGGTGCAGCCACGGCAGATCCTCGATCTCGGCGCGGGCACGGGACATGGCGCACGTGCGCTCAAGCGCCGTTACCCGAAGGCCGTGGTGGTGGCGGCGGATATCGCCCCCGGAATGCTGGCGCGCGCACGGCTGCAATCGCGCTGGCTGCGGCGCTTCGAGCGCGTGCGCGCCGATGCGTATTCGTTGCCCTTCGCCGACGGCGCCTTCGACCTGGTGTTCAGCAACTTGATGCTGCAGTGGTGCGACGACCTCGACGCCGTGTTCGGCGAAATCGCGCGCGTGCTCAAGCCCGGCGGACTGCTGTTGTTCAGCACTTTCGGTCCGGACACGCTGTTCGAGCTGCGCGAGGCCTGGAACAGCAGCGGCGACGCGCGCAATCACGTCAATCATTTCTTCGATCCACACGCGCTGGGCAGCGCGCTCATGCACGCGCAACTCGCCGAACCGGTGCTCGACGTGGATCGCATCGTCTCGGGATACACGGATGTCATGAGCCTGATGCGCGAGCTCAAGACCATCGGCGCGCACAACGTCACCCAGGGCCGCGCGCGCGGGCTCACCGGCCGTGCACGACTCGACGCGATGACGCAGGCCTACGAAGCCCTGCGGCGCGACGGCAAGCTGCCCGCGACCTGGGAAGTGATCCATGCCAGCGCCTGGGGAAGCGCGCGTCCTGCCCCGGAAAATCCAGGCATGCCGCGCGAGACGCTGATTGCTCCCGGCGCGATCCGCCGCCGCGGAAGCACATGAGCCCGGGATATTTCTTCACCGGCACGGACACCGGCATCGGCAAGACGCTGGTGACCGTGGCGCTGACGCGCGCGCTGATCGCTGCGGGCAAGCGCGTGGCCGTGATGAAACCGGTGGCCGCGGGCACGGTGCAGACGCCCGAAGGCGAATTCAACGGCGACGCGCTCGAGTTGTTAGCCGCCAGCAACGTGAAGGCTGCGTATGAAGACGTGAATCCGTGGCTGTTGAAGACGCCGGCATCGCCCCACCTCGCGGCACGCGCCGAGGGCGTATCGATCCGCCACGAGCGCATCGCCGCCGCCTTCGCACGACTGCGTGCCGGATCCGACCTGGTGCTGGTGGAAGGCGCGGGCGGCTGGCTGGCACCCATCTCGTCCACTGAAACCATGGCGGATGTCGCGGAGCGACTCGCACTGCCGGTGGTGCTCGTGGTGGGCATGCGCCTCGGCTGCCTCAATCACGCGCTGCTGACCCGCGATGCACTGCGTGCGCGCGGAGTCCCGTTCGCCGGCTGGTTCGCCAACTTGCTCGTAACCGAAATGCCGCTGGCGAACGCCAATATCGAGACGCTTTCCAGCCGCTTTGGCATGGCGCCGCTGGCAGTGGTACCCGCCGGGACTGACCCTAGTCCCATCCCCGTTCCGGGATGGGCGATCGAGGCGGCAAAAAATCTCCTAAGTCATTGAGTCAGCCTGCAAATTCGCTGGTATAGTCGCGCCCCGTGCAAGCCGCCGCGACCCACATAGACCTGGCCCCGCATTGCTCGCTCAGCGTGCGTGGAGCCGTGCTGTTTTTCGGCGCGATCTGTTTCGCCACCTTCGGCATCGCCGGCGTCGCGACCTTCCTCGGTTTCTGGCCGGTGCTGCCGTTCGCCGGTGCCGAGATGCTGCTCCTCGGCTGGGCATTGCGTTCGAATATGCAAAGACGGCACGACAGCGAACACATCGACATCACCGAGACGGAAGTCACCATCGAGTTCTCGCATGGCTCGGGGCGCACCCCGCCACAGCGCGTCGTGTTCCCGCGCCACTGGGCCCGGGTTAAAATCCGCCGCCCAAATTCGCCCCTCCACCGCGACCAACTCGTCATCGAGTCGCACGGCCGGGTCTGCGAGGTAGGCAAGTTTCTGACAGTGGAGGAGCGTCGCCAGCTGGCAGCCGAATTGAAGCTGCTGATAGGCGGCATGAACCAGTCGCCGGCACTGCCCGTGCGCCCGGTTCCGGATCAGTTTTCCTGAGGTTATCGATGAGCTTTCAAATGAAGAATCGTCATGCGCGCCGTGTGTTGCAGGGCGCCGCCGTATCGCTGTTCGCCATCCTTTCATCGGTTGCACACGCCGATTGGGACGGACTGAACATGCCAGAGGGTGTCACCATCCTCAGCAAGAAGATCTACGACCTGCACATGCTGATCCTGTGGATCTGCGTGGCGATCGCCGTGGTGGTGTTCGGCGCGATGATCTACTCGCTCATCAGGTTCCGTAAGTCGCAGGGCGCGGAAGCCGACAAGACGCTGGTCCACAGCACCAAGGTCGAAATCGTCTGGACCGTGATCCCGATCGTGATCCTGGTCGGCATGGCGGTTCCGATCGCCAAGACGCTGGTCGAAATCGAAGACATGTCCGGTGTCGACCTCAACATCAAGGTCACCGGCTACCAGTGGAAGTGGGAATACGAGTACCTCGGCCAGAACGTCAGCTTCTTCTCGACCCTCAAGCGCGACAGCGACGCCGCCCGCCAGCTCGGCTCGGGCATCGATCCGAAGACTGTTCCCAACTACCTGCTCGATGTGGACAACCACCTGGTGATCCCGGCCGGTCAGAAAATCCAGTTCCTGCTCACCGCGCAGGACGTGATCCACGCCTGGTGGGTGCCCGCGCTGGGCATGAAGAAGGACGCGATTCCCGGGTACATCAACCACATCTGGGTGCAGGTCGATCCCAAGAAGCTCGATCCCAGCAAGCCCGCGATTTTCCGCGGCCAGTGCGCCGAGCTCTGCGGCCGCGACCACGGCTTCATGCCCATCGTGGTCGAAGTGAAGTCGCCGGCGGAATTCGACGAGTGGCTGCGCGCCAAGCAGGCCGAGCAGAAACTCGCCGCGGTGGCGCCGGACGCGCCCGCGGTCACGGCCTCGGCCGCGCCTGCCGCCCTGGCTCAATAAGCGCCGCCCCAGTAAGCAACAGATTCAGACGAGAAGTTAGACATGGCACACGAACACACTGCTGACGATCACCACGACCATCACGGCCCGGCCCACGGCTGGCGCCGCTGGGTGTATGCGACCAATCACAAGGACATCGGCACGATGTACCTGGTGTTCGCCTGCATCATGTTCTTCGTGGGCGGTTTCATGGCGATGATCATCCGCGCCGAGCTGTTCAAGCCCGGCCTGCAGCTGGTCGATCCGCAGTTCTTCAACTCCATGACCACCATGCACGCGCTGATCATGATCTTCGGCGCGGTCATGCCGGCCTGGACGGGTCTCGCCAACTGGATGATCCCGATGCAGGTGGGCGCGCCGGACATGGCGCTGCCCCGCCTCAACAACTTCTCGTTCTGGATCCTGCCGTTCGCTTTCACGCTGCTGCTGGGCACGCTGTTCGTGCCGGGCGGCGCACCGGCCGGTGGCTGGACGCTGTATCCGCCGCTGTCGCTGCAGGGCGGTGACGGCTTCCCGATGGCCATCTTCGCCATCCACCTGATGGGTGCGAGCTCGATCCTCGGCTCCATCAACGTGGTGGTCACCATCATGAACATGCGGGCGCCGGGCGTCGGCCTGCTGAACATGCCGCTGTTCTGCTGGAGCTGGCTGATCACGGCCTACCTGCTGATCGCCACCATGCCGGTGCTCGCCGGCGCGGTCACCATGCTGCTGACCGATCACTTCTTCGGCACGTCGTTCTTCTCGGCCTCGGGCGGCGGCGACCCGGTGATGTTCCAGCACATCTTCTGGTTCTTCGGGCACCCCGAGGTGTACATCCTCATCTTGCCGGCATTCGGCATCGTCTCGGAGATCATCCCGACCTTCTCGCGCAAGCCGCTGTTCGGCTACGACGCGATGGTGTACGCCACCGCGGCCATTGCCTTCCTGTCGTTCATCGTGTGGGCGCACCACATGTTCACCGTGGGCATGCCGCTCGCCGGACAGCTGTTCTTCACGCTGTCGACGATGCTCATTTCAATTCCCACGGGCGTGAAGGTGTTCAACTGGACCGCGACCCTGTGGAAGGGCTCGCTCACGTTCGAGCCACCCATGCTGTTCGCGCTGTCGTTCCTGTTCCTGTTCACCATCGGCGGCTTCTCGGGCCTGATGCTCGCGGTGGTGCCGGCGGACTTCCAGTACCACGACACCTACTTCGTGGTGGCGCACTTCCACTACGTGCTGGTGCCCGGCGCGATCTTCGCCATCATGGCCGGCGTCTATTACTGGCTGCCGAAATGGACCGGCAAGATGTACGACCAGAAACTCGCCACCTGGCACTTCTGGCTGTCGACCATCTTCGTGAACGTACTGTTCTTCCCGCAGCACTTCCTGGGACTTGCCGGCATGCCGCGCCGCATCCCGGACTACTCCACGCAGTTCACCGACTGGAACATGGTTTCCTCGATCGGGGCCTTCGGCTTCGGACTGTCGCAGCTGCTGTTCCCGTACATCATCTGGCAGTGCGTGAAGGCCGGGCAGAAGGCCACGCAGCACGTCTGGGAAGGCTCGCACGGCCTCGAGTGGGAACTGACCTCGCCACCGCCGTACCACAGCTGGACCGAACCGCCGTCGGGTGAGGTCATCAAGCGCGGCGTGCAGCACTGATGGGCACGCTGAAGCAGGCTGAGGACATCGGACGGCGCGCCCGCGTGCGCCGCAGCGCGTGGATCCTCGGCATCGTGGCGCTGTCGTTCTATGTGGCGTTCATCGTCATGTCGGTGGCCCGGGCCTGATGACACACGAGACGCAAAGGCAGCGCGACAACAAGCAGCTGACGCTGAAGCTCCTCGGCTTCGCGCTCGGCAGCTTCGCGTTCGGCTTTGCGCTCGTGCCGTTCTACGACGTGTTGTGCGATCTCACCGGCTTCGGCAATCAGAAGGCGCTCGCCGAGGCGCGCGTCGCCGTCGGCAAGCCCGACGATTCGCGCACGATTACCGTCGACTTCGTCGCGGACCTGCCGTCGGTGGGCAACTGGGAGTTCCGGCCCATGGTCGGGTCGATGAAGGTGCATCCGGGCCGGCTGTACCAGACCGAGTTCTTCGCCCACAACCTCACCGGTCATGCCACGGTCGCGCAGGCCGTACCGAATATCGCGCCCGGCAAGGCCGCGGGTTACTTTCGCAAGACCGAGTGCTTCTGCTTCACGCCACAGAAATTCGCGATCAACGAACAGCGGCCCATGGCGGTCCGGTTCGTGATCGATCCTGCGATCCCGCACTCGGTCGATCGCATCACGCTTTCCTATACTTTCTATGACGAGTTCACGCGAGTGGGCTCACTGAACTAGCAACAGGGAATTTTCATGGCAGACGCGCACGCCCAAGCTGGCAAGTACTACGTTCCCCACGAGAGCAGGTGGCCCATCATCGCCTCGGCCTCGTTCTTCACATTGCTGTTGGGCGCGGTCTGCCTGCTCAATGACTGGCTGCCCGCCTGGGCGATGCTGCCAGGCTTCGCCATGGTGGTGTTCATGTTCATCGGCTGGTTCACCACCGTCATCGGTGAGAACCAGGCCGGGCTCTACGGTCTCGACGTCGACCGCTCGTTCCGCATGGGAATGATGTGGTTCATCTTCTCCGAGGTGATGTTCTTCGCCGCGTTTTTCGGCGCGCTGTTCTACGCACGCGAGCTCGCCGTGCCGTGGCTGGGTGGCGAAGGCACCAAGTCGGTGGGCAACCTGCTGCTGCACCCGGGCTTCGAGAATGCCTGGCCGACCAATGGCCCCGCAAAACTCGGTCCGCGCACGGACGGCACTTTTGAAATCATTCCCGCCTTCGAATTGCCGGCGATCAACACGCTCATCCTGCTGACCTCCGGCGTGACCGTGACCATCGCGCACCACGCGCTGCGGGCCGGCAAGCGCGGTGTGCTCAACCTGTTCCTGGCACTGACGTTCCTGCTGGGCTTCGCGTTCGTCATCCTGCAGGCCACCGAATACCACCACGCCTACGACAAGCTCGGCCTGACGCTCGGCACCGGCATCTACGGTTCGACGTTCTTCATGCTCACCGGCTTCCACGGTTTCCACGTGACGCTGGGCGCCATCATGCTGGTGTGCATCTGGCTGCGAACCATGAAGGGCCACTTCACGCCGCAGCGCCACTTCGCCTTCGAAGCCGTCGCCTGGTACTGGCACTTCGTCGACGTGGTGTGGCTGGGCCTGTTCGTATTCGTCTACTGGATCTGACGAAACGGGGCGCTGAAGCGCCCCGTTTTTTTTGATGGCACCAAGGTCCAATCGCCGCCCACGACTCCCGGCGACAGGCTGCGCAGAACCCTTCGTAGATGCACGGGTGAGTCGCCGATGGACGCACAGGCAAGTAGTCAGGTCTCGACTCCCGCGGTGGTCCCCTGGTATTTGGCGCGTGTCTACTGGTGGGCATATGTCGATCCGCGGGCGATCCGCGTCTTCGAGCGCCAGTGGCTGGTCAATCTCATCCTGTGGGGCAACTTCGCGCGCCTGCGTGACGCGGCGTTCGACCTGCTGGGCGAACGACTGGACGGCCGCACCTTGCAGATCGCCTGCGTCTACGGCGACCTGACGCGCCGGCTGGCAGAGCGGGTCGTACCGGGGGCATCCCTCGACGTCATCGACGTGTTGCCGCTGCAGCTTCAGAACCTGGAGCACAAACTGTCACGCAATCTTCCGGTCAACCTGGTACTCGGCGACAGCACGGCGCTGGATTACGAGACAGGGAGCTTCGATCGGGCACTCCTCTTCTTCCTGCTGCATGAGCAGCCATTGGCCGAGCGACGCAAGACCCTCGCTGAAGCGTTGCGAGTCGTGCGGCCCGGCGGGCGCATCGTCATCGTGGACTATCACCGACCACGCGCACTCAATCCCTTGTACTGGCCGATGAAGGGCATTCTTTACACGCTCGAGCCTTTCGCACTGGATCTCTGGGAGAACGCGGTGGAGACCTGGCTCCCGGACGACCGGCCCGTGAAGATTTCCCGAAGCACGACATTCGGCGGTCTCTACCAGGTGGTGACGCTGACGGTGCAGTGAGCCTCGTCGCGAAGGCGCGATGCCCCGCGCCCTGGCCCGTCTCGGGCATGATTGGCTGCATGGCTGACATCCTGCTCATCGGTCCCGGCGCCATCGGCGCCACGCTGACCGCCTGGCTCTGCCAGGACGATCGCCACCGCGTCACCGTGGCGGCCCGCACGCCTTTCGATTCGATCGAGACGCAGACACCGCAGGGCATCATTCGTGCAAAGCCGCAGGTCATCACCGATCCCCAGCGGGCGAAGCACGTGGACTGGATTCTCGTGGCCACCAAGGCCTACGACAGCGAAGCCGCGACGGCGTGGTTCCCCAAGGCCGCGGGACCGCGCGCGCGCCTGGCCGTGATCCAGAACGGCGTCGAACAGGTGCAGCGTTTCGAGAAACACTTTCCGCGCGAACGCATCGTGCCGGTGATGATCGACCTGCCCGCCGAACGCACCGCGCCCGGCCGCACGGTGCAGAAGGGGCCGGCGCACCTGGTGGTGCCGTCGGGCAGGAACGGCGCCGATTTCCTGCAGCTGTTTGCGCATGCCAACTTCGACGCGCAACAGACCGATGACTTCACCACCGCGGTGTGGAGAAAGTTGTGCCTCAACAGCGCCGGCGCCCCTTGCGCGGTACTGCTCGAGCCAAGCGGGATCTCGCACCATGAGGGTGTGGCCGAGCTCATGCGGAACATCGTGCGCGAATGCGTCGCGGTAGGGCGGGCGGAAGGCGCGACGCTCGAGGACTCGATCCCGGACGAGATCGTCGATCGGACCCGGCGCGCCCCGCGCGATTCGGGCAATTCCATGTACGCCGACCGCGTGGCCGGTCGGCCGATGGAATTCGATGCGCGCAACGGCGTGATTGTCCGGCTGGGACGCAAGCACGGCATTGCGGCACCCATGAACGCCCTGATGGTCACGTTGCTCGAAGCCGCCCAGAACTTTGACGTGAAGGGTTGACGGATGCGCCCGTATCCGTGGTAGCTTGGCCGCCATGAATCGCAACGGGCAGCAGGGCTACGGCCTCAACAAGGACGCACTCGCGTCGGCGCTGCTTCGTTCGCTGCTGCTTCTTGCGGCCTAGCCGCAACCACTTACGCGCCACCCGTCGGCGCCCACAAGACGGAAAACCAAACTACCTCCGGGAACAACGCGGAGAAGTCTTGTCCCGACCGCCAGAGAAGCAGCCATGTTGAAGGATCCTTCGAAAAAGTACCGCCCCTATCCGCCCATCGACCTGCCGAACCGGCAGTGGCCGACGCGGACGCTGAACAGGGTGCCGACGTGGTGCAGTACCGACCTGCGCGACGGCAACCAGGCGCTGTTCGAGCCCATGAGCCGCGAGACCAAGAAGCGGCTGTTCAAGACTCTTTGCGCCGTGGGCATCAAGGAAATCGAAGTCGGTTTTCCCTCGGCATCCGACACGGACTTCCAGACCTTCCGCGATCTCATCGAGCAAAAGCTGATCCCCGACGACGTCACCATCATGGCGCTGACGCAGGCGCGCGAGGAGCTGGTGCGGCGCACGGTCGAGAGCCTGCGCGGCGCCCGCCGCGCCATCGTGCACGTGTACTGCGCCACCGCCCCTGTGTGGCGGCGCGTGGTGTTCGGCATGAGCGTCGCCGAGGTCGTCGAGGTGGTGCGCAAGCAGGTTGAGTTGGTCAAACAGCTCACCGATGCGATGCCCGAGACCGAGTGGGTGCTCGAGTATTCGCCCGAGACCTTCAGCATGACCGAGCTGCCGGTGGCGCTCGAAGCCTGCAACACCGCGATCCGCGCCTGGAATGCCGGGCCGGGGCGGCCGATCATCATCAACCTGCCCACCACGGTCGAGAACGCGACGCCGAACGTGTATGCGGACCAGATCGAGTGGATGTCGACCCATCTCGAGCGTCGCCAGCACGTGGCGGTGTCCCTGCATACGCACAACGATCGCGGCACCGGTGTGGCGGCCGCCGAGCTTGGCATGCTGGCGGGCGCGGATCGGGTCGAGGGCTGCCTGTTCGGCAATGGCGAACGTTCCGGCAACGTCGACCTGGTGACGCTGGCACTGAATTTCTATTCGCAGGGCATTCACCCCGGTCTCGATTTCTCCGACATCAACGCCGTGGCGCGCGAGGTGGAGTACGCGACGCGCCTGCCGATTCATCCGCGCCATCCGTACGTGGGCGACCTGGTGTTCACGGCGTTTTCGGGCTCGCACCAGGATGCGATCAGGAAGGGGTTCGCCGCGCAGAAGACCGACGCTCCCTGGGAAGTACCCTACATCCCTGTGGACCCCGCCGACCTCGGCCGCACCTACGACAGCATCGTGCGGGTCAACAGCCAGTCCGGCAAGGGCGGCATTGCCTATCTACTCGAGCGTGACTATGGCGTGGTGATGCCGCGGCGCATGCAGGTGGAGTTCAGCGCGCTGGTGCAGCGGCACATGGACGCCGCGGAGACCGAGATGAGTGCGCAGCAGCTGTGGGCGCTGTTCGAGTCCACCTATCTCGCCGTCGACCTCGACATGGCCTACCACGCGCATCACCTGTTCGAAGAGGGCGACAAGCAGGGCATCGAGATTGAAATGACCGTGGCCGGAGAGCGGCGCCGCCTGCGCGGCATCGGCTCAGGACCCATCGCCGCCACCGTCAACGCGCTGGCGCTGCCGATCCGCATCGACAACTACGAGGAGCGTGCGCTGCGCGCCGGTGCCGATGCATCCGCGCTCGCCATCGTTGAAGCGGCACGCGACGGCGTGACCGGCATTCGTTACGGCGCCGGACGCCACTCGAACATCGCCACCGCCTCGGTGCTCGCGGTGTTGTCCGCGGCGCGACGGCTGGGCGTCAGCGCGAGGGATCTGGCGGTACCGTTGCCAATGAAGGTGTCCGGCGCCACCACATCACGATGAGCCCCGCCACCACGCTCGCCACGGCGATGATCTGCGCCTGCGTCACCGGGTGACCGAACAGCGAATACGTGCTGTTCACGCGGATCGGTTCGATGGCGAAGCGCTCGATGCCGGCCAGCAATAGATAGACGCCGAACAGCCAGCCGGGCGCGTGCGCGTGGCGGCGCAGTTTCCACAACACCGCGAACGCCGCCAGCGACATCAGGGTTTCGTAGATCGGCGTCGGGTATACGCCCGGCGGCGGGATGGTCGCGCCGGCGACGTTGTTCTCGTAGGTCTGTGCCCAGAGCCAGTGCGGCAGCCAGGCGGGGCCGGGGCCGCTCACCTCGATGCCCCAGTCGCCATCGCCCGAGATCTGGCAGCCGACACGGCCGATGGCGTACGCGAGCATGAGCCCCGGCGCGCAGGCATCCAGCGTGAGCGCCAGCGGGGCGCCCTTGCGCCGCGCGTACCAGGCGGCGACGGCGATGCCGACGATGAGCCCGCCGAAGATCGTGAAGCCGGAACGCGAGAACAACATGGCGGCGGGATGCGCCAGGAAATCGCGCGGGTACTCGAGGATGTGGAACAGCCGGGCGCCCAGCAGGCCCGAGAGGAAGCCCACTACGCAGATGTTGCTCATGAGGTCGGGCGGCAGTGTCGGCATGAGCCGCCGCCCCTCGAGGCTCGAGATCCACATCCCGGTGAAAAACGCCGCACCGACCAGCAGGCCGAAGGTCGGTACGGGCAATGGGATGTTCAGCCCGACGGCGTGCAGCACGTCGGTGAGGTAGGGAAATGACATGACGGCCGATTATGCCGTCATCGCGGTGTGCGCAGTGGTCAGGCTGCGTGGTGCCGCGGAATCGGATCGAGATCCGGCTCCACGAAGCCGTGCCGGGCGTGCTGCGAGAACAGCCGCTCGACACTGTAGTGCGTCATCATGATCCGGCTGTCGAGCAGGATGGGCGTGCGCTCGATGAATTCGTCGGCCGAAGCCGCCTCGGTGGTCCGGTGCATGAAGTGGAACACCGCGAGGATCCACGCCTGCGTCAGCGTCTCGTGATACTTGGTCGGCGCGATGCCATGGTGGCGCAGGAAGTTCACGATGGCGTGGCGCATCAGCGTGGTGCCGCGCTCCACGTCGTTGGTGGCGAGGTAGATGTAGGCCAGCCGCACGTGCGCGCGATGGTTGAAATTCGCGGGCGCAATCGCGCCCGCTTCGAACGCCGTCAGGAATTCATGATCACTCTCGGAAATGCGATGGGAGATTTCATGTTTCATGACGGCAGCCTCGCTGGAAGTGTGCAACCCGTATGACGACTTAACCGAGCAACCGTTCCGCGATCTGAACGGCATTCAATGCTGCGCCTTTGCGCAGCTGGTCGCCAGCCACGAATAGCGAAAGTGTCGCGCCGGTGGGATCGCTCACATCCTTGCGAATGCGTCCAACCAGCACTTCGTCCTTGCCGCTCGCGTCCACGGGCATCGGGAAGTAGTTTCGTTCCAGTTCGTCGACCACGCGCACGCCCGGCGCCTTCGACAGGATCGCGCGTGCCTCGGCGGGCGACAGCGGGGCCTCGAATTCGACGTTCATCGCAATGCAATGCGCGCGCAGCACCGGCACGCGCACGCAGGTAGCGGTCACACGCAGGTCGGGCACGCCGAATATCTTGCGGCACTCCTGCATGACCTTGGTTTCCTCCTCGTTGTACCCGGTCTCCGGGTCCACCCGGGTGTTGTGGCTGAACACGTTGAAGGCATAGGGATGCGGCAACACCTTGGGGGTGAACGCGCGGCCCTCGAGGTAGGCCCTGGTCGACTCGCTCAGCTCTTCCATCGCGGCGGCCCCGGCGCCCGAGGCGGCCTGGTAGGTAGACATGACGATGCGCTTGATGCGTCGCGCCTGGTGCAACGGCCACAGCGGCGTGGCGGCCACGATGGCCACGCAGTTCGGGTTCGCGATGATGCCGTGGTGCTTCGCGAGCTCGCCGGCGTTGATTTCCGGCACCACCAGCGGTGTGTTCGGATCCATGCGGAACGCCGAGGAGTTGTCGACCACCACCGCGCCGGCCTTCACGGCCGCGGGCGCGAAGCGCTTCGACTGCGCGCCGCCCGCCGAGAACAGCGCGATGTCCACGCCCTGGAGGCTGGCATCGGTGAGCTCCTGCACGGCGACGTCCACGCCGCGGAATTTCATCTTTTTGCC
>Ga0207675_100002777_pt1 | contig 17196 bp, 15 predicted proteins | sample KBSSwiS42_FD_184305 | JGI IMG/M metagenome (GOLD analysis project Ga0207675, IMG submission 184305) | Switchgrass rhizosphere microbial communities from Kellogg Biological Station, Michigan, USA - KBS Switchgrass S4-2 (SPAdes) (version 2) | ecosystem: Host-associated > Plants > Roots >... | reverse complement strand
TGCGTGCCACGGCCCCCAGGAACAGCCGCGGCCAGGGCGAGGATAGTCGCAACAGCCGCCAGAGATAGTGGAATGGCAGCAGCGCGATCAGCACCAATACCATCAGCGCGACGCGCGTCCACAGCCGTATCCAGCCGACCGCCGATATTCTAGGCGGCAGTCCGGCGAGCGCCTCAACTCTTGCGGTCGAGCGAGACTCCATAGAGTTCCATGCGATGATCGACCAGACGGAAGCCCAGGCGCTCGGCGATCTGCTTCTGCAGCAGCTCGAGCTCCGGATCGACGAACTCGATGACTCGGCCGGTTTCGACGTCGATCAGATGGTCGTGGTGCGCCTCTGGCGCGGGTTCGTAGCGCGCACGGCCGTCGCCGAAATCGTGGCGATCGAGGATGCCGGCCTCTTCGAACAGCCGCACGGTGCGGTAGACGGTAGCGATCGAGATGCCGGGATCGATCGACGATGCGCGCTCATAGACGCGCTCGACATCGGGATGGTCTTCGGCTTCCGACAATACGCGCGCGATCACTTTGCGCTGCTCGGTGATGCGCAGACCCTTTTCGTGGCAGAGCTGTTCGAGGTCGATCTTGCGCGGCATGGCCAGTCTCTAGCGGCTCGAACCCGGTTTGGGAATGCGCCTTGCAGCGCGTGCCGCCGGCGCCCCCATTCCTTCGGGCGCGTTCTGGTCGTGCGAGCTGGCCGAAAGACGCCGCGGCTGGCCGCACCAGCGAACTGGCGCGAGGGCCACAGGCCCCCGCGCCGGCATATCTCCCCATCGCGTCGCGCATTCCTGGAGACAGAATGCTGTTGCGACACCGAGCGAGGCGATCCCCTTGGGGTGGTGCGCTGGGGCGTGTCGCTTCTGGCGACGGGCCCCACCCCTATTCCTATCTCCCTTGGGTGAAGGGAAGCTAGCCTTAGCTCAGCGCTTGCGGCGCTTGGTGCCCAAGCCGATCTTCTTCGCCAACGTGCGGCGCTGTTCGGCATAGTTGGGCGCAACCATCGGATAATCCGGAGCCAAGTTCCATTTGGCTCGATACTGTTCCGGCGTCATCTGATAATGCGTCATCAGATGGCGTTTGAGCATCTTCAGTTTCTTGCCGTCTTCGAGACAGACAATATAGTCTGGCTTGATCGAAGAACGAATCGAAACTGCCGGCTCCTGCTTCACTTCAGGCTCTGGCGCAGGGCCGCCGAGACCGGCGAGTGCACCATGAACGTTCTGAATAAGCAGCGGCAAATCCGAAACGGCTACGCTATTGTTGCTCACATGCGCCGCAACGATGTCTGCGGTCAATGTGACGAGTGTTTCTTGGATGTCGTTCTGGGAGTCCATCTTCTTCCTTCCGACCCTTAGAGCTTTTTGGTTAGTGAGTTTGCCCCACCATCGCTATCGGATCGTTTCGGATGGAACGCAAGTCCGTAAAGGATAAATTCTCAGTCGAGCGAGCGTGAAAAGGTCTGTGCGTCGAATTGCTGACCATGTTTTCCACGATAATATCCTCTGCGCTCGCCGACTTTGGTAAATCCTTCACGGACGTACAGTCGCGTCGCGTCATTGCCTGCACGAACTTCGAGATGCAGCTTCTTGACGCTACGGTCGCGAGCGTCCGCAATCACCGAGCGCAACAGTGCGCGGCCTACGCCACGTCCGCGGAGTCGTGGTCGCACCGCGAGCAACAACAACTCACCTTCGTCGAGCGAGATGCGCGTGAGTGCAAAACCGGCGACCACGCCGCCGACACTTGCGAGTGTCAACCACACGCCCGGCAGCGAGAGCATCCCCATGCACTGCGCCGTCGTCCATGCTTCGCCAAATTTCGGGTCGAACGCTTCGTGCATCACTTCAGCGACCTGCGGCAGGTCGCGACCGTTGCCGTGACGAAGTTCGGTGAGGTTGACCACTGTGCTCAAGACAGCGCCATCGGCTTGGCATCGGGCGCCCGTCCGTAGATCGGGCGCGCTGCCAGGTTCGCGGCAGCGATCGGCAAGAGCAGCGCGTCGGCCGCATCGGGCAGTACGTCGTGGAGCGGTTGCGCGCTGCCCGCGGCCCGCAGATGGCGCACGCCGCTTCCGAATGCAGGAGCATCGAGCGCGGCAAGCGCGATCGCGGGAACCAGCGATTGCAACGGCGCGCGTGCCGACAGAGGCCTGGTGAAGCTCTGCATGAACACCTCACCATGGCCGCCCTCGAGTACGACGGCAAGCGTTGCCAGTGCGGGATCGCGGTGAAACGCAGCTGCGGCGAGCAGGAAGGTCGATGAATAGCCGGACACTTCCGCGCCCCATCCGATCGCCAGTCCCTTGGCCGCGGCGAGGCCGACGCGCACGCCGGTGAAGCTGCCCGGGCCGACGTCGACCAGAATGCGCTCGGCGCGCCCCTGGTCGCGGAGACCGGCGATCATCGGGATCAACCGCTCGGCGTGCCCGCGCCCGACGACTTCATGGTCGCACGCGATCACCGTCTCGCCGTCGAGCAGTGCGACCGAACAAGCGGCAGTTGCGGTTTCGATGACGAGCGTGCGCACTACTTCCCTTCCGTCATCCCGCCTTCGCGGGGATGGCGACAAGTTTCAAGCGGCCGCTGCACAGTCGGATTCAGCGAAGTGGGAAGCGACTTTAGATGACGCGGTTGAACTGCTCGAATTCGGGCCGTGGTAGCCGTTCGAAGATGCTCGCGGGATCGCCTTTGCCGAGCGTGGCGATGAAGTTCGACCGCACCAGCGGTTGATCGGCAAAGAACGCCGCGTCGACCTGGACGTGGTCGAAGCCCGACATCGGGCCCGTGTCGAACCCCAGCGCGCGCGCGGCAATGATGAAATAGGCGCCCTGCAGCGACGAGTTGCGGAACGCGTGAGTATAGCGCGTCTCTTCGCTCGGGAACCAATTCTTGGCGTCGGGGGCGTGCGGGAAGAGCCAGGGAAGCTGGTCGTTGAACGCCAGGTCCATGCCGATCACGACGCTGGCCGGTGCTTTGCGGATCTTGGCGGCATTGGTACCGCTCGCGCAGTCAGCGAGCCGGTCCTTGGCATCCTGGCTCAGGCACCACACCCAGCGCGCGGGCTGTTGGTTCGCCGAGGTGGGGCCCATCTTCACCAGTTCGTAGATGCGACGAATATCGGATTCGGTGACCGGCTCGTCAGTATAGCCGTTGTAGGTGCGCGCGGCACGAAAGATCGTATCCAGCGCCGCGTCGTCGAGCGGTCCGGCCATGGGCTGGTCCTTTCTGTTCTGGTTTGGGGGCACCGATCCGGCGAGCTGGAAAACCCTAGACGGCGCGGACTTCGGTCACTTCGGGAACATAATGTTTGAGCAATTGCTCGATCCCGTTCTTGAGCGTCGCCGTCGATGACGGACAGCCCGAGCAGGCGCCCTGCATTTGCAGGAACACCTTGCCCTGCTGGAAACCGCGATAGACGATGTCGCCACCGTCGTTGGCCACTGCCGGGCGCACGCGCGTCTCGATCAGCTCCCGAATCTGCGCGACGATGTCCGCGTCGGCGGGATCGTCGCCATAATCGGCATCCTCGGCCGGCACGGTGAAGCCCGCGGCGGTGCTCGCGCGGAACAAGGGCATGTTCGCGCTGAAATGGTCGAGCAGCAGCGCGAGCACGTCGCCCTTCAGCCCGGCCGTCCAGTTGATTCCCGGCGCGGCGGTTACCGAGATGAAGTCGCGACCGAAGAACACGCCGGTGACATCGCCGAGCGCGAACAACGCCTCGGCGAGCGGCGAGGCCTCGGCCTCTTCGGGCGTCGCGAAATCGCGCGTGCCGGTGTCCATCACGGTGCGTCCGGGCAGGAACTTCAGGGTCGCGGGATTCGGCGTGGGTTCGGTCTCGATCAGCATATCGACCATGTGGCGCGCGGAACGGTGGGGATCAAGGTGCCCCTTGGTTTAGCGTGGGAAACGCTGGGTTGCGCGTGGGCGCCAATCTGCGCGGTCCTGGAACAGTTCTGTCGAGGAAATTCTCTGGCTGTACCGACCTAGACGTCCGTCTGCTTCGCCGCCGCATTCCATTCGAGCAGATTGGCGCGTGCTTCCTGGACGAACGCGGACTTGCGGATCAAGTGCATCACCGTGTCTGCGAGCCATTTGCCAGGCTGGCGCATCGGTCGGCGGAACTGGATCAGCAGCACCACGCGGATCCCCGAAGTGTCGTTCCACACTTCATGATCATAGGTATCGTCGAACACCAATGTCTCACCCTCCGCCCAGCGCACGACGCGCTCCCCTACGCGCATGCGGACGTCACCGTCGCGCGGGACGATCAGGCCGAGATGGCAAGTGACCAGCGCCTTGGTCACTCCACGATGCACCGGAATGTGCGCGCCGGGCGCCAGGATCGAAAAAAACGCGCTGTTGAGCCCCGGGATCTGCGCGACGGTGGCTGCAGTGACCGGACAGGCCGCAAGCGCCTCGTCGACATGATAGCCATAGCCCCACAGGAAATAGGAGCGCCACATGTCGATCGGCGCGATCGCACGGTGGTCGGGCGAGATATGCGCGAGCGAAGGCGCGGCACCCTTGCGCAGCGCGACGCGCTCGGCCTCCTCGCGAATGGCTTGCCAATTGGCGCGCAGCAGTTCCGTCCAGGGGAAGTCGCGGACGTCGAGCACCTGATCGTTGGAGATCGCGGAGGACCGCGTCAGCAGCTGGTCCATCGGTGCGCGGAGTCGCTTGCCGAGGCGGATGATCAGCGGGCGATTGCGATCGGGCGCAATCGGCGGAGAGGCGACAGCATGTAGTTCGGGCGGGATGGACCGCCCGGGCTCGTCACCCTGCTCGTGCCGCAATTGCGGTGCGCTACGCATCGCTTCTACGCCCAAAATCTATCCCGTCCACATCGTTTCGCTTGCTGACGAATCGGCGGAAACCGCCACGTTTCGGAATTCAGGCGCGATTCATCTTGCCTGTACTCGTGGCGACTAACGGCGATCTGGGTCGAAATCATGGCGCTGCCGAGGCGTGCATGCCGCCTGCGTGACAGCGCGCCGGGCGAGGCGGGACAGGGCCACCATTGCCGGCCAACGATCCTTTCCCTAGAATCGTGACCCATGTTGTCGATTTCCCGCGCGGTTCGCGCGCTGCTGCTTGCGCTCTCGCTCGTCGCCCTTCCGCTTCAGGCCCTTGCCGGCCAGGCGGGTCAGGTCGTGCCCGCCGTCGATGCGCGGACGCCCTGGCTCTACCAGGGCAGCGACGTCCCGCAGGATCCCGAATGGCGGTTCGGCGTGCTGCCCAATGGCGTGCGCTATGCCCTCCGTCGCAACGGCGTGCCACCCGGGCAAGTCGCGATCCGCGTACGGATCGACGCCGGCTCGCTGATGGAAAAGGACAGCGAACGCGGCTTCGCGCATCTTATCGAGCATTTGTCGTTCCGCGGGTCGGAACATGTGGCCGACGGCGAATCGAAGCGCATCTGGCAGCGGCTCGGTGCGACCTTCGGCACCGACAGCAATGCGCAGACCACTTTCACCGACACCGTCTATAAGCTCGACCTGCCCGGCAATCCCGACGATCCGGTCAGCCTCGCCGCCAACACCGATGAGAGCCTTCGGATCCTCGAGGGCATGGTGTCGAGCCCGACACTGTCGCAGGCCGCGCTAGACTCGGAGCGGCCGGTGGTGATGGCCGAGGAACGCGAAGCACCCGGTTCGCAGGTGCGTACCAGCAATGCGATGCTGGGCATGATCTTCGCTGGCCAACCGCTCGCCGACCGCATGCCGATCGGCACGCGCGCGACGCTCGCCGCAGCCACGCCCGAGGCGGTCAAGGCATTTCACGACCGCTGGTACCGCCCCGATCGCGCAGTGGTGGTCGTCGTGGGCGATCTCGACCCGGCGGTGCTCGAGCAGCTCGTCGTCAAGAATTTCTCCGACTGGCATGGCATCGGCCCGGCGCCGGCCGATCCCGATTTCGGCAAGCCGGTCGCCACTGCGCCCAAGACGCGGATGCTGATCGAGCCCGACGTGCCGCCAACCGTGCTGATGGCGGTAGTACGGCCGTGGACGGTATTCGCCGATACGATCATCTTCAACCAGAAGCGGATGGTCGACATGGTCGCGCTGCGGATCATGAACCGGCGGCTCGAGACGCGCGCGCGGCTCGGTGCGAGCTACCTCGCCGCCTCGGCGTCGCTCGACGACGTGTCGCGATCGGCCAACGTCACGACGCTTACGATCCGTCCGATCGGTGAGAACTGGGAAGCGGCCGTGCGCGACGTGCGCGCGGTGATCGCCGACGCCATGGCGAACCCGCCCACCCAGGCCCAGATCGATCGCGAGATCGCCGAAATGGATGCCGGGATGAAGCAGGATGTCGCGACCTGGCCGGTCACTTCGGGTGCCATGCTTGCCGACAATATGGCCGACGCGGTCGATATCCATGAAACCATGACCAGCGCCGAGAAGAGCTATTCGATCTTCCGCGGTGCCGTCGACAAGAAGATGTTCAACCCGGCCAGCGTGCTCGAATCGTCGAAGCATGTGTTCCAGGGCACTGCGACGCGCGCATTGCTCGTCACCAACAAGGCCGATCCCCATGGCCTCGATCGCCTGGCCGCCGCGCTCACTGCGCACACCGCCGTCGCCGCGCGCGGGAAGGCGCAAGGCGACGTTACCTTCGCCGCGCTGCCTGCGCTCGGCGCGCCGGCGGCCATCATCGGCCGAAAGACCGTGCTCGCCGAGCCGCTGATCGAGCAAGTCGATTTCGCCAACGGCGTCCGGCTGCTGCTGCGGTCGACTCCGTCGGAACGCAGCAAGGTCTATGTTCGCGTGCGGTTCGGCGATGGGTTGCACGGGTTGCCATCGGAACGGCTGACCCCGGCGTGGACCGGCAATGCACTGCTCGCCGCAGGGATCGGGCCGTTGGGACAGGACGATCTCGATCTCCTCACCGGCAATCGCCAGATCGGATTCGACTTCGCGATCGACACCGACGCCTATGTGTTCGGCGCACAGACCACCGCGGGCGATCTCGGTGACCAGCTGCAACTGTTCGCGACCAAGTTGCAGGCGCCCGGCTGGGACGCGCGCCCGCTCGCGCGGATGAAGGCAGCGATGCTGTCGAACCTTGCGGGCGTGGAGTCGTCGCCGGATGGCGTGATGAGTCGCGATCTCGAACGGCTGCTGCACGACGGCGACCAGCGCTGGGGAATGCCGTCGCGTACCGAGATCGAGGCGCTCACGCCGGCGGCATTCCGCGCCTTCTGGGAGCCGCGGCTTGCGACTGGAGGCCAGATCGAAGTCGAAGTGTTCGGCGACGTCGATTCGGATGCTGCGATCCATGCGGTGGCATCGACGCTGGGCGCACTGCCGCCGCGCGACGGCCCTCCCGCCCCAGCGGTGCCGGTGCGGTTCCCGGCGCATGTCGCAACTCCGGTCGTGCTCCATCATCACGGCCAGGATGACCAGGCCGCGGCCGTGATTGCCTGGCCGACCGGCGGCGGCAGCGCCAATATCCGCGAGATGCGCAAGCTCGACGTGCTGGCCGCGGTGTTTCGCGACCGCATCATCGAGCGGCTGCGCAGCCAGGCCGGCGTGAGCTATTCGCCGAATGTCGACAGCGATTGGCCGCTTGGGTTGAACTCCGGCGGCCGCATCACGGCCATGGGGCTGGTGCCGCCCGACAAGACCGACTTCTTCTTCAGTCTGTCGCGCGAAATCGCGGCCGATCTCGCCGCGCATCCGATCGACGCCGACGAGCTCCGTCGCACGCTGGCGCCGATGACGCAGCTGCTCGTGCGCCGCTCGACCGGTAATACCTTCTGGATGCAGCTCGCGGGGGGCGGCACGCGCGATCCGGCCCGGCTCGCGGCGATCGACACCGTGGTCAGCGACGTCGCGACGACCACCCCGGCCGAAGTCCAGGCGCTTGCCGCGAAATATCTCCGGCCCGAGAAGGACTGGACGATGGTCGTGCTACCGACCCCGAAGGCGGCGCCCGCCAAGCCCGTGATTGCTCGGGCGCAGGCCAAGTCTCGCGCCAGGACGCGGTAGCGCGCTCAATAGAGCGCGTCGAGCCGTTCGCTATAGACGTGCTTGAGGATGTGGCGCCGGATCTTCAGGCTCGGCGTCAGCTGCTCGTTCTCGATCGAAAAGGGGGCATCGGCAAGGATGAACTTGCGGATCCGTTCGACTTGCGAAATGTCCTTGTTGACGCGCTCGACCGCGTGGCCGAGCGCCGCCTTGAAGTCCGGATCATGGGCAAGTTCGCGGAAGTCGCAGCGTGTCGCGCTGCGCGCGCACCATTCCTGAGTCCATTCGGGATCGGGTACGAGCACCGCGACCATATAGGGCTTGCGATCGCCATAGATCATCGCCTGGACGATCTCGGGCTGCAGCGTGAGCATGCCTTCGATCTTCTGCGGCGCGACATTGTCGCCCTTGTCGTTGACGATGATATCCTTCTTGCGGTCGGTGATCTTGATCCGGCCCTGTGCGTCGATCAGGCCGACGTCGCCGGTGTGCAGCCAGCCGTCCTTCAGGACGCGCGCGGTCTCCTCGTCGTTGCGCCAATAGCCCTTCATCACCAATTCGCCGCGCACGAGGATCTCGCCATCGTCGGCGATGCGCACTTCGGTGTTTGCGAGCGGCGGGCCGACGGTGTCCATCTGGATGCCGCTTCTGGGCCGGTTGCACGAAATCACCGGCGCGCTTTCGGTCTGGCCATAGCCCTGGAGGAAAGTGAGCCCGAGCGACTGGAAAAAAATCCCGACCTCGGGATTGAGCGGCGCGCCGCCCGAGACCATCGCCTTCATGCGCCCGCCGAATCGCCCCGCGAGCTTGGGGCGGAGCGTGGCGTTGAGGAAGACATTCATCGGCAGGTCGGCGAGCCGCATCTTGCCTGCCGCCTTGCGACCACCGATCGCAAGGGCGCGGTCGAGAACATAGGCGGGGAACATACCCTGTTTCTCGACCGCCTTGGTGATTCGCGCGCGCAACACTTCGAACAGCCGCGGTACCACGATCATGATCGTCGGCCGCACTTCCTCGATGTTCGAGGCGAGCTTCTCGAGCCCTTCGGCGTAATAGATCTGGGCGCCGAGCGCGATCGGGAAGAACTGGCCGCCGGTGTGTTCATAGGCGTGGCTGAGCGGCAGGAACGACAGGAACACTTCGTCCCCCCAGCCGAAATCCTCGGCGATCAGCGCCGAGCACCCCTCGCAATTGTGGAGGATCGCGCCATGGTGCTGCATTACGCCGCGCGGCGACCCCCCGGTGCCGCTGGTGTAGATGATGCACGCGAGGTCCGAGCGCTGGAAATTGGCCTGAGCAGCGACCTTGGCCGGATCGGCGGGATGCGTGTCGATCAGCCGGTGCCAGTCGTGGAACTCGATCCCCCCCGGCTGCCCGGCGCGAAGCGCTTCGATCCCGATCACCTTGTGATCGCCGCCGGTCGCGCGCAGCACCGCAGGCAGCAAGGTTCGGGCCTGACGATCGGTCGAGACGATCGTCGCCGCAGCGCCCGAATTGTCGATGATGTGCTGATGGTCGCGTTCGGTGTTGGTGGTGTAGGTCGGTACCGTCACGCAACCCGCGGCCATGACCGCGAGATCCGAGATCGCGAATTCGGGCCGATTCTCCGAGACCAGCATCACGCGGTCGCCGCGCTTCAGGCCGAGGGCCTGCAGCGCTGTCGCGAGATGCGCGACCTGGCGTGCGGTTTCGGCCCAGCTGATGGCGACCCAGCGCCCGTCGCGCTTGTGCCACAGGAAAGGCTGATCGCGCTTTTCCGCCGCCCGGGCGAAAAACATCGCGACGAGATTCGGGAAATATTCGAGTCTGCGCATCCTCTCTCCCGGCACCGTGCGCTTGCCCAGCTGTACGGCGGTGCTCATCTCATTCCGATGGTCGATCGATCGCGGCCGCGGCAGTCGGTTTCACCGCGCGCCGGTCCAAACCCATCGACACCCCTTCGCTACGCGGATCGGCCGCGCCGATCCAGCGCCCTTCGACTTGCTCGATGGCATTTGCCTTCAATCCCAGCGAGGCGACCTGGAGATGCTCGCCGAGCGCGGCGAGCTGCGGCAGCATCGCCTCCGCCTGCGTTGCCTTCTCGGCGGCGCCGCCAGGTCCCGGCGCGTAGATCAGCCCGAGGCTGATCGCTTCCTGCGCGCTCAGCTTCCAGTCGATCACTCCGACGATTGCCTTGGCGACCTGTGCGATGATCGTGTTTCCACCTGCAGCGCCGACGGCGAGTCGCACCTTGCCTCGGGCGTCATAGACGATCGTCGGCGACATCGAGCTGCGCGGGCGCTTGCCGCCTTCGACGCGATTGGCCGTGAGCATGCCGTCGCGGATCGGCGACAAGTTGAAATCGGTCAGTTCGTTGTTGAGAAAGATGCCGTTGGTATCGAGCCCAGACCCGAACACGCTTTCGATCGTCACGGTAACCTGCGCGACATTCCCCCAGCGATCGACGACCGCCATGTCGGTGGTGCCGTGCTCCGGCTGCGGTTCGGCGCGCACTGCCGCCGGCGCGCCTGCGGGATTGCCCGGCTCGATCCTGGCGAGTGTCGTCGTTTCGGAAATCAGCGCCGAGCGCCGCGCTAGGTAATCGGGCGCAAGCAGCCCCGCGACCGGAACCTTCACATAGTCTGGATCGGCGAGATAGGCGTCGCGATCGGCATAGGCGAGCCGCATGCTTTCGGCGAACAAATGCCATGCCACCGGCGAATCCTTGCCGAGCCTGGCCATGTCGAACCGCTCGAGCTGCTTGAGGATTTCGAGCACGATCACGCCGCCCGAGGCCGGCGGGCCCATGCCGCAGATGCGATAGCCGCGATAATTGCCGCAGATCGGCGCGCGCTCGTGCACCTTGTAGGACGCCAGGTCGCCCGTGGTCATCTTCGACGGGTTGCGCGCCGCGCCGTTCACGGTGGCGACGACGTTCCGCGCCATCGGGCCAACGTAGAAATAGTCGGGACCGAGCGCGGCGATCTGTGTATAAAGCTGCGCGAGGTCGGGGTTCTGCACCTTGGTGCCGACCGGCTTGGCCTTGCCGTCGGCGGTCATCAGATAGTTGGCCGCCCAGGGACTGAAAATACCGCGCCGCCCCATGCCCGACACGAAATTGTAGAAGCGTGGCGTGATCGCCCAGCCTTCGCGCGCGAGCCGGATGGCGGGCTGGAACAGTTCCTTCCACGCAAGCTTGCCATGCGTCGCGTGCGCCGCCTCCATCAGCCGCAGCTCGCCCGGCACGCCGACGCTGCGTCCGCCGGGGATCGCCTGGAAGATCGGCAGCGGCTTGCCGTCGGCGCCGAAGAACCAGCGCATGTCGGCGGCCATCGGCGCCGCCTCGCGGGCGTCATAGCTCGTCGTCTTGCCGGTCCCGGCGTCGTGATAGACCATGAAGCCGCCGCCGCCGATACCCGAATGGCCAGGCTCGACCACCCCAAGCGCGGCCATCATCGCCACGGCGGCATCGGCGGCGGTTCCGCCCTTGCCGAGGATCTCGACGCCCGCGGCTGTCGCGCGTTCGTCAGCGGCGGAGACCAGTTGGGCGAATGCCGGTGCGGGGACGACCAGCAGCAGGAAAGCGACGAGGAGCTTGTTCATCGCTTCGAACCCTAAAGCTGTTTCGGCGGTGGGCAACCCGCTACGTTGCGTCGGTACCCACCGCGTCGCTCACCGCGGCGAAGCCGTCGCGCTTCAAGAGACGGGAGAGACCCGAAAGCAGGCGCCGGGGCAGCCCCGGTCCCTCATAGATCAGCGCGGTGTAGAGCTGCACGAGGCTCGCACCGGCGCGGATGCGCGCATAGGCCTCGTCGGCGCCGTCGACGCCGCCCACCGAGACGAGCGGCAGGGCGCCGCCGGTCGCGGCACGAAAATCGACCAGCCGCTGGCGCGCGAGCGCGCGGAGCGGTGCGCCCGAGAGACCGCCGGTCTCCCCGGCACTCGGCGATGCGAGCGGCGGACGCGTGACGGTGGTGTTCGATACGATCAACGCGTCGACATGGTTCGCGATCGCCTGGCGTGCGATATCGTCAACGTCCGCCGGTTCCAGGTCGGGCGCGACCTTCAGGAACAAGGGTACGCGCCGCGTCGGCAGCACGCGCGCTGCGTCGGACGCGGCAAGCAGCTCCGCGAGCGCGGTGCCGCGCTGCAGGTCGCGAAGTCCCGGCGTGTTGGGCGAGCTGATGTTGATCGCGACATAGTCGGCGAGCGGCGCGGCTTTGCCGACGCAGATCGCATAGTCGGCGATTCGATCGGCCGAATCCTTGTTGGCGCCGACATTGATGCCCAGCGTGCCGCGTCGGCGGAGCCGCGTGAGCTGGGCGAGCGCGGCGTCGATCCCGAAATTGTTGAACCCCATGCGATTGATGATCGCGCGATCCTCGACCAGCCGGAACAATCGCGGCTGCGGATTGCCCGGCTGCGGCAGCGGAGTGAGCGTCCCCGCCTCGACCGCACCGAATCCGAGGCCCCAAAGCCCGGCGACGGCCTCGCCGTTCTTGTCGAGCCCCGCCGCCAGCCCCAGCGGATTGGCAAATTCGATCCCTGCGACGCGCGTACGCAGTTTCTGATCCGAATTGGTGGTCCGAAATGGCGCGCCGGCGTTACCCCACAGGCGTAGCGCCGCAAGTGCCAGATGATGGGCCTTTTCTTCGTCGAGCGCGAACAGTGCGGCAGGGTAGATGCGCATGAATTTCGCCTCTCGCATGGGCATACCGTAACGTCAAAGATTGTCGTTATGGCGATTCTGTCCAAGACGCCTATTTCCCGCCCGGGGTATAGCGAAGCCGCGACCCGGAGGGGCTTCCGGAACAGGGTGGCCCTTTCTCACTTCAGGCCCGGCTGCGTTTCGCGGCCGGGCCTCTTTTGTCTTTGTATTTCCCACGATATAACAGCTAACAGTATCGCGCGTTCAATACGTGCAGGGGGAAATGCAAGTAGAGTTGGTCGCACCCAGCGATGTGCTGCTACCGTACATTCGCGCCTATTATCGTGCTGTCTCGCCCGAACTGGTCAGCGAAGGTGTCGAGCGCGTCGATCTCGGACAGATACGGTTCTGGCTGCGAGGGCGCGGAACGGTGCGCTTTCCGGACCGACATTTCGAAAGGACTCCTGAAGTGTCGGTGTTGGCGCCGGCGATGTCGGTGCGCAACTATCGCGCCGAAGGGCCCGCCGAGGTGTTCGGCGGCGCGCTGCGTCCGCAGGGCTGGGCGGCGCTGATCGGGATCGACGCGCGCAGGGCTGCCAACCATGTGCACGACGGCGCCGCGCTGCTGGGACCGGACAGCCTCGAATTCCTCGCGCGGCTGCGTGCGCAAACCAGCCTGGCGGACATGGCGGCCGAGGCCGAGGCCTATTTCCCGACCAAGTTCAAGCCGGTGCCCGACTCGCATGTCCGGTTGATGAAGCTGGTGCATCAATGGGAAGCCGGCGACTATCCGGTGATCGAGGATCTCTATGCCGCGGCGGGCATGAGCGAGCGCCAGATCGGGCGACTCATCAACTATTATTATGGCGGTCCGCCGAAGTTCCTCGAGCGCAAGTTCCGTGCGATGCGTGCCGCTGCGCGCATCGCAAGCGGCGAGAACCCGGCGGCAGTGGCCGAGCGCTTTTACGACCAGCCCCACATGATCCGCGAATTGAAGCGATTCGTCGGCCACACGCCGACCACCTTGCGGGAACGCCTCGATCCGATTCTGCGCGCAGCGCTCACGCTCGAACGTCTCGATTAGCGGCCGGTACCGCGTGCGCCTGGCGGCGCGATTCCAACCTCCTCCTGGCACTTCCGCTTGACGCGAGCCCCGTGCGGCCCCAGATGGCCAATCGGAGTGAAACAATCCGATTATGCGACTCTCGAGCCTTGCCGATTATGCCGTGGTGATGATGAGCGCGGCTGCGCGCCATTGCGGCGCGTGCGTGCGTCTCAATGCAACCGTGCTCGCCGACGAGACTGGACTGCCGTTGCCGACGGTGCAGAAGCTCGTCAGCCGTCTTTCGGCAGCCGGTCTGATCGAAAGCGCGCGCGGCACCGGCGGCGGCTTCCGTCTGGCGCGGCCACCTGCGGCGATCAGCCTTGCCGACATCATCGAAGCCATCGAGGGGCCGATCGCGATGACTTCATGCGTCGAGGGCGGGCGGCATGATTGCTGTGTCGAGGAAAGCTGCCGGGTGAAGCCGCATATGGGAGCGGTCAACGGAGCGGTGCGGGGCGCGTTGGCGAATGTCAGCCTCGCGAGTCTTTCGGCGGGAGTGCATGCGTGATGGCCACCAAGAACGCCGAGGCGCTCGCCGCCGCGAACAAGAAATATGAATGGGGCTTCGCCTCGGACGTCGAACAGGAATTCGCGCCCAAGGGGTTGAGCGAAGACACGGTCCGCTTCATCTCCGCCAAGAAGAACGAGCCCGAGTGGATGCTCGACTGGCGGCTGAAGGCGTTCCGCTTGTGGCAGACGATGCAAGCGCCCGATTGGGCCAAGCTCGACATCGCGCCGATCGATTACCAGGACGCGTACTATTACGCCGAACCCAAGAAGAAGATCCAGCTCAAGAGCCTCGACGAGCTCGATCCCGAGATTCGGCGGACGTATGAGAAGCTCGGCATTCCGATCGAGGAGCAGAAGGTGCTCGCGGGCGTCGCGGGCGCCCGGAAAGTCGCGGTCGACGCCGTGTTCGACAGCGTCAGCGTCGCGACCACCTTCCGCGAGGAGCTCAAGGCCGCAGGCGTGATCTTCCTCTCGATCAGCGAGGCGATTCGCGAATATCCCGATCTGGTGAAAAAGTGGCTCGGCCGCGTGGTGCCGCAGCACGACAATTATTTTGCCACCTTGAACTGCGCGGTCTTCTCCGACGGGACCTTCGTCTATGTCCCCGAGGGCGTGCGCTGCCCGATGGAGCTCAGCACCTATTTCCGGATCAATGCCGAGAATACCGGCCAGTTCGAACGCACGCTGATCGTCGCCGACAAGGGCGCCTATGTCTCGTATCTCGAAGGCTGCACGGCGCCGATGCGCGACGAGAACCAGCTCCACGCCGCCGTGGTCGAGCTGGTCGCGCTCGACGATGCCGAGATCAAATATTCGACGGTGCAGAACTGGTATCCGGGCGACGAGAACGGCCTGGGCGGCATCTATAATTTCGTGACCAAGCGCGCGCTGTGCCAGGGCCGCAACTCGAAGGTCAGCTGGACCCAGGTCGAAACCGGCAGTGCGATCACCTGGAAATATCCGAGCTGCGTGCTCGCCGGCGAGAACAGCGTCGGCGAATTCTATTCGGTCGCGGTGACCAACAACCGTCAGCAGGCCGATACCGGCACCAAGATGATCCATCTCGGCAAGGGCAGCCGCTCGACGATCGTGTCGAAGGGCATTTCCGCCGGCAAGTCGAGCAACACCTATCGCGGCCTCGTGCGCGTCGGGCCGACGGCCGAGGGCGTGCGCAATTTCACCCAGTGCGATTCGCTGCTGCTCGGCCATGAGTGCGGCGCGCACACCGTGCCGTACATCGAAGTCAAGAACCCGAGCGCGCAGATCGAGCATGAGGCGACCACCAGCAAGATCAGCGACGACCAGCTGTTCTACGCGATGCAGCGCGGGCTCGACCAGGAAGCCGCGGTGGCGCTGATCGTCAACGGCTTCGCCAAGGAAGTGCTCCAGCAACTGCCGATGGAGTTCGCGGTCGAGGCGCAGAAGCTGCTCGGGATCAGCCTCGAGGGGTCGGTGGGATGACGCCGACGCGCATGGTTACCAAAAGGTGCATTCGCCCAGTCCTGGGACAGGGCGAAATTAGCTTGGTTAACGCTGTTGTAACGAATCCTGCTTGGACCTTACCAAGGGGGCACGCCACCGAGTCGCGAAGCAACGCGACCGGCCTTGGGAAAGGACGTGCTCGTGAAAGTTCTTGCTTCCGCTCTGCTGCTCTCGCTGACCGCAACGCCCGCTCTGGCGCACGAGGGCCAGCCTGCGCCGGCACAACCCGCGGCGAGCGCACCGAGCGACGAGCTTCCGCTGACCCCGCGCTTCGCGGCGGCAGTGACGGCCTATCGCAACTGCGTGATGGAAGCGGTCGATGCGGGTTCGCTCGCCGATCATCGCGAGATGGCGAGCGCGGCAATGGCGGCCTGCGCGATCGCACGCGGCCAGATGGCCTCTCAGCTCGCGTCGGACATCCGACAGCAGCATCCGAGTTTTGCGCCGGCGGCGATCGATACCTCCGCGGCGAATGGACTCGACACGATCGAACCGATGATCGAAGACGCCGCGATCGAGCGCGCGCATGCGAAATACGCGCAGTCGATGATCTGAACGACGGTCACGCGCATTTTTGTTTGCGCGAAGGCGCGAAGGCGCGAAGAGGAAGTTTCACGCGGAGGCGCGGAGGCGCGAAGTCGATCATGTCGCTGCCGAGGGCGGCGGCACGATCGGCATTGCCTATGCGCTTCGCGTCTTCGCGTCTTCGCGCGAATAATCGACGAGCGTCGACTCAGGCTCCGACGCCGTTAAACCGCGCTACGCGTCTCCCAATCAAGCCGCTCCGCGCCTCCGCGTCTCCGCGTGAACTATCACGATCCGGCAGCCGCGCGGTTCGCGATCCATTGGAAACGACAATCTGATGCTCGAAATCACCAACCTCCACGCGACCGTCGCGGACAAGCCGATCCTGAAGGGGCTCAGCCTCACGATCAACGCCGGCGAAATCCATGCGATCATGGGGCCGAACGGCGCGGGCAAGTCGACGCTCGGCTACACGCTCGGCGGCCGGCCGGGTTATGAGGTCACCGACGGATCGGTGACGTTCGACGGCGCCGACCTGCTCGAAATGGCGCCGCACGAACGCGCCGCCGCCGGGCTGTTCCTCGGCTTCCAATATCCGGTCGAGATTCCCGGCGTCTCCAGCCTCCAGTTCCTGCGCGAAGCACTCAACAGCCAGCGCCGCGCGCGCGGCGAGGCTCCTCTGTCTGGCGGCGAATTCCTCAAGCTGGCGCGCGCCCAGGCGAGCGCGCTCGAGATGGATGCCGAGATGCTCAAGCGCCCGGTCAACGTCGGCTTCTCGGGCGGCGAGAAGAAGCGCGGCGAGATGGTGCAGATGGGCATCCTGGCGCCGAAGCTCGCAGTGCTCGACGAGACCGATTCGGGGCTCGATATCGACGCGCTGCGCATCGTCGGCGACGGCATCAACCGCATCATGCGCGCCCCCGACAAGGCGGTGCTGCTGATCACCCATTACCAGCGGCTGCTCGACTATGTGCG
>Ga0207675_100002775_pt1 | contig 17199 bp, 18 predicted proteins | sample KBSSwiS42_FD_184305 | JGI IMG/M metagenome (GOLD analysis project Ga0207675, IMG submission 184305) | Switchgrass rhizosphere microbial communities from Kellogg Biological Station, Michigan, USA - KBS Switchgrass S4-2 (SPAdes) (version 2) | ecosystem: Host-associated > Plants > Roots >... | reverse complement strand
CTTCCTCAACATGCTCGAGCGTTCGCGGCTGGAGTCGAAGAAGATCTCCAAGACCCAGGCCGTCACCTCCAACCTGCAGCGTGAGTTCAACACCAAGGATGTGCACATCGGCCCGTCCGATCACGTCGGCTGGCTCGACGACCGCAAGTGGGCCTACGTGCGCCTGGAGGGCCGCGCCTTCGGCGACGTGCCGCTGAATCTGGAGTACAAGCTCGAGGTGTGGGACTCGCCGAACTCGGCGGGCGTCATCATCGACGCCGTGCGCGTGGCGAAGATCGCCAAGGACCGCGGCATCGGCGGCCCGGTGGTGGCCGCGTCGGCGTACCTGATGAAGAGCCCGCCGAAGCAGCTGCCGGACGACATCGCCCGCACGCAGCTCGAGGAGTTCATCGAGGGCAGCTAGTTCACACGGGCCACATCCGCCACAAGACCCGCGGGGATGCGTTGGCGCAGAACGTGATAGCACATGCGATATCACGTTTGACGTCAGCACACAGTTGCGCGGCCAGAGACGTGAGTGGCTTAAGTGAATTAGCCTCGACGGCGTGACCAACGCCGACGTCTCCGACGACGAACTGTCCGGCCTCGACGAGTTCGGGCTGGTGCACGAGAACGCCGAGCAGATCGGCGTGACCGGGCCGCTGCTGTCGGTGCGGCGCATCGACGTGGGCTCGATCAGTGCACTCAAGTGGGGCGACGAACCGCCGCAGGTGGTGTTCCTGCACGGCGGCGGGCAGAACGCCCACACGTGGGACACCGTGATCGTCGGGCTCGGACTGCCGGCGTTGGCGGTCGACCTGCCGGGGCACGGCCGATCGGCTTGGCGCGAGGACGGCGACTACGGTCCGCGCCTGGCCGCCGAAACACTGCGTCCGGTGCTGCGCGAGTGGGCCCCGAATGCCCGGCTTGTGGTCGGCATGTCGCTGGGCGGGCTGACCGCGCTGCGGCTCGCCGCCTCCGAACCGGTTCTGGTGCCGGAGCTGGTACTCGTCGACGTCACGCCGTCGGCGCCAGAACGCCACGAGCAGATGACCAAGGCCCAGATGGGCACCGTCGCTCTGGTGCAGGGCGACCGGACGTTTCCCAGCTTCGCAGCGATGCTCGATGTGACGGTGGCCGCGGCGCCGAATCGTGATCGGAAGTCGTTGCGCCGCGGCGTCTTTCACAACTCGAAGCGGCTCGACGACGGCACCTGGACATGGCGCTACGACTCGTTCCGCAAGCCCGACGGCTTCGAGGGTCTGTGGGACGACGTGCCCGCCATCACCATGCCGACGACGCTGGTGCGCGGCGCGAAATCGTTCTTCGTCAACGACGAGGACGCCGAGGCATTCGCGAACGCCGCGCCCGGTTTCCAACGCACACACGTCGTCGCCGACTCCGGACATTCCGTCCAGGGCGACCAGCCTGCCGCGCTCGTTGACATCCTGCGGGGAGTGCTGGGGGCCTAAGGCCGTTCCCAGCTGTTTACCAACTGCTTCCCAGCTGATTGCCGAGCTGTCGTAGGTTCCAGCGCTGTGGCCCTCATTCCGTTGAACCTCCTCATCACTCACGACGGCCGCTCGGCGCGCCAGCGTGTGACGTGCCGCTACAAGTGCGGCGATGCCTGCTCCAAGCCCGCACCGAACACCAGCGACAACGAGTACTTCGGCGACATCGCGAAGGCGGTCCCGCGGCGGTCGGTGCCGCAGGCCGGCGGCATCGCGGTGCTGGCCGTCGGCACGGGCTCGGCGCTGGCCGCCTGCGGAGCAGCCGTCGCGACACCCACGTCCTCGGCCTCGCCCGCTGAGCCGCCCCCCGGCATGAACTTCACCGCCGTCGCGCCCAACAGCGAGGACGCGGTCGTCGCCGCCGACGGTTACGAGCAGGCGGTGGTCATGAGTTGGGGCGACCCGGTGCTGCCGAACGCGCCGCAGTTCGACGTCAAGGCACAGACCGCCGCCGCGCAGCGAGGCCAATTCGGGTTCAACAACGACTTCGCCGGCCTGCTGCCCCTTCAAGGGCTCGGGAACCTGGATTCCGCTGCTGCGCTCCGGATCCAACGGGCAGGGGGAATCTCTGGTCGACGGGATCACCGCCGAGGAGGCGGCGGTGTTCACCCGCTTCGCAGCCGATAAGGCAGGCGCCACCAAGATGGACCGTCCCGAGGACTTCGAGGCCAATCCGAAGACCGGCAAGATGTACGTCGCGCTCACCAACAACGACGAGCGCGGCGCACCCGGCGAGGCCGCGGCCGACGCCGCCAACCCCCGCAACGACAACAAGAGCGGGCAGATCCTCGAGATCACCGACGACCACGCGGGGACGAGCTTCACCTGGGAGCTGCTGCTGGTGTGCGGTGATCCCGCTGCCGCCGACACGTACTTCGCCGGATTCGACAAGGCGAAGGTCAGCCCGATCTCGTGCCCCGACAACCTGGCATTCGACAGCTACGGCAATCTGTGGATCTCCACCGACGGCAACGCGCTGGACTCCAATGACGGGCTGTTCGCCGTCGCGCTCGAAGGGCCGAACCGCGGTGAGACCAAGCAGTTCCTGACCGTGCCGTTCGGCGCCGAAACCTGCGGGCCCGTCGTCACCGACGATCTGGTCACCGTGTGCGTGCAGCATCCGGGCGAGAACGACGACAACAGCATCGACAACCAGCTGTCGCGCTGGCCGGAGGGTGGCAACGGAACGGCGCGGCCGTCGGTCGTCGCCGTGTGGAAAGCCAACGGACAGATTGGCGTCTAGCCTGACGATAGTGAGCTTCCCAATTCGCATCGGCGTGCAACTGCAGCCGCAACACTCCGCGCAATACAGCCACATCCGCGACGCGGTCCGCCGCTGTGAGGACATCGGCGTCGACGTCGCGTTCAACTGGGATCACTTCTTCCCGCTCTACGGCGATCCCGACGGTCCGCACTACGAGTGCTGGACGATGCTCGGTGCCTGGGCCGAGCAGACGTCGCGCCTCGAGATCGGCGCGTTGGTGACTTGTAACTCCTACCGCAACCCGGAACTGCTTGCCGACATGGCGCGCACCGTCGACCACATCTCGGAGGGCAGGCTGATTCTCGGCATCGGGTCGGGGTGGAAGCGGAAGGACTACGACGAGTACGGCTACGAGTTCGGGACTGCGGGCAGTCGGCTCGACGACCTCGCCGCCGCGCTGCCGCGCATCAAGTCACGGCTGGCCAAGCTCAATCCGCCGCCGACGCGGGACATCCCCGTACTGATCGGCGGGCAGGGCGAGCAGAAGACATTGCGCCTCGTCGCCGAGTACGCCGACATCTGGCACGGGTTCACCTCGCTCGAGACCTACCCCGCGAAAGCGGAGGTCCTCGCGCGGCACTGCGCCGACGTCGGACGCGACCCCGCCACCATCGAGCGCTCCGCGGCCGTGCAGGGCGACAGCCTCGACGCACTGCTGCGAGAGGCCGACGCGTTCGCCGAACTCGGGGTCACGATGCTGACCGTCGGCGTCAACGGACCCGACTACGACCTGACGCAAGCGGAGGCTCTGTGCCGCTGGCGCGACCGTCGTCAACCAAATGGAAACTGAACTGGCGGAACGGCTCCCGTGGCGACGGCGACGTCATATGCTTGCCGCGCCATGCCCAAGAAGTATGGGGTCAAAGAAAAAGACCTAGTTGTCTCGCATGTCGTCAACTTGGTACTGACGGGCAAACTTCGCTCGGGGGATCGGGTCGACCGCAACGAGATCGCACAGGAACTCGGGCTCAGCCGCGTGCCGATTCAGGAGGCTGTGGTCCAGCTGGAGCATGACGGCATCCTGTCGACGCCGTATCACCGCGGCGCGTACGTCGAACGATTCGACGAGTCCGTGGTGCGCGAACACCACGAGCTCTACGGCATGCTGAGCGGCCTCGCATCGGCGCGCGCCGCCGTCGATGGCCTGCCCCGGATCCTCGACCAGCTGACCGTGATGATCGCAGCGATGCGCGGCAGCAGAGACGCACGCAACTTTCAGGAGACGGCTTGGCAGTTCCGCCGGGTGATAAACGAGGAATACGCCGGGCCCCGTTTGCAGGCGGCGATCCGTGCGTCGCAAACCTTCATCCCGAGGGCGTTCTGGTTGTCGTACCTCCACAACCACGACCAGATGCTTCCCTTCTATGAGACTGAGACCGCAGCCATTCAGCGGGCCGATCCCGACGGCGCCCGCACGGCGTGCATCGAGCGGTCCGAGGCGATGGCCGGGATCATGCTCGGTGAACTGGTGCGGCGGGGCGTGTTCAAACCCGCCGGAGCCGCCTGGCCGGCGACATCCAGCTCTGGAGCCGCATCGGTTCCGTTCTCACTGAGCTGAAGGCGATTTCGCAGGGCCCTCGGCGGCTACCTTGCTTGGATGACTGCCGTCAGAACATCCGTCGTCGTCTTGCTCGCCTTGCTGATCGGCAGCGTCGGACTGGCGGCACCGGCGGCTGCCGTCGACCAGTGCCTGAGCGTGCCGGGCACGCTGACCGTCGGCACGCTTTCGGATGCGCCGCCCAGCATCTGCATCAACTCGGCCGGCCAGTTCACGGGCTTCGACAACGAACTGCTGCGCGCGATCGCCGACAAGCTGGGGCTCAAGATCAACTTCGTCGGCACCGAATTCTCGGGGCTGCTTGCTCAGGTCGCGGCACGGCGCTTCGACGTCGGCTCATCGTCGATCACCACCACCGATGCCCGCCGCAAAACCGTCGGCTTCACCAACGGCTATGACTTCGGCTACTTCTCGCTCGTGGTCCCGTCCGGCTCCGCGATCACCAGCTTCGACAAGCTGGCCGCCGGCCAGCGCATCGGCGTCGTGCAGGGCACCGTGCAGGAGGCGTACGTCATCGACACGCTGCACCTGCAGCCGGTGAAGTTCCCCGACTACAACACCGTCTACGCCAGCCTCAAGACGCGCCAGATCGACGCATGGGTGGCGCCGTCACAGCAGGCGCAGGGCACCGTGCAGCCCAGCGACCCGGCGTAGATCATCGAAAACACCTTCAGCTTGGACAATTTCGTGGCGTGGGCGGTGGCCAAGGAGAACCAGCCGTTGATCGACGCGCTGAACTCCGGACTGGATGCGATCATCGCGGACGGCACATGGGCACGGCTGTACTCCGATTGGGTGCCGCGCGCCTTGCCGCCCGGATGGAAGCCCGGATCGAAGGCGGCGCCTGCGCCGCAGCTGCCCGACTTCGCCGCGATCGCCGCTGAAAACCAGAAAGCAGCGCCCTCTGGGACGACCGCGGCCGCACCGAAGTCCACGCTGTCGCAGCTCAAGGATTCGTTCCTGAACTGGGATATGTACAAACAGGCCATCCGCGATCTGTTGAAGACCGGGCTGCCGAACACGTTGATCCTCACCGTCAGCGCCGCGGTGATCGGTCTGGTCCTCGGCATGGGGGTGGCAGTCGCGGGCATCTCGCGGTCCCGGTGGCTGCGCTGGCCGGCCCGCGTGTACACCGACATCTTCCGCGGGCTGCCCGAAGTGGTGATCATCCTGCTGATCGGGCTGATATCGGGCCGGTGGTCGGCGGCCTGACGGGTAACACCCTTATCCGCTCGGCATTGCAGCACTCGGGCTGATGGCGGCGGCGTACGTCGGCGAGATCTTCCGCTCCGGCATCCAGAGTGTGGAGCCCGGCCAGATGGAGGCGGCGCGGGCGCTGGGCTTCAGCTATCCGTCGTCGATGCGGTTGGTGGTCGTGCCGCAGGGGGTGCGTCGGGTGCTGCCCGCGCTGATGAACCAATTCATCTCGCTGCTGAAGGCCTCGTCGTTGGTGTACTTCCTTGGACTGGTGGCCAACCAGCGCGAGCTGTTCCAGGACGGCCGCGACCTCAACGCGCAGACCGGCAACCTCTCGCCACTGGTCGCGGCGGGGTTTTTCTATCTGTTGCTGACAATTCCGCTGACGCACCTGGTGAACTTCATCGACACGCGCCTGCGACGTCGCCGTGAACCCGGCAAGGAAGATCCGCTCGAGCTGTCCGCGTCCCAGGAGATGATCTGATGACCACCTCTGCCGAACCGGTGTCGTTGAGCGCCAAGGACATTCACTTGGCGTTCGGCCCGAACGCGGTGTTGCGGGGCGTCGACCTCGACGTGCCTGCGGGTACGACGGCGGCGGTGATCGGCCCGTCGGGGTCCGGTAAGTCGACGCTGCTGCGGACGCTGAACCGGCTCTACGAACCCGACAAGGGCGACATCCTGCTCGACGGTCGATCGGTGCTCGCCGATAACCCGGATCATCTGCGCCAGCGCATCGGCATGGTGTTCCAGAACTTCAACCTGTTCCCACACCGCAGCGTGTTGGACAACGTGACGATGGCGCCACGCAAGCTCAAACCGCTCGGCGCCGAGCAGGCCAGGGAGCTGGGTCTGGAGCAATTGGACCGGGTCGGGCTGCGGCACAAGGCCGATGTGCGGCCCGCCACGCTGTCCGGCGGGCAGCAGCAGCGGGTGGCGATCGCGCGGGCGTTGGCCATGTCGCCGCAGGTGATGTTCTTCGACGAGGCCACCTCCGCGCTGGACCCGGAATTGGTCAAGCGCATCCTGTCGTTGATCGCCGATCTGGGGTCCGGCGGCATGACGATGGTGGTCGTCACACACGAGATGGGATTCGCCAGGTCGACGTCGGACGCGGTGGTGTTCATGGACCACGGTCAGGTGGTCGAATCGGGTCCGCCACAGCAAATATTCGAGGCCGCGGAGACGGAGCGGCTGCGCAGGTTCTTATCGCAAGTTTTGTGAAGTCAATTAACGTGCATACACATGTGTCAGCCTCCGACAGGTTAGACTGGCGAATTATGGGGGAGACGGAAACCCAGGTCGGCGAGCTGGCCGGTGAGTTGCAACGCGTGCTGTCCAAGGTGTTCTCGGTGCTCCGCCGCGGCGACACCCATCGAACCGAGTCCGGCGACCTCACGCTGGCTCAGCTGTCGATTCTCCTCACGTTGCTCGATCAGGGCCCCATCCGGATGACGGAGCTGGCCGCCCATGAGCGGGTGCGCACACCCACCACCACGGTCGCGATCCGCCGGCTGGAGAAGCTAGGCCTGGTGAAGCGTTCGCGCGACCCATCGGATCTGCGGGCCGTTCTCGTCGACATCACGCCGAAGGGCCTGTCTCAGCATCGGGAATCACTTGCCGCGCGGCGGGCGCATCTGGCAACGCTTCTGGCGAAGCTCAGTCCCGAGGATCTCGAAACGCTGACCAAGGCGCTGGCCCCGCTGGAACGCCTCGCCGAATAGTCACCCGAGCCAGTCGAGCACCGCGGCCGCGGTCCACGACTGTTGCATGCTGCCGAGCGGTTCGCCGGTGAACGGTTCGTAGTACTCCGCGAAGGTGCCGTCGCTGGCCTGCCGAAGGCCTTCCCGCTTGAGCATCAGCGCGCGCTCGGCCCAGCCCCGGCGCGCGAAGCACCAGGAGAACAGCCACGTCATAACGGGCCACACCGGCCCGCGCCAGTATTCGCGGGACCGGAAGTCACGAGACACCGGTGACGTCGACGGGATGAGCGTGTACTTCAGATCGGGATGCCCGCAGAACCGCGGCCCCTCCAGCAGCCGCACCAGCGCCCGTTCCTTGTCGTGCGGCAGCCCGCCGCACAGCAGCGGGGCGAACTGCGCGACCGTCTCGGTCGCCACCCACCGGTCGGCGCGGAGGTCGAAATCCCTTGCGGCGCCGGTGCGTTCGTCCGAGGTCTCGATGACGCCCCTGCGGAACCGTTCGGCCCATGCGTACAGGTCTTTGACGTCGGCGTGTGGCCGCTTGTAGTCCTCGCCGATCTCAGCCAGCACCGTGCACGCCACCGACAGGATCGCCGACACGAGCACGTCCTCCACTGCGAAGCTCATCACCTTCGGAAGCAACTCGTCGTCGTAGCGCACCGACTTCATCTCTTCCAGCAGCCACAGATACCGGTCGTACTCCAGGTCCGACGGCCGCTGGCTGGCGTCGGTGACGATCGTGTTGTCCTCGCGCTGGTACTCCGGCACGCTGCCCGGAACAACGTTGGCGTAGGCGCTGTCCCAGCGCGGCGAGTTGTCCATGCCGGACTCCCAGCCGTGGTAGAGCGTTACGCGGCCGCGGGATTTCGGGTCGCGGGCCTCGGCCAGCCAGCGGTGCCAGCGGACGAGGTCGGCCCACCGGCGATCGAGAAAGGCCTCGGCGACCGCGCGTGTGGACCGACCGCGCGTACGCGCGTGATCGAGGATGCGCTGCACCGCGATTGCGTGCACCGGCGGTTGGGTGATGCCGGAGGTGTGGCGGGTTCTTGGCGCGTTGCCTGCCAGGGCCGACGTCGCCCAGCGGGCAGGCCCGGGGAAGTAGCCGTCGACGCCGTTGGCGAACACGATATGCGGGATCATGCCGTTGGTCCACTGCGCAGACAGCAGCGTGTCGAGTTCGACGACGGCCCGCTCGACGCTCAGTGGTGCCAGCCCGATCGCCACGAACGCCGCATCCCAGCTCCACATGTGCGGATACAACAGCGGCGCGGCGGTGGTCATCACGCCCAGGTCGTTGCCGCGCAACAGGTAGGCGGCGCGGGCTGCGAGCTGTGTGGGAGCGAAGCTGTGGTCGGGTGGCATCGGTTCAATAATGCGACGAGCACGGCGGACTTGCAGGTCGGTAGGGTCGAGACATGCCGACCGCGATGATCACCGGGGCCGGCGGCGGGCTCGGTTCGGCACTTGCCCACGCGCTCGCGCCAACCCACACGTTGTTCCTGGCGGGCCGGCCGTCGACGCGGCTTGACGAGGTGGCCACCCGCTTCGGCGCCACCACATGGCCGATCGACCTCACCGATGTCGACTCGATCCCGGCGGTCGTCGAGCCGATCGTCGAACTCGACGTCCTCATCCACAACGCCGGAGTGGCGTTTCCCGGACGGGTCGCCGAATCGACAGTCGGCGAATGGCGTAAGACCATGGAGGTCAACATCATTGGGGCGGTCGCGTTGACGCTGGCGCTCCTGCCTGCGTTGCGCGCCGTCGGCGGGCACGTCGTGTTCATCAACTCCGGAGCGGGCATCAACGCATCCCCCGGCCTGGCGTCCTATACGGCCAGCAAGTTCGCGCTGCGCGGGTTCGCCGAGTCGCTGCGGAACGACGAGCCGTCGCTACGCGTGACGTCGATTCATCCCGGACGCATCGCCACCGTCATGCAGGAGGGACTGGTGGCCTACGAAGGCCGCGAGTATGACCCGTCGCGCTTCTTGAGTCCCGAGTCCGTCGCGAAGGTGACCGCCGAGGCGGTGAATGCGCCGCCCGACGCCGATATTCACGAGGTCATCGTCCGGCCTCGGTGATTTGTGTGCGTTTGAGAGCGCTGAGCGCTGCTGATTGCACACAATTCACTCATGAGCTCGATAAGAGACACCGCCGAGCAGTTCTTCGAGGCGTGCGAGACCGGAAAGGGTTGGGCGGGGTGCGAGCCGTACTGCCATCCCGGCGCGACCTTCGCGGCACAGACCGACGCGCTGGCTCAGGTGACCACACTCGAGGACTACACCGAATGGATGAAGGGCCTGATGTCGATCCTGCCCGACGGAACGGCTGAGGTCCGGTCGTTCGCGGTCGACGAGAAGCGCAACAACGTGGCGGCGTTCGGCGTCTTCCGCGGCACGCACACCGGCGAGGGCGGGCCGGTGCCCCCGACCGGTAGATCCGCGGAAGCCGACTACGTCTACGTCATGGACTTCGGCGGCGACAAGATCCGCCACATGACGAAGATCTGGAACGACGGCATCACGATGCGCCAGCTGGGCTGGGCCTAACTACACGACGATATTCACCAATCGGCCGGCCACCACGATCACCTTCTTCGGTGTGGTGCCGTTGAGGAACGCTTGCACCTTTTCATCGGCCAGCGCGGCGGCCTCCATCGTGTCGGCGTCGGCATCGGCAGCCACTGTCACATGACCGCGAACCTTTCCGTTGACCTGAACCGGGTACTCCACGGTGTCCTGGACGAGGTACCGCGGGTCGGCTTCCGGGAACGGCCCGTGCACCAGCGACTTGTCGTGGCCCAGCCGCTTCCACAGTTCCTCCGCCAGATGCGGGGCCAGCGGCGCGACCATCAGCACCAGCGGCTCCAGGGCGGCCCGCGCCGTCACTTCGTTCTTGGTCAGGTGGTTGGTGAACTCGATGAGCTTGGCCGCCGCGGTGTTGTTGCGCAGCGAGGCGTAATCCTCCGACACCCCCGCGATCGTGCGGTGTAGCAGCCTCTGCGTCTCGTCGTCCAGCGCTTCGTGCTCTGCGGCGCGTTCGGTGCCGGTCTGCTCGTCGACCACCAGCCGCCACACTCGCTGCAGGAACCGGTAGGCGCCGACCACGTCCTTCGTGGCCCATGGGCGCGATGCGTCCAGCGGGCCCATCGACATCTCATAGACCCGCAGGGTGTCGGCGCCATAGTCGTCGCACATCTCGTCGGGTGACACCGAGTTCTTCAGGCTCTTGCCGATCTTGCCGAACTCCTGGAAGACCTCGATCTCACCGTCCACCCCTAGCCAGTAGAACTTGCCGTCGCGTTCGGTGACGTCGGCCGCGGGCACGTAAGCCCCGCGGGAGTCGGTGTAGGCGAACGCCTGGATATAGCCCTGGTTCACCAGCCGGCGGAACGGCTCCTTGGAGCTGACGTGGCCGAGGTCGTAAAGCACCTTGTGCCAGAACCGCGCGTACAGCAGATGCAGCACGGCATGCTCGACGCCACCGACATACAGATCCACGCCGCCAGGGTCCTTCGCGCCGTGCTCAGCCGGCCGCGGACCCATCCAGTACGTCTCGTTCTCCTTGGCGCACAATTCTTCTTTGTTGTACGGGTCGGTGTAGCGCAGCTCGTACCAGGAGCTGCCCGCCCACTGCGGCATCACGTTGGTGTCGCGGCTGTACGGCTTCAGCCCGTCGCCGAGGTCGAGGTCCACGTGCACCCAGTCGGTCGCCTTGGCCAGTGGCGGCGACGGCTCGCTGTCGGCGTCGTCGGGATCGAACAGCACCGGCGAGTAGTCCGGCACATCGGGAAGCTCGACGGGTAGCGCCGATTCGGGCAACGGGTGGGCTCGGCCGTCGGTGTCGTACACGATCGGGAACGGCTCGCCCCAGTACCGCTGCCTGGCGAAAAGCCAGTCGCGCAGTTTGTATTCGACGCGCGCCTGCGCCCGGCCCTCGGTGGCCAGCCGCTCGGTGATGGCCTCCTTGGCCGACGCGACACTCAGCCCGTTCAGGTAGTCCGAGTTGACCATCTCACCGTCGCCGCTGTAGGCCGCCTGCGAAATATCCCCGCCGGCAACGACTTCGATGATGGGCAGGCCGAACTCGTGCGCGAAATCCCAGTCCCGCTGGTCGCCACCGGGCACGGCCATGATGGCTCCGGTGCCGTAGCCGATCAGCACGTAGTCGGCGATGAACACCGGAATCTGTTGGCCATTGGCAGGATTCGTGGCGTAGCTGCCGAGGAACACGCCGGTCTTGGCTTTGTTCTCCTGGCGCTCCAGGTCCGACTTGGCGGCAATGGTGGCGCGATACGCGGCGACCGCCTCGGCCGGCGTCGCGGCACCGAACGTCCACCGGGCGTCGACATCAGCGGGCCACTGGGCCGCGGTCAGCTTGTCCACCAGATCGTGCTCCGGTGCCAGCACCATGTACGTCGCGCCGAACAGCGTGTCGGGCCGCGTGGTGAACACCTCGATGTCGCCGGCCCTGGTACCGAACAACACAGTCGCGCCCGTCGACCGGCCGATCCAGTTGCGCTGCATCGTCTTGACCTTCTCGGGCCAATCCAGTAGTTCGAGATCGTCGAGCAGTCGGTCCGAATACGCGGTGATGCGCATCATCCACTGCCGCAACCGCTTCCGGAACACCGGGAAGTTGCCGCGCTCGCTGCGGCCGTCGGAGGTGACTTCCTCGTTGGCCAGCACGGTGCCAAGACCCGGGCACCAGTTGACCATCGACTCGGCCCGATACACCAGTCGGTAGATGTCGACCACATCGGCGCGCTCACCGGCCGACAACTGCGACCACTCCCGGCCGTCATCGAGAGTCCTTGCTCCCGACTCGAATTCGGCAACCAGCTCGGCGATCGGGCGGGCCTTGTTCGCGGCCGGGTCGAACCAGGCGTTGTAGATCTGCAGGAAGATCCACTGCGTCCACTTGTAGTAGTCGACGTCGGTGGTGGAGAAGCTGCGGCGGGCGTCGTGTCCGAAGCCCAGCCTGCCCAGCTGGCGACGGAAATTGACGATATTGGCCTCGGTGCGGATGCGCGGGTGCGTGCCGGTCTGGATCGCGTACTGCTCGGCGGGCAGGCCAAACGAGTCGAAGCCCAACGCGTGCAATACATTGTGGCCTGTCATCCGGTAATAGCGGGCATAGACGTCGGTGGCGATGTAGCCGAGCGGATGCCCGACGTGCAATCCCTCACCCGATGGGTACGGGAACATGTCCAGCACGAACATCTTGTCCGCGGGCACTGGAGAGCCGTCCGGGGGCGCCAGTTCGCCCACCGGGTTGGGCACGTTGAAGGTCCCCGACTCCGCCCATGTCTGCTGCCAGGCGTGCTCGATCTGCCCCGCCAGCTCCGCGGTGTAGCGGTGCTGCGGGGTGTCCGCATCGGCCTGGGTGGGCGCCGCGGACTGAGCGGTCGGCGACTCTGTCACGTGAACAGGGTATAAGCACCCATATGCAGGCCTCGTCGGCCACGGGTTGGTATCGGTTCCGTTGCAGACCGGTCAGAGGTTGATTCCAGGTCGATTCCAGCCCTGGTGGCTAACACTTCGCGCGCGGTACGTTCGGCGCCTGACGAAGGTGTGACGAACCCCTAACCGCTGAAGAAGGACCGCCGTCAATGAACGAGATCGCCCGCCGCTGGCGGGTTCTGGCAGGTGGCACGGCAGCCGGTGTGGCCGCCGTCGTCGGCTTCGCCGGGGCCACCGCATCGGCAGAGCCGGTGCTCCCGCAACCGCCGCTGCCCATGCCCGTCACTGTGACGCAGACGGTCGCGGTGCCGCCGGACGTTGCCGCCACCCCGCAGGCCCTCGGCCAACCCGGTGTGACGCCCGCTACACCGATGCCCGCCGGCATCGCGGCGCCCGCGGTCCCCGCCCCGCCGCCAGTCACGATCACCCCCGCCAGCACGGGCACGCTTGCCGACTTCTTCAATTCGAAGGGCGTCAAGCTCGAGCCACAGAACAGCCGCGACTTCCAGGCGCTCAACATCGTCCTGCCGGTGCCGAAGGGCTGGTCGCAGGTGCCCGACCCGAACGTTCCCGACGCGTTCGCGGTGATCGCCGACCGGGTCGGCGGTAATGGCCTGTACTCGTCCAATGCCCAGGTCAAGGTCTACAAGCTGATCGGCGACTTCGACCCGAAGGAGGCCATCAGCCACGGCTTCATCGACAGCCAGATGCTGCCTGCCTGGCGAGCCACCGACGGGTCGCTCGCAGACTTCGGGGGTATGCCGTCGTCGGTCATCGAGGGCACCTACCGCGAGAACAACATGACGCTCAACGCGTCGCGACGCCACGTCATCGCCATGGCCGGCCCGGATAAGTACCTGGTGTCGCTCGCAGTGACCACGAGTGTCGATCAGGTCGTCGCGGCGGCCGATGCCACCGATGCGATCGTCAACGGTTTCAAGGTGAGCCTCCCCGGGCCACCGGCCCCGGCACCGCCGCTTCCGGCACCGGGCCTGCCCCAGTCTCCTAGCGGGCAGGGGGCCCAGGCGGCACTGCCGCAGCTGCTGGGCCAGCCGGGATAGACGTCGTCCCCCGGGCGAAGCCTGGCGCCCGGGGGACGGCCCCATCCGGCGGGCTGTAGGCGGGACTCGTATTGTGTGGCGCATGCTCATCGCCGCGGTGCTCTGCCTGTGCGCCGCCGTCGCGATCGGAGCACTCGGGGTCTGGCTGCTGAGCCGGCCCCAGCCAGGCGACTACGTTCGACAGGTACTTCGCGGCGTCGCTCCGATTCAACTTGCTGCCGCGGTCATGCTCGCCGCGGGCGGCACCGTGGCCCTGGCCGCGAAACCGCAGACCGGGCTCGTCGTCGTCATTGTGTGCATCGTCGGCGCGATCAGTACCGTCGCGGCGGGCTGTTGGCAGAGCGCCAAGGTTGTTGCGCGCGCTCAGGCGGGACAGCCCACCGCCGGCTGTGGTGGGACCTGCGCAACGTGCACGCTGTCGTGTAACTGAGTTCGCGTGCTCCAACGGCTGGCACGTGTCCCCATCGACACCTTCCTGCTGGCTCTGTTGGCGGTCGTCGCTCTCGCGGCGCTGTTCCCCGCCAGCGGCACCGTCGGCGACCTCCTGTCGATCGTCACCAAGGTCGCCATCGCGCTGCTGTTTTTTCTGTACGGCGCGCGCCTGTCACCCACGGAGGCAATGCACGGGCTGCGGCGCTGGCGGCTGCATCTGTTGGTGCTTGCCGCGACGTTCGTCGCGTTCCCTCTCCTCGGACTGGCCGCGAGCGCTCTCGTGCCTTCGGTGTTGACGCCCGGGCTCTACACCGGCGTACTGTTCCTGTGCCTGGTTCCGTCGACCGTGCAGTCCTCGATCGCGTTCACCTCGATCGCCCACGGCAACGTTCCCGCCGCGATCGTGAGCGCTTCGTTGTCCAACATCCTCGGCATCGTGCTCACCCCGCTGCTGGTCGTGTTGCTGATGCACACCACAGGGGCGCCGCGGATCGACGCATCGGCCGTCCTCGACATCGTGCTGCAGTTGCTGTTGCCGTTCGTCGCGGGGCAGTTGCTGCGGCGGTGGCTGGCCCCGTGGGTGCATCGACATGCGTTGGTCACCAAGGCGTTCGACCGTGGCTCGATCCTCCTCGTCGTCTACACGGCGTTCTCGATGAGCATGACTGAGCACATCTGGAGCACGGTGAGCCCGTGGCGTGTGGTCGCGGTCGCGGTCGTGTGTGCGGCGCTGTTGGCGATCATGCTCGGGGTCACGGTCGGCATGTCGCGGCTCGCCCGGCTGAATCGGGCCGACGCCGTGGTGGTGCTGTTCTGCGGCTCCAAGAAGAGCCTGGCGTCCGGCCTTCCGATGGCGCTGGTGTTCTTCGGCACCGGGGCAGTTGGCCTGATCATGTTGCCGCTGATGATCTTTCACCAGATCCAGCTGTTCGTCTGCGCGGTCATCGCGAGCCGAATGTCGCGGATGGATGCCCCGGAAAAGACCGGAGCTTAGTTGCGGCTGATGTCGATCGGGTGGCTGGCCAGCAGCGACAGCGGCAGGGGCTGGCGGCGCAGCACCCGCGACCACAGATCGACCCGCGGTTCGACCAACACATCAGATGGCAACGCGGACAGCACAATCCAGTCGTCGCGCTCGATCTCGCCCTCGAGCTGGCCGATTGTCCAGCCCGAGTAGCCCGCGAAGATGCGCACGCCCTCGACCGTCGGCGCGATCGCGTCCGGGTCGGCGTCCAGGTCGACCATCACCATCCGGCCCTGCACGTGCCGAAGCCCTGGCACCACGCTCGCCTCGATGCCGACGCGCAACGTCGCCAAGCACAGCGCGGCATCGCGCTTCACCGGGCCGCCGATGAACATCGTCTTGGGCTTGGTGGCCAGCTTGGCCCATTGCGGCAACACGTTGTACACCGCGGTCTCACTGGGCCGGTTCAGCACCACCCCGAGCGTGCCGCCGTCGTTGTGCTCGACCACATAGATGACGCTGCGCCGAAACGTCGGCTCCAACAGATCGGTATTGGCCAGCAGCAAGGTTCCCGCGCGCACCCGGTGCGCCGCAGGAGCGACGAAATCCTCCGGATCCTCTGAGTGCGCCACCTCACCATCATGGCACCAGCTACCGGTCACTGTGGCCAACAACTACGGCCCGCCGGGATATTTGTACTGTGGGTCCGGTTGCCGATTCGCAACACCGCTCAACCAGGACGTGATTTCGTGGCCGACATTCGCGCACCGATCGCCGTGTGGCGCTCGGTGCGTGCGCTACCAGAGTTCTGGCGACTGCTTGAACTGAGGACCGTCAGCCAGTTCGGTGACGGGCTGTTCCAAGCGGCATTGGCAGGCGCCCTCCTGTTCGACCCCGATCGGCCCGCCGAGCCATGGGAGGTCGCAGGCTCTTTCGCGGCGCTGTTCCTGCCGTATTCGGTGCTCGGCCCGTTCGCGGGCGCGCTGCTGGACCGGTGGGACCGGCGGCTGGTCCTCATCACTGCAAACCTCGGCAGGCTACTGCTCGTCCTCGGTGTCGCCGCCCTGCTGGCCGCCGGTACGCGCAATCTTCCGATCCTGTTTAGCGCGTTGATCGTCAACGGTTTCACCCGCTTCGTTTCGTCGGGTCTGTCGGCCGCACTACCGGACGTAGTGCCCCGCGAGCAGGTGGTCACGATGAACGCGGTGGCCACCGCCACCGGCGCCGCCGCGGCGTTCTTCGGCGCAATCTTCATGCTGGTGCCGCGCTGGCTGTTTGGCGCCGGCGACACCGGGGCCGCCGCAACCATTTTCCTCGTCACGGTGCCGGTCGCTCTCGCGTTGCTGTTGTCGGTGCGCTTCCCACCGCACATTCTCGGGCCGCACGAGAGCAAGCGTGCGATTCACGGCTCGGTCGTCTATGCGGTGGCCACCGGGTGGCTGCACGGAGCGCGCACGGTGTTGGCCGTGCCGAGCGTCGCGGCCACGCTCTCGGGGCTGGCCGCCCATCGAATGGTGCTCGGCATCAACACGCTGCTGGTTCTGGTGATCGTGCGGCACACCGACACCAAGCAAGTCGCGGGATTCGGGACGTCAGTGATGTTCCTCGCCGCCATGGGTCTTGGCTCGTTTCTCGCGACCGCACTGACGCCGGGCCTCGTCCGTCGCTGGGGCCGGTACGCCGCACCGAACGGCGCGCTGGCCTTCGCAGCGCTGGTTCAGCTGTGCGGCTCCGGCTTACAGCTTCCTGTGATGGTGCTGTGCGGTTTTCTGCTGGGCGCGGCCGGACAGGTGGTCAAACTGTGCGCAGACACCGCGATGCAGATCGACGTCGACGACGCGCTGCGCGGGCACGTGTTCACCGTCCAGGACGCGCTGTTCTGGATGGCGTTCATCGTCGCGATCACGTTGGCAGCGACGGTGATTCCGGCCGACGGTCACGAGCCCGCACTGGCACTGGCCGGCTCAGTGGTGTATCTCGCGGGCCTGGCCGCCCACGCCAGCATCGGCCGCCGTGCTCGACAACCCGGCTAAGGTGACCGGCATGTCGACTGCGGAGCCGATGGTGG
>Ga0207675_100002774_pt1 | contig 17200 bp, 15 predicted proteins | sample KBSSwiS42_FD_184305 | JGI IMG/M metagenome (GOLD analysis project Ga0207675, IMG submission 184305) | Switchgrass rhizosphere microbial communities from Kellogg Biological Station, Michigan, USA - KBS Switchgrass S4-2 (SPAdes) (version 2) | ecosystem: Host-associated > Plants > Roots >... | reverse complement strand
CGCCACCGGGAGCGGGAGGAATCCAGGTCACGGCGCCGCGCCATTCGCGGCCCGATGCGTACCAGGCCAGGATGGTGGTGCCGCCGGGGGCATCCACGGCATGCGCCGCCCGGCGCCCGAACAGTTCAACCAGCTCCTGGGGAACCGGCGTGCTGCTGTAGCGAGCGCCCCCCAGGCCGTCGAGCACCACCAGGTATCGCCCGGCGAGAGTGCGGGTGAAGTCCGCGGGGATCTCCCGCCCATTGAAAAGGAGTGCCGAGGCGCGGTCGCGGGACAGCGCCGAAAGCTCCTGGTTTTGCAGCGAGGCGCGGCGCTCTTCGGCCTCGAACCAGCGCGCGAACAACGCCAGCGCCACGGGCACGAGCATCGCGATGGATATGATGAGCCACAGCCGCCGTGTGAGGCTGCTGCGCAAGACCGAGTTGTACGGAATGCCGCTCATAACTCCACGGGTCAGTCGCGTCCCTGCAACGCCCGGCGTCGCCTCCTCCCTGCTGCCCGGCGGACTTTACGGAATGAGGGCGGCGGCAAATGCGTGCCGCGTCACGGTTGCGGCGGCACCGTATGCAGGCGGGGCTATTTTCGGGGGGGTTGCGCAGCCGGAATCGGCTGGTGCGCCTTCAATTCGGACAACTGGCAGATGGCCGAATAGGTGTAGCGATAAACCCCCCGGCCACCGCGCCGCGCGGCGCCGATCATGCCGCGGGCGACCGTCTCGGCCGGGATGGCGCGCAGCGGTTCGCGCGCCCCGCTCAGCATGGGATTGATGAGTGGCGCGAGTATCCTGCCGGCCAGTTCCAGCGGACGTACTTCCTTGCGCGGGCCTAACAAGAGACTGGGCTGGAAGATGTCGAGCGAGGGGAAGCCGATGGTCGCGACGGCCTCTTCCATCTCACCCTTGGTGCGCAGGTAGAGCTTCTTCGACGCCGAATCCGCGCCGACCGAAGAGACCACCGAGAAGCGGGTCGCACCCAGCGCGCGCGCCGCCCGGGCGAACAGCAGGACCGCGTCGAGGTCGGCTTCACGAAAGGCTTCGTCGGAGCCCGCCGCGGCGCGCGTCGTGCCAATGCAGCAAAACGCCTCATGCGCGGTCGTCCCCTTGAGCTGCTCTGCCATGCGCGCGAACACCACGATGCGATTGGCGATCTTGGGATGGTCACGCCCGAGCGGCCGGCGCGTCAGGGCGAACACGCGGCCATAGTCGGGGGCTTCGAGCAGAGACTGGATCAGGTAACCACCGACCAGGCCCGTGCAACCGGCAACGAGTGCGATTCTTGGTGTTGTACTCACGCGGCCAAGCTTAGCAATCCTGGCGAACGCAGCACATATGCACGCTCGTCACCCGTTCGGGTGATGAAGCCGCGAATCCCGCGAATATGCTGCCGGGTGGGGAAAGGACTCCCCGGCAACACAACCATCAAGGAGAGAAGACATGCATGTCACTAGCAACCACCCGGGCAGGCAACGCCGGTCGCGGCGCCCGTCGCTCGTGGTGATGTGGGTGCTCGCGCTCGTGGGGCTCGCCGGCATCGCGCAGGCCGCCGAGTTCGACGAGAAACTCAAGGCGCCGACGATGAAGAGCACCGCCGAGTTCAAGATCCAGGCGCAGGCGTTCACGAAGAAGTTCCTGGAGATCCGCGAGGCCACGCCCGAGCAGCTGCTCACAAATGCTTCGTTGGCGAAACAGCAGTTCGATCTCGCGTGGCAGGTGCAGCAGGCGATCGACCTGCGCAAGCCGCTGGACGATCTCGGGGAGCTGGGCTTCGTGAGTCGCGGCGACGGGAGCTACGGCATCGACATGGACGCGCATCCGGAGTGGCTCGAGCTACCGGGCTCGGTGATCTCCGCCTTGCTGCCCGACAACCTGGAAAACACGATTACCGGCCTCGTGCAGCGCGGGTTTCGTCCTGCGGACGTCGCGACGCTCCGGGAATACCTGGCCAGGCACGACTACAACGGAACAGCGGTCGCCGGCAGCCTGCCGGTTTCGCTGGGATTCAGCCGTTCGGTCAAGAAGAATGACGCGGCCAAACAAGCGGTACCCGATTCACTCGTTTTTTCGTATTGGTACCAGCGCGCTCGCGTCCGCACTGAAGCCGAGCGTACGTGGGCGGCTGGCCTGTTGAATAGCTTCGATGCGCAACGACGGCGCGCCTTGCTGTCGCTTGTGATGGAGATAAAGGCAAGTTCAACCTGGTCTCCCGACGATATCGCGACCGGAATTCCCGAACTGCTCGCAATGGTCCGCAAGCCGGACTATGAGCAGCGAGCCACTGCCGAAGCAAAAGGAGTTGCGCCATGAATCTTCGAACTCTCGTACTCTCGGCTGCGGTGCTTCTCTCGGGCGCGCTACTGATGCCGACGGCTGCGCACGCTTCGCTCGCACTGTCGACAAGACTGCAATCGATCGCTCAAATGGGCGACGGATCCAGCGCAGTCTCGCTGGGTCACACCGTCATGGCGAGTACCAACCTCAATCGACTCATTGCCGGCGGAACCTTCAACGCGAGTTGCGCGAGTACCGTAACCGGCTCTATTCCCGGAGAACGGACCCTGCCCTCCGAGTCGTTTGTAGGTGGCAATTCCTTGTACGTCACCATCCCGGCCCAGCTACCGGCGTACCTGAACATGCCGGGCTTTGAAAACGTAACCGGCGGCACCATCCTCTCTTGCACATACGCCTGGACCTCCCGCGCGCAGGAGGCGACGTACACAGTTGGGGTGCCGGGATTCGGCATCACGATCGGTGGGCAGGAGCTCCGGGATGGCGGCTCCGTCGGCTTCTACATGTACAAGACCGCGGACGACGGCGACCCCGGCCACGGCTGCCTCCGCTGATTCCACTCAAGTCTTCTTCATCTACCAAGGACGGTCATCATGAAGATTCTCAAACGCCTGCTGCAGGCAGGAGCACTGCTGTGCGTTCTCATCCCGGCTCACGCCGAGGTGCGCTGCAGCCCCATCGTCATCGACCTCGGCAACGACGGCATCAAGCTCGGTGAGCGCGGTGTCGGCGTGTACTTCGACATCAACGCCGACGGCGTGCGCGACCGCATGCAATGGACCCGTGCCGGCGGCGACGAGGGCTTTCTCGCGCTGGATCGCAGTGGCAACGGGCTGGTCGACGACGGTTCGGAGTTGTTCGGCGTGGGCACGCCGATGATCCTCGAAGGCCGCAACGCGCCGAACGGCTTCGTCGGCCTCGCGCAATACGACGCGCGCGAATTGGGTGGCAACGATGACGGGCTGATCACGGCGGCCGATGCGATCTGGCCGCAACTGCGCGTCTGGGTAGATCTCGACGCAGACGGCGTCGCCACCATCGGCGAGATGCGCACGCTGCAGAGCTTCGGCATCACGGCGCTCGAGACCATTCCGCGGATGCGCCGCTACTACGACGCCGCGGGGAACATGATTCCCTACTGGGCCTGGGCCCTGCAGCGCGCGAAGCCCGGCCGCGCGCTGATGGTGGACGTGTACTTCCGCATGCTCCCTCGATGACGCTTCCCGTCACGGGCCAGTTCAGGGACACAGCCGGCGAACCAGCGCGACGCGCGTGTCCACATCCAGCTTGCGGAAGATCTGGCGGACCTGGGACTTGACGGTGTTGATGCTGACGCCGCGCAGACGGGCAATCTGCGCGAGCGTCCGGCCTTCGCAGAGCTGCGTTGCCACTTCGCGTTCGCTCGAAGTGAGCAACGCCGCGTGGCTGGCATCATGCACCACGCAGGTGAGGGAACATCCGGCCCCGCCGGCATCGGCGGTCTCGAGGCGAAATGCGAGACCGCCGGCGCGCTCCTCGATGGCAGTAGTTCGGGAGCTCCCGAGAATTCGCGCGATGAGTGGTGCGGCCTCGCCGAGGCGAGGTGGACGGCGCCGGGCCATCCGCGCCAGTCGGCGGAGCTCCTGGAGTGCCTGCTCGAAGGGACGGACCGGCGCCATCGGCAATTTCTGCCACGGGCGCCAGCCGCCCTACACCTTTATATCTGTGCTTTTCACACAGAAATGGCCCTGCTCGTCCCGGGACTTCAGCCCGTCAGCCGTTTGACCCAGGCAGCGTACTTGTCCATCCAGCCGTGCAGGAATTTGCGGGTTTCCGCGTTCGCGATGTTCCCGGCCTCATCGAAGAAGCCGTCGCGCACCTGGATGTAGGCCTCGGTCTGGCCCAGGGTTGGCATGTCGAGATAGGCCAGGATGGTGCGCAGATGGGACTGCGCCACCGCGGTCCCGATGGCGCCGATCGAGGCGCCGATGATGCCGGCCGGTTTTCCGGCCCAGGCGCTCTGGCCGTAGGGACGCGAGGCATGATCGATGGCGTTCTTGAGGACTCCGGGTACCGAGCGGTTGTATTCGGCGGTGACGAACATGACGGCGTCCACGGCGCGCAATTCACTTTTGAGCCTCTGTACCTCGGGCGCCTGGCTGCGGTCTTCGTCCTGGTTGTACAGCGGCAGGTCGCCGATCCGGAGTTCCTTGAAGTTGAAGTCCGGCGGGCCGAGCTTGATGAGCGCATTCGCAAGCTTGCGGTTGTGGGAATCCTTGCGGAGGCTGCCGATGAGATATCCGATCTGCCGGGCCATTCACGACTCCTGTGTGGCAGCCCATCATCGCAAATCCAGCAAGTCGTTCTGTAGGAAGGCAGAGCATCTCGTCGAATGGCGGCCCTCCCCGGGAGACCCCGTGGGCCCCATACCGCACGTACTTTGAAAGCGGTAGGCTCGGGGACATGACACAGGTTAATTCCGCCCGGTGGCATCGCCATTCGGCCTTCCTGCTCGCCGTGTCCCTGACGGCGGGGGCGGCTTACGCCGTGACGGACGCCGATCGTCTCAGTGTCTACCGGGAATTCCGTACGCAGTTCGATGCAAAGCAATATGCCGCGGCCAAACCGCTGGCGGAGAAACTGGTGCAGCTCACGGTGGAGCAGTACGGACCGGAGGAACTGCAGGTTTCCACGCCGCTCTCCAACCTGGCCACGGTGAACTACAAGCTCGGTGAATTCCCGGCGGCCATCGAGAACTACCAGAAATCGCTGCGCATCCTGCAGGCCAAATCGACGCTCGCGGACAAGCAGCAGATCCGCCCCTTGCATGGCCTCGGCGTCAGCTTCATGGGCGCAAACGATCCGGAGTCGGCCGTGGTCGCGCTGAAACGCGCGGCCGATCTGTCACGCAACACCGACGGCCTGTTCAACATCAACCAGATCGAGTTCATCGATCCGCTCATCGATGCATACGCCGCCACCGGCCGCTGGGCCGAGGCCGACAAGGAATCCATGTACGCGTTGCGCGTCGAGGAGGCCTACCACGGCCGCAGCTCGGTGAATCTCATCGACCGGCTCGACAAGCTGGCTCGCTGGTACGAGTCCGATCGGCGTTACACCAACGAACGCGGCATGTACGAGCGCTCGCTGGCGATCCTGGCGAAGAGTGCGCCGGAGAACGATCTGCGCCGTGTCGGTCCGCTGCGCGGAATCGCGCGATCGTTCCGGCTCGAGTTGTTCTTCCCGGCCGAAGGCGCCGATTCCGGCGGCTCGTTTAATGCCGGCAACAACGGTGCGCCGGTCTTCAACGAGGGCGCGCAGCAGCGGCGCGGCGAGACCACGCTGACCGCGGCGCTGGCCGCCATCGACGCCAACGACCCGGTCGATCACGAGCTGCGCGGCGAGGTGCTGGCGGATCTCGGCGACTGGTATCTCGTGTCGAATGCGCCACGCCGGGCCTACGAGACCTACGCCGAGGCGTGGAAATCTTTCCAGCAGGTCAGCAATACCAAGTATCTCGAAGCGCCACGCGTTCTCGCCTACCGGCCGTCGATCAGCTCCATAGAAAGGTCCCAGGTCGATCCGGCCGAGGCCGTGCTCAAGACCGTGGAACTGCACTTCAAGGTCGATCGCGATGGACGCGTGGACGACGTGACTTCGCCGACCACCGATGTGCCGGACGCCATCGTGAAATCGTCGGTCGCCTCGATGAAACGCGCGCGCTACGCGCCGCGCATCGAAAACGGTGCCGCGGTCCCCACCGACGACGTGGTGTTCGTGGAACGCGTGCTGGTCAAAGCGACGTCAGTGGAATCGCCGCCCGCATCTGGGACGGCGCCGGCCCCTTCTCCGCCGGCGGCACCGGCGGAGGAGAAGAAGGAGCCGGAGAAGCAGCCGGGGACCTGGTAGCCACGACCGGCGGGTCGTTGATCGGCACCTGCTCGATCGAAGTCTCCACCTCTGCGGTCATCGCCTCCGGCGAGCCGGGAATCGGCTGCACCTTGGGTTGCAGCGCCTGCGACACCAGCAGCGGTTTGGCCACGTCCAGGCCCGGGAACTGGGTCAGGAATTTCGCGGCCGCATCGCGCATGGCATTGAATGCCGCGATCCCGAGCTCCTCCTCACCGTTGCCGATCTTCGGTGCCGGGCCGCTGCCGTATCCCGTGAGCGTGAGCGTGTCGACCTGCTCGCCGTTCGGCGCGTAAATCGTGATCTGGTAACGGATGGTCACCGCGCAGTAGATGCCGCCGGTCTCGCGTGCACTCGCGAAGGAGAACTGCTCGATGCGCGGCTCGAAGATCGCCAGCAGCCCGGGTTCGAGGCGCGCGGCATCCACGCTTTCGAACATCTTGGCCTCGGCGAACTCGGCCTTGAAGATCTCCTCGACCAGGTGCTTGTGCGACGGCCCGAGCTCGGCGGTGTAGTCGACGCTGGCGCGCGATTCCTTGTGGGTGTAGTTGCCGGCCTCGGGCGTCACCACCACGCCCACCTTGGCGGGCGTCGGCACGATGAGCGGCTTGGGCAGGTCGCCCTCCGGCCGCACGGCGACGCTCGGGCAGCCGCCGAGCAGCAGCATCACCGGCAGGCCGGCGAGCAGCAGCGAGGTTTGCAGCAGGCGATTCATGCGTTCTCTAACTACCCACGCAGCGCGGCTGGCCGAGCACGTCGATCTTGATCGCGCAACTCGGACCGTTGACCGTCAGGCCGACGAAGGTACCTTCGTTGTCGTCGCACATGGCACGCATTAGAGCAGCAAACCGCGAATTGATAAACGGCGGGGAATTGGGACCATCGGGCATACCGATGGCATGAATGCGTATACGGTGGCGGCCGCGGGCGTCCACCGGGTTGTATTTACGCACCGCCGAGAGCGCGGCCTCGATCGAGCCCCCGGTAAAATCGTCGCCAATCACGTACACGCTGATCTTCTTGTCGGCCGCCCACCACCCCTGCACCGCCGCGCCGATGCCTTCGACGGGGCTCGAGTTGCTGTAGGCCTTCCAGTCGACGAAGCGCGACATGATCTGCGCGCGTTGTGCCGGCGTGTCCTGCATCCACGTGCCCTTGGTGCTCGGGAACATGGGCTTGCCCTCGTCGTCGAGGACCTGCAGTCCCTTCACCTTGGGATAGATGTCGAGGATCTCCTTCAGCACCATGGCGGCGTTTTCCCAGTTGTCCGCCTGCATGCTGCCCGAGGTGTCGATCACGAAAATGATCCACTCGCTGTCGACCGGGATGCCGCCGACGGCGGCCACGGTGTCGATGCGCCTGGGCGCGTTCTTCAGCAGCCGCTCCATCTCCGCGGTCAGCGTCTGGTGCAGGGCCACGAGGTCGCGCTCCAGCGTGTTGGTCACCGAAGCTTCGCCCACGCTCGCCTTGTACTCGCCGCGGATCTTGGACAGATCGCCCGACAGCACTGCCGCCTTGAGCAGTTCCGCATCGCGCTCCTTGATACGCCCCTGCATCTCGCGATTGAGGACGTCGGTCTCACCACGGAGATCGAACAACTGGCGCTGCAGGGCGTCGATCTGGCCCTTGAGATCTTTCTCGCTGCGTTCGATCACGATGGGCTGCCCCACGTCGGTGAGCACCAGCAACAGGATGATGGCGCCGAAGCCGCAGCAGATGCAGTCGAGGAACGACAGGGTGAAGACTTCGAATTCGCGGCGTTTGTGCATGTGCAGGTACCTGAGCTACGGCCAGTCGCGCGACGGGATCACGTACGAGCCGCCGGTCTTGCGGGCCAGCTTCCAGAAAGCATGGGCGGCGAGCAGGTCGCCCTTCATCGGCAGCAACACGATGTCCATGGGCTGATCGCGCGTCACGGTGCGCATCGCGTCGTCGAACAGCTTCTCGCGCTCCTTGACGTTGATGAACTTGCGCGACGGCGGCACCGAACCCTGCGTCGGCAATCCGTCGGTGATCAGGATGATCTGGTCGGGCTGCGGATTGATGGTGCGGATGGCGATGAACGCGTTCACGAGGCTGGTGCCGTCCGCGGGCACGATGTTGCGCGCGGCCATGAGCATGTTGTTGACGACGCGCGGATCGTTCGAGTCCAGCCACTTGCCCTGGGTATCGCCGAGCAGCGCCTTGGCCTTGACGTTGAAGCCATATACCTGGAACTGGCTGTTGTCCGGCAGCTGCGCGCCTAACCACTGCAGCATGTCGAGCGCGCGGCGCCACTTGGGCGCGAGCTTGCGCGCCGCCTCGGGTTCGTTGCGCAAGCGGATGATCTTCACCACGTCGTCGTCCATCATGCTGGCCGACGTGTCGAGCAGGATCATGATGCGTTTGCCCTTGACCTTGAGCGCGCTGATGTAGCGCCGGTCGCCGCGGCCGCGGAACGCGATGCGCCGGTCGCCGGCGGCACCCTTGTCGAGCGAGCCGCCCTTCAGACGCTTGTTGCCTTCCTCCAGCGACTTGATGTCCGCGATCAGCTTGTTGATGTGTTCGCGCCGCGCCAGCGATTCCTCGTCGTACACCGAGGTCTCCGACTTGCGCTTCTTGAGCTCCTCGGCGGCGCGGATGGCGCGCGCCTTGGCGGCAACCGTTTCCTCGTCGGTTTTTTCCTGCGTGTTCCGCAGCAGCACCAGGTTTTTCGTGCCGATCAACACCTCTTCTTCCAGCTTGCGCACTTCGCCGGTGAGCTGGTCGATGCGCAGGATCTCCTGCGCGCCGGCCTGCGCCTGCACGATGGTGTAGAACAGCACCACCGCGCCGAAGCCGCAGCAGATGCAGTCGAGGAACGACAGCGTGAAGACTTCGAAGGCGCGTCGCTTTCTCATGCCGGCTCTTCCCGCGAGAACGCCGCCGCCGAGATCAGCGTGAACTCGACGCCGGGGGTCCCGACGCGGACGCGATCGCCCGGGCGCACGGTGGCGCGCTCACGCACGCGCGCGCCGTTCACCCAGGTGCCATAACGGCTGTGATCGATGAGCACCGTGCCCTCGGCTTCCCGCCGCAGCGAGCAGTGACGGCGCGACACGCCGGCGGCGGCGCGCGGCAAGGTGATGTGCGGCGTGTTGGAAACCTCCTCGGTGCCGATGACCAGCCCGCCATCCGGGAAACGCATCGAGTCGCCGCCGAAGAGAATGTGGGTGACCGGCAGTGCGCGCCCCGGTGACGCTGCGACGGTGGAGAGATATTCGACCTGCGCGGCCAGGGCGTGATCGGCGATCCGCGCCACGCGGCGGCGCAAGCGCGGCGCGGCCGTCGCGTCGACGGTTTGCATCGAGGCGGCCACCGCTGCCAGTCCCGCCGGCGCGATCACCACGCCGCCCTGCTCGATTTCCATGATCTGTCCCAGGAATCCCGGCCAGCCACGCGACTCGGCCGGCAGCACCAGTGTGGTCGCCTGCCCGGCGATACGCGCCGAGCGCGCCAGGCGCACCAGCTCGCGGTAGAACGGTTGTGCCGCGTCGGCGAACAACTGCGCGTCGACCTCCACGGCGAAACGGGAGCCGCCGTCCTCGAGTACCGCTTCGCCGCGGCCGTCGGTCGCGGCGCGCGCCGCCACCTGCGGCAGCGAGGCGAACAGCCGCTGCTCGAATTCCAGGCTCGACAACGGATCGAAACGCGTGTTCTTCACCATGGCCGCCGCGACCGCGACCAGCCACAGGTCGTAGACGTCGAGCAGGTTGGCGCGCTCGCTCACGAAGGATTCTTCGATGACACATTCGGCGCCGCCCGCGACACGCGTGGCCGTGGCCGATTTCCAGCCCGCCTCGACCAATACGTAATGGCCGCGTTCGACCACCGCCGCCGAGCTCAGCGCCGCCGCATCGATGAATTCGCGGACGTCGACACCGGCGGCCTGCAGCGCGCCGCGCAGGCTGGTCAGCGCCGCGGCATCCAGGTCCGCCGGCACCGCGACGACGGCATCGTTGCGTCCGTCGATGCCCAGCGCACGCAGGCGCACGAGCATCTCGAGCGCCACGTTGCGCGCCGCGTCGCGGCCATCACCGCGATCCGTGCGGCCCAGTTCTCGCCAATGACCGAGTGACACCTCACCCGGCCGGCCACGTGCCGTCGCCAGCGCGGCATCTCCCGCGCGTGGCTCGGCGCCGGAGGTTTCCACCGCCAGCGGCCCGCTCGCGAGCAACTCGCCGTCGCGGGCGATGGACAGCGTGTGGTGATCGAAGTGGATGCCGAGCATGTTGAAAGTCGGGTGGTCAGATGTTCGTGGGGAAGCTCACGCTCGAATCGGCGCTGTACTGCATGTCGGGCGGTATTTCTTCGGGCGCGATGCCTTCGTACGGATCCTTGTCGGCCTCTTCACCCGCCGTGTCTTTCTTGTCCGCAGACCCGGCCGCTCCGGCCGCGGGTTTGGCGGCAGTGTCGGCCGTTCCAGCCGGCGTGGCGGCGGGTCCGCCCTGCAGGTTGGCGGGTACGCTGCCTTGCGGGGCGGCCGGCGATTCGGCCGGCGCCGAGTTCTGGCTGATCACGTCGGCCGCGGGCGTGCGCCGCGGTGCGTTGAGCATCGCCGTGGTCGCGGTCATCGCCGCGACCGCGGCGACTCCAATGGCGAACAGGCTGAACAGTAGATTGCGCATCGAGATCTCCTAGTCCGGCGCCACGTATCGTGCGACGCGGAATCCAATGACATCACTCGCCTGGTTCGCGCCTTCGCGCCAGGGAAAACGCAGTTCCGAAGTGGTCGCCGAGCGCCAGTTGGAACCGCGGTAGGTATGACCCTTGCTGTCGGTCGGTCCCAGTGGATCGGTGACCGCTGCGGATGCGACGAACGACGAGTACTTGTCGTTGGTCCATTCGGACACGTTGCCGGCGAAGTCGTAGAACCCGAGCGGGTTGGGCGGGAACAGCGCCGGCGCGGAAGCCACCGTGAATTCATCCTGGTGTCCGAGCAGCACGTTGCCGAGCAGATGCAGCGCCTCGCTGCCGGCCACGTTCGCCGTGCCCGACACCACGGGGAGATCCTGGCCCCACGGATATTTCAGCGGCTTGCCGGTGCTGGCGGCACGCGCCACGAATTCCCATTCCGCCTCGGTGGGCAGGCGGTAGCCGTTGCTCACCGGCACGGTGAGCGTGTACCCGGCGGTGGCGTCGCCCGTGTACGCCGGCGGCAAGCCTTCCTGCGCCGACAGCCAGTTGCAGAATTCTGCGGCCTCGTCCCAGGTCACCTTCACCACCGGTTGCTTGTCGAGATCGAGCGAGGCGTTGCCGGCCGCGCCCGAGTTGTGCGCCGGCTGGAACTGGCGGAACTGCGCGTTGCTGATCTCCCGTTCGCCCATGTAGAAGGGCCGCACCAGCGTCACCTTGTGCGATCCCTCGTTGGGCCGCCGGCCCTGTTCGCGCCGGTCCGTACCGGCCTGGTAGGTGCCACCCGCCACGATGAGTAGTTTGATGCCCGACTTGGTGGTGATGCGCGCCGGCGAATTGCCCACCACGTCCTTGGGATCGATGAGCTTGTAGTCGAGCGTGCGGCCGATGCTGGGCGCCAGCACCAGGTCGACGCCGAAGGGTTTGAAGCCTTCCTTGCGCACTTCCACGCGGTGACGGCTGGCGGGCAACTCGACGGTCACCGGCGCATGCCCGCGCGAATTGCCGTTCACGAAGACCTCGGCATCGGCGGGTGTGCCCTGGATGCGCACCGGCACCAGCAACGCCACGAGCCGGGCGTCGAGCGAGGTTTCCTTGCCGGACTCGGCCAGGATCTCGCGGGTCCACGGTGCATAACCGGCGCGCGCCACGGTGACGGAGTGTGTCGCTCCGGGCGCGAGCTCGAGCGTGAGGGGCGTGATGCCGCGGAAACTGCCGCCGGTGGTCACCTGCGCACCGGCGGGTACCGAACGCACGGTCACGCGCATGTCAGCGGCGCCGAGCTCGATGGGCCCCAGGGTTTGTGGAACGCCAGCGGTCACGACCACGCTCGAGGTCCACGCCTTGAGGCCCGGCGCCGACACCTGCACGCGCCGGATGCCGGAGTCCATGTCGATTTTCGCGGGCGTCACACCCGCGGCCTTGCCGTCGACTTCGATCTGCGCGCCGGCCGGCACCGACGCGATGCTGACCACGGCGAAATTCGGTTTCAGCGCGACCTTGAGTTTCTGGTGCTCGCCGGCTCCCGCGATGTTCAGCCGCTCGACGTGATCGAGGTAGTGCGGTGCGCTGAAGGTGAGCGTGCGCTCGCCCGCCGGCACGTCCACGGTGCCGGGCACGCGGCCGATGCGCGCACCGTCGGCGGCGATGTCCGCCGCCACTCCGCCGCTGTCGACTTCGAGCTTGCCGGGTAGTTTGACCAGGTGGATGAGCGCGCGCGCCTGCAGCGGTCCGCCCACCTTGACCTTGAGCTCGGCCGGCTGGTAACCCTGGCGCTCGGCATGCAGCGTGTGGTCGCCGGGAAACACGAACACGCTGGACGCGGATTGCCACGAGAAGGCGCCCTGCGAACGCACCTTGGCATCGCCCGGCTGCAGGTCGAGCGCGATGGGTTGCAGCAGCATGAAGAGCCCGAGAACCCCGAGCAGCAGCACACCCATGACCCAGGCGGCGTAGTTGAGCTTGCTGCGCGGGGGGCGCTCGACGCGTACCGGTGCCGCCCATTCGACGCTCGGCACTTCCCCGAGATCGATGGCCAGGTCCTCGGCGGGCGCCAGCAGGGTGCGCACGCTGTCGCCTACGGGCGGCAGCGTCTCGTTGCCTTCCAGGGCAAAGCGCCGCAGCGTCAGCATGCGCGGCAGCGCCTCTTCCACCAGCAGTTGCGAACCGGCGATGTTGATGACGTCGCCGGGAATGATGAGGCGCGCGCCCGCCACCGGCACGCCGTTGATGCTGATCCTGCCTTCCGGCGCGGCGTCGAACAGCCAGCGGCCGGCCACCGACCTCACCGACGCGAGCGGCGGCGCGTCCACCGCCGACGGGGCATCCGTGTGATCGGAGCGCATGGCGCCGGAGCCGGGATCGAAGACCACGCGCGCGCCGAAATGCGACTCGCCCTCCTCGGTGCGAAGCACAATCGACGCGTCCAGTGAGGGCGAGGCTTCCATCAGTCTGAGTTAGAAAGGTTTGGCGTCAAATCGGTTCCAGGCAGCGGATTACGATGGTCTGTTCGGACTGACCCGGCGCCACGGTGATCTCCCGGCGCACGTCCCGGAAGCCTGCCCGCTTGCCGGTCACGGTGTATTTGCCCGGTTTCAGGGTCACCTGGCGCCGTTCGAACGCGCCGAAAAATCCGACCCGCTGGATGGCGACCTCCGTGGCGTTGTCCGATTCCAGTGCCAGCATGACCGGCTGGTTGAACGTGGGCAGCAACAGCTCGAGGCGTGCCACCTGGGACCGGATCACCGGGCCCTGGTTGGGCAGTGCCCGGGCCCGCGCCAGCAGCCTTTCGGCGTCCGCGCGCACCGGGTCTTCCGCGAGCCGTTCCGGCCTGTCTATGAGTGCCTGCAGTCTCCCGCCGAGTTCCGCGCGCGGGGCCACGCGGGCGCGCCCATCGATGGCGAACTGCAGCGAGGGATCGCGTCCTAGGGCTTCGTCGTAGATGGCCAGCGACTCACTCCAGCGTTCCTCGCTGGCGAGCCTGGCGGCGCGCTGTTCGAGCTCGGCCAGGCTCCGGCCCGATCCGGTATCGGCCACCCGCTGCAGCGCTGCGCTGACCTCGGAGTTGTCCGGGCGCATGCGCTGCGCGGCTTCCAGGTGGGTGCGGGCTTCCGCCAGGCGCCCGCCGTTGAGCGCCGCGAGGCCGGCGCCCATTTCAGCGTTGAATTGCTTGTCGGCGATGGCCTGTTTGACGCGCGCCAGCCCTTCGGTGGCGGCGACGTTGCCGGGGTTGCGCTTGAGCACATCGGCGAACAGGTTCTGCGCCTTGGGCAGATCCGCCGCCTTCTCGGCGTTCTCGGCATCGGCGAGCGTCGGCAGGACGCCGCTGGCCGCGGCAACCTTCGTGAGGCCATCGGTGGCTTCGTTGTTGCCGGGCTCGATCTTGAGCGCGGTTTCGAAGGCCTGGCGGGAATTCTCGAACTCCCCCGCGGTGAGCGCGCGTTTGCCTTCGGAAATCTGCGCCGCGACGGCCGCCGGTACGCGCGCCTCGATTTCGGTGAGCGTCTTGTCGAGCGCCGTGAGCGGTGCCTGGGCGGCTTCGAATTTCCTGCGCTCCAGCATGCCGCCGATGTCGTCGAGCGACTTGCGCGCGGCCGCGAAGTCCGCGCCGCCCCACTGCGCCGCCGCGCGTGCGTCGAGATCGCTCACGCGTTTGGCGAGCGTGCCGTGCTGGGTGGTGAGCTCCGCGCCCTTCTTTTCGGCGGCGATTTCCGCCTCGCTCGGGCCGGTGTCGACGTTCAGGGAAGCGACGTCGACCTTCTGCTCGCTGGCGAGCCTGGGCAGGAAAAAATAGGCGACCGCGGCGATCACGACGAGGCCCGCGGCGATCATCCAGCCACGGCGCCGATTGCGCGCGCGCTGTTCGCGCACCACCTGCGCGCGCAGCTCATCGACCTTGGGCAGCACACCCGGATCGATTTCCTCGAGCTCGCGCACGCGATCGATCTCGGGTAGCAACGGCTCTTCGGCGGCCATCACCGCGGGCGTGAGATTCTCGGCCGCGGCACCGAGGATCGCGGCCTCGGACTGCGTCGCCGTGTCCGCGGAGCCCTCGAGGCCCAGCGTGTCCTGCAGCACGGCGTTCATTTCGTCCGCGACGTGGCGCATCGAGGGCGGACGCTCGCGCGCCTGTTTGGCCAGCAGCCAGGACACCAGCAGCTCGAGCCGCGGGGTGATCGGCTTCACCGGCTTGAGACGCGGCACCGGATCGGTGGCGATCTTCTTGGCGTCGAACGCGGGATAGAACGGCGGGTACCCGGACAGCAGCTCGTAGGCCAGCGCACCCAGCCCATAGATGTCATCCGAGGGGCGCGCGGGCTCACCGGCGAGCTGTTGCGGGCTCGCGGAGAAGGGTGATCCCGGCGGCCCGGAGGTGCTGTCGCCTTCCGAAGCGCCCGCGCCGAAATCCGCCAGCAGCGGACGGCCGGCGCCATCGAGCAGCACGTTGGAAGGTTTCAGGTCGCGGTGCACGATGCGGCGCGCGTGCGCGTATTCGAGCGCCGCGGCGATGTCGATGAGCATCGGCAGGATCTTGGTATACGGCGCGCCGCGCATCTGCCGCAGGTCGCCGCCCGTGGCCAGCACCATCGGCAGCACGGTCGCGTCCGGCGCGCGCAGCGGCTCGAACACGCGCAGCACCCCGGGGTGATTGAGCCGCGCGGTGAGCGTGAATTCGCGCTGGAACACCTGCCAGGCGGGCTCGGAGCTGGCGAACTGGGAATACAGCACCTTCAGCGCGATTTCGGAATCGCGCAGTTCGTCACGCGCGCGCCAAACCTCGCCGTACCCGCCGGCACCGAGTTTTTCGATCAGCACGAAGCGGCCGCACAGCTTTGTGCCGGCCTGGTTCTGATTACTCACAATCTGGTCAGCTTAACCCGACGGCGGCTTCTCGTTACCCGACGCGGTGGTCGTCGTGTTGTTGGCCGGCTTGGGGGCTTCGGGGGGGGCGGGCGGCGGCGCGGCGGCCACGCCCGTCTCCTCGAGGTACAACTGCTTGAGCAACTTGCGCCACTCGCGGTACTGGTCCTCGACGGTACCAGTCAGGCGCAAGGTGTGGCCTTCTACCTCGACCACCTGCGGCGCGACCTCGGACTGGAAGCTCTGCGTGAGCTCCTTGAGGGCGTCGGCGTGGGTGCGGGCGTCGGCGTATTTCTTCATGCCGGAGAGGATGGCGGCGATGCCACCCATGGTGCCGGCGTTGCGCGCGGCGTCCATGATCCGGCAGCTGTCGTAGCTGCTGCAGGAGCCGGGCGCGAAGATGCTGGCGATGAGCGCGGCGGTGCCGAGCACCGTGCGCGTGCGCGCCGCGGAGCGCGCGCGCATTTCCTTCTCGAGTTCGGTGAAGCTGGTCTGCCGCCAGCTGCCGTACGAGTCTTCCATGTTGTCGTGGAAGCTCGCGTAGTAGTCGTTGACCGTGTCGACCACGGCGGTGTCACGGTCGCGGATCTTTTCGATGCGTGCCAGCGTGGGATCGCCTTCGGCTGGCATGCGTGTCACCTGCGTGACGCCGTTCTTGTCCTTGGCGGTCATGCCCGCCATGGCATCGGGCGCGAGATCCGCGGCGAAGCGCAGGCTCGCGACCTTGCGGATGTTCTCGCGATCGAGCGCGGTGAGTTTGTCGCGCGCGATCACCATGTCGTTGGCGATGTTCGAGTAGATGTTCTGGAACGGATCGCGCGCCTTCATCGCGGCGGTGGTCTTGTAGACGCCGAGATCGGCCATGCTCTCGTAGCGCTTGTCCTTGATCCACACGCGGCCGGCGGCATCCGTCACCGTCACGCTCATGGCGAGAAATCCGCCATTCGAATCGATCAGGGAGCCGGTGACGATCACGTCCACGAATTCGGCCATGTTCGGGATGACGCGCACCGCGCCCCACTGCGCCGAGCCTTCGAGGGTCTCGCGCAGGATGGTCGGGAAGTAACGCGCCTCGGCCTTGCGCAGGTCCGGATAGATGCGCTTCTTGGCCAGCGCCTCTTCGTCATCCTTGATGTTCTCGGGAATGCCGGGATCGAAGACGCGGATGCCGACGTCGAGGAGCTCGGCATCGGGGATGTGCACGACCGCCTGCTTGGCTTCGACCTTCGGGACGGGTCGTACCTCGCTGGTCACGCAGCCCGCGAGCGACATCGCCGCCGTGAGCGTCGCTGCTGCAAGAAATTTGCGGTTCATGACTGCACCTCGGGCCCTCATTCCTTCGACCTACTTGGCGGACTTCTTGTAGTCGTTGTATTCCTTCCAGAGCCGCTCTTTCAGCTCCGGATCCGTTTCTTCCTCGGCCGCCTTGCGCAGGCGTTTCGCGACGATGTCGTCGTCGCTGCCGCTGGTCTGCGGGCCGCCGCCGCCGCCACCGCCGCCGCCGATGTTCTTGCC
>Ga0207675_100002773_pt1 | contig 17204 bp, 19 predicted proteins | sample KBSSwiS42_FD_184305 | JGI IMG/M metagenome (GOLD analysis project Ga0207675, IMG submission 184305) | Switchgrass rhizosphere microbial communities from Kellogg Biological Station, Michigan, USA - KBS Switchgrass S4-2 (SPAdes) (version 2) | ecosystem: Host-associated > Plants > Roots >... | reverse complement strand
GCGCCGCCCGGCGGCAGCATCGAAGAAGTTCAGGTCGAAGCTCCCGAGCCCCGCTACGTTGCGCCCACCTTGCGCGACAGTATCGGGCGCATCTGGGCGCCGGTGCTGATCAACGGCCAGGGTCCGTTCCGCCTGGTGCTCGATACCGGCGCGAGCAAATCAGCACTCCTGCCCCGAGTCGCTCGCGCGCTGAATATCCCGATGCAACCGACGTCGATCCGTGTGCACGGCGTCACCGGCTCGACCGACGTCTCGAGCGTCGCCATCAAGCAGATCGAAGTCGGCGAGCTGCTCATGGGCGAGACCACGCTGCCGATCGTGCCCGACGTGTTCGGCGGCGCCGACGGCGTGCTCGGCAACGAAGCGCTCGGCGACAAGCGCATCTATATCGACTTCCGCCGCGACTTCATCGAGATCATGCGCTCGAAGAGCGAGCGGCCCGGCATGGGCATGAGCAAGATTCCGCTGAAGCTGACCCGCGGCAAGCTGCTGGCGTTCCGCACGCGCATCGGCTCGGTGGCGACGACTGCCGTGATCGACACCGGGGCGCAGCGCACGATCGGCAACCAGGCGTTGCGCAATGCCTTGAACCGCCGGAGCAAGAACTACCAGCAGGAAGAAATCATCGGCGTCACGCTCGACGTCGAGAAGGGCGACAGCATCCCGACCCCACCGATCGCGTTCGGCAACGCGACGATCAGCGGCGTGCGCATTACCTTTACGGAGTCGCAAATTTTCGAACACTGGCAGCTCACCACCGAGCCAGCGATGTTGCTCGGCATGGACGTGCTCGGGCTGCTCGACGTGCTGGTCATCGACTACAAGACCAAAGAGCTGCACGTGCGTTTCCGCGGCCCGACCTCGGTTACGTCGAAGATGAAAGACAGTCTCATAAAATAATAAGGGGCGTCGCATGCTGACGGTGCATCATCTCGGCATCTCGCAGTCCGAGCGGATCGTCTGGCTCTGCGAGGAGCTATCGATTCCTTACCAGCTCGTGAATTACGAGCGCGATCCGGTGACGCGTCTCGCGCCAGCCCAATACAAAGCGCTGCACCCGTTTGGCACCGCGCCCGTCATCGTCGACGGCTCGGTGGTGTTGTCGGAGTCCGGCGCGATCATCGAGTACATCATCGCGCGCCACGGCAAGGGCCGGCTGGCGGTGCGCCCGGACGCACCGAACTATGCCGACTACCTGTTCTGGTTTCATTTCGCGAACGCCTCGATGATGCCGGTGCAGTTCGCCGGCGCCATCAAGCCGACTCTCGACGAATCGCCGCGAACGCGCCTCAGTCGCGAGCGATGCGAACGGTCGTGGCAGATGGTGGAAGCGCGCCTCGGCGAGGTGCCCTACTTCGCGGGCGCCGAGCTCACGGCGGCGGACATCATCATGGTGTTCGTGCTCACCACCATGCGCGTGTTCGTGCCGCGCGATATCTCCGGCAATCCGAACGTCCTCGCTTATCTCCAGCGCATCGGTGCGCGCCCCGCGTATCGCCAGGCGATGCAGAAAGGCGACCCGACGATGAAGCCGCTGCTGACCTGAGTAGCCAGCAGAGTTCTCTCCAAGATCGCCAAGAAGAACCAGAGTTTCAGCTTCCGGGATTTTTACTGTTCGGAGTTTCGACTTCTCCTCCTTGGCGTCTTGGCGTCTTGGCGAGAACTAGTCCGGAGTGCACCGACCCTCTACTTTCTAAGCCAGTATTCCTTCATTAACTCGCGCGACCACTGCGGTTGTCGCACGGCGCCGCGCGGCAGGAACTCGGCCATCACCGGCTTGATGTCGACGATCGGCGTGCCGTCGATCGCATCCAGTTCCTGCACGACCAGCGCGCGGCCTTCGACGCGCACCAGCGTGCAGATCGTGCTGCCGAGGCGATTCGGGCGATTTTTTCCACGCTGAGCGAAGATGCCGACCGCCGGCCACTGCTGATTGTTGCGAGGGTGGCGAGCACCGGCGACGATCTTCGCCGGATCTACCTGGTGAAAGTAGAACAGCACTTCGATGTGCGAGAACTCGCCGAGTCCGGCCAGCGCGTCCGGCGCGAACTGCGGCGTCAGCTCGATGCGCGCCTGCTCGCCGCCCCAGAAATCATCCTCCGCATGCGGTCTTACGGCTTGCACGTACCCGATCGGCTCGACTTCGATGCGCATGATTTTCCTCACGTCCGACAACGGCGCGGCAGTGTAATGGCGCAATAGCCAGCGCGCACGCAAGGGACTAAGCTCGACCCGACTTGGTGTGTTCACTCGGAGGCGTGCTATGAAGCGCGTGACCTTTGTGATCTGCATCTTGTGCGTCGCGGCGATCAGTAGCTGCGCCCGCACCGACACTACGCTGCCCAGCGATGTCACCAGCGCGCTGGAACAGGCGATCACCAGCCACGATCTAAAAGCCAGCGTCGCGGTCTTCGCCGATGACGCACAGATCCTGCCCGAGCACGGTCCCGCCATCCGCGGCCGCCAGGAAATAGAGGCGTACCTGCAGGACACGATTACGCCGAATGCGCAGTACGGCACCGACACGGAGATGACGCTGGTGAACGGCGATCTCGCGGTCGAGCAAGGCCGCTACCGCATCCGTAACGTGCGTCGTGGCGCGGACGTGGAAGAAGGCAAATACCTGAACGTCTGGCGTCGCTCGGGCACCAGCTGGAAGCTGTATCGAATGATCTACAACACAGATGTCGAACCGCGCACCGAGGTCTCGGTCGAGCCGGCGCGCGAGCAAGGTTAGGAGATCAGCCATGAGTACCCTGTTCAGCCGCTTTCGCGTCGTCGAGCCCACTGCCGAAGCCGCGGCCGGTGGCGTGAAGTCGCCGCGCGAAGCGCTCAATGAGCAATGGTTGCGGATCCGCGCCGGCCTTGGCGTCGACCCCGCGATCGACAGCATGGAAGCGGTCTACCAGGCCGAGCTGCGCGAGCTGCGCAGCGCAGAGACTCAGGCCTGCGCAATCGTCGATGAAATCTGGGTGACGTTGCTCAACGGTCCGCTGGCGGATCGCGTCAGCGACTACGTTGCCACGCTACGCCGACGGGCCGCCGAGCACGAAGGCAGCAGTCATCGCAATCAGGTGATGCGCGCGCTGGTGCACGAGGCGAGTCGGATCGCGGAGAACTGTACGACGAACGTTCGCGACGTCATTCTGGTCGCGACGCTCCAGCACGTAGTGCACTACCTGATCGCGAGCTACGGCACGCTCGCCGCGCATGCGAAATCGCTGGGTCGCATGGATCAGGCCGAACGTTTCCATGCTTTCGCGGAGAGCGATCGTCAGTTCGACCTGGATCTCAGCTCGCTGGCGAAAACCGAGGTCAATCCGCAGGCGGTGGGTCAGCGCGTCGGCACCGCGAGCTGACGGTCGTTCGCATCGCCCCAACTGAGCAGCGGGCTCGGAATGTGCCCGCTGTCGCCGACTGCGAGCACCTTGGTCGAGCCATCTGCATACACCTGGATTACTGTCAGGCTCGCGTGCGGCACGGACATGCCCAGCCAGGCCCGCGTGTCTACCTTCAGCGCCTTCATCACCAGGTAGCGGATGACGTTGCCATGGGCGACGAGAATATCGTTGCGATTCGCATTCTTGGTGGGCGTGAAGAATTCCGCGAATGCCTGGTCCAGTTGTTTCGCGCACGCTGCCCGTTCGGCGGCTTCAGCCTCGACAGATTCGAACACCGGCGGCATGCACTCGCGCAGCAACGGTGACTGCGCGACCGGCAGAGTCGCAAGCGTTTCGTGCATCACTGCCGCGGTATCGCGCGCCCGTTGCATGGGGCTCGACGTCATCGAGTCGAACTTGACGCCGGCGCCATTCAAGCGCGCGGCGATCAGGCGCGCCTGCGCGATGCCGAGAGCAGTAAGCCCCGGGCCGAGCTGCGGATCGGCATTGCGATCGGCGACATACGCGCCGTGACGAATCAAGTAGAGCGTGTGCGTGGCCGTCGGCTGCGATTGAGCCGCTGCGATTCCGCTGACCAGCGCGAGCACCGCGCCGCAGAGCACTTTGATCATCGATTCTGCACCTGATTGCGCACGGGATAGCGGCGGCACGGCGGCGTCGGATCCTTGGGAGTGTCGGCGGCGAGCTGAATCTTCGTGACCAGGCCGTCTTCCACGACGACGTAACCGAGCGCGCGGGCGATCCCAAGGAACGCGCGGTAGAACTCATCCGACGTCATCGGCTTGTCCCAGTGCGCGGTCACCTGCGCGCACACGCCTGTCTCGAGCTCGAACGTGCGGCTGGTCAGCTCACCGACGTACTTCGCGATATCGCCGAAATCAGAGTCGACGAACGTCGGCCGGTACTTGACCGTGCTCTCCAGCTTCGTGACTTGCCCCCACGCAGCGGCCGATACGACCACCGCGGCGAGCAGCACGATGATTTTTCGCATGCGCCTGGCCATCACTGGACCTTCTTCACGATCCGGTCGGTCGTGCCGAACTCGCGGTAAATGTAATGCGTGACGCGGCCGTCCGCATCTTTGGCGAAGATGATGCGCGAAGTGTCGCCGCCAGCGGCAGCACCCGGCATGAAGAATGTCGTCGCGCTTTCGGGTTGCCACTGTGCCGGCTCGAGGTTGCCGAGATGCTCGAGCAGCACGTCGCCTTGGCGCTCGATCGTCGCGACCAGCGTCGGAGCCCACTCGTAGCGGCCGACGTATGCATCGAGGACCGACGGGTCGACTTTCGCCGCCTTCGGTTCGGGCGGAATCAGGCCATCCGCGACACCGAGCAACAACCATTGGCCGTTGCGGCGTACGTGAGTCTCGATCTGCCACCGGTGACTGGTCGTCGTCTGGCCGCCGACCTCGGTGAGTTGATCGCAGTGGTACGCGACGATCGCGGTATCGCCATTGATGCGCACCTTCACGTCCTGCAGCGGCCCGTACCAATAGGTCACTTCGCGCGGCCACGATTTGCGTTGCGCGAGCCAGGACTGTTTCGAGCCGGTCGCGCCTTCGATCGGCGCCATCATGTCGTCCGCGACCAGGGTCGCCCACGTGGCAAGGTCGTTACGACGCAGCGCTTCGAGCCGGGCGTGAATCGCCTTGACGATCTCTTGTTCTGCTTGAGCCAGCGCCAGCGAAGGCAGCGCGAAGGTTGCGATGAGGAGCCAGGCGAGGCGCGGCGACATGCCGCATTTTTACAGGATCTAGTCTCCGCCGCCATTGCGGTCGCAGCGGACCTCGACATCGTCGATGTTCTGGTCGCGGATCGTGCCGGATCCACGGCGCACTTCGCAGCGACCGAACAGCGGTTGCCGACTGATCGTCACGTTATAGGAGGCGCCGGCCGGCAGCCGCGTCGGGAATGTGAACCGGCCCTCCGCAGCGATGTGCAGATCGTCGCCGCCATTGTTCTGGATCACGAGCCCGCCGAGGCCGCGCAGGTGCGAGATCTTCCCGCCGACGCTGAAATCGCGCGTCTCGCACGTAACCACGATGTTCGTGACGTTGCCGGAGCCCACCGTGCCGGTGCCGTTCTGCACGCTGCAGGTCTGGTTCGGATTGCTGGGCTGCGTGGCGATCTTCACGTCGTAGCGCGAGCCGCTCGGCAGCGCGGTATCGAAGTGGAAGGGACCATCCCCATCGATCGTCAGATCGTCGCCGCCATTGTTCCGCAGGACCAACCCCGATCCTTCCAGGCCATTGACCGTGCCGCCGACCGTGAAATCAGCAGTGCTGCAACTCACGATTACATTGCTGACATTGCCGTTGCCAATCGTGCCGCGGGCATTCGTCACAGAGCAGGACTGACTCGGATCGCTGGGCTGCGTTCGTACCGTGACGTTGTATGCCGCGCCGCTGGCGAGCGCCGTTGGGAATTTGAACGCGCCGTCGGCGTTCACGCCAACGTCGTCGCCACCATTGTTCCGCAGAACCAGGCCTCGCCCCATCAGTCCGACGACCGTCCCTCCGACCGAGAACGTGCTCGACGCGCAGGTGACGCGCACGTTGTTCACGTTCGTGCCGCCGATCGTGCCGTCGCCGCCCGCGATGGTGCACACCTGAGTCGGATTCACAGGCTGGGTCGTGACCCTCACGTGATATTGCGATCCACTCGGCAACGGCGCCTCGAACCTGAAGGTGCCATTACCCTCGATCGGCAGATCGTCGCCGCCGTTGAGCGCGACGACCAGGCCCGAGCCGGTGAGACCGCTCACCGAGCCGCCCACAGTGAAGCTGTTGCTGACGCAGTTGATCGCGATGTTCGTAACGTTGCTGCCGCCCACCGTGCCCGAGCCATTGCTGACGGCGCACTGCTGAGATGGATTGGTCGGCTGCTTCCGAATAGACACGGCGTAGCTGACGCCACTCTGCACTGCCGTCTCGAATGCGAACGGGCCGCTGCTCACGATCGACAGGTCATTGCCACCATTCAGCTGCAACACCAGACCGGAACCAGCAAGACCCGTGACCGCCCCGCCGATCGAAAAACCATTCGCCGTGCACGCGACTTCCAGGTTGGTGGCATCCGCACCGCTGATCGTGCCCGTCGAATTGCGCACGATGCAGTTCTGCCCGCTCGGCTGCGTGCGCACGACGACCGCATAAGTCGCGCCGTCGATCAGCTTGTTGGCGAACGAGAACGGGCCATCGCCGGCGATCGGCAGATCGTTGCCGCCGTTGTTCTGCAAGACCAGGCCTGCGCCGGTGAGCCCCGACACCGTGCCGCGGATCGAGAACTGCCCGGTGGCACACGTGACCGCGACATCCGAAACATTAGCGCCGGCGACGCTGCCGCTGCCTCGAGCTACGGAGCAGGTTTGCGAGGGCGACGTAGGTTGAGAGAGGACAGCAATGCTGTAGGCAGTCCCGGTGGCAACGCGGCTGGCGAAAGTGAACGCGCCGTTGGCAGGCACGGCGAGGTCGCCCGCGCCGTTGTTCTGGAGCACGAGCCCACTACCGACGAGCCCGCTGACGTTGCCGCCGATCGTGAAGCTATCCTGTGCTCCCTGAGCGGGCGGCGCTTGCGGATCCTCGACGCTGCCGGTTCCGTTCGAGCACGCGACGATGACAGGCAGGACGAGCAGTCCCGCAACCCAGCGCGCGCAGCGCAGCGACAGCATTCTCTCCCCACGTGGAAGTCTGGTCCCTTGTCATACCGACATGAGGTGGGAAATGTTCCCGACCGGACGGATCAAATGCTCGTCGTCGTAGCGAAACGAGTTGATCCGAGGACTCACCGGGTGGGCGATCATGTGTTGCTGCGGCAGCGGCTGGAGCACGGTCTTCGCGACCGCGGGCGCGGCGGTCAGCCAGACCGCGTAGTCGCGTCGGTCGAGAATCGCGGGCATCTCGCTGGCCGAACCTTGTAATTCCGCCAACAGAGAATTCGGCGGCACGGTGATCATCGCGCAGCTTTCGATCACGTCGTCACCGTCGTCCGCTTCCGTGTGATCCCAGACCGCGGCCACGCCGAACACCTGCCGATTGACGAGACGTACGAAGAACGGCTGGCGGTGTCCTTGCCACGTCATCTGCCAGGCATAGAACCCGAACATTGGTACGATGCAGCGGCGTCCGAGCTCCCAGCCACCACGAGTCGCGGCGGCGTGCTCGACCTCCGCGAGCGACGCGGTGACGGCGCACGCCTTGGCCGCATCCGCTTCGGCCCAGTCGGGAATGAGACCCCAGCGCAGCATGACGCCTTCGGCCTGGCCGTCGTGCATGCGAATCACCGGGACGTAGCGGGAAGGTCCGACGTTGAAGCTGGGGGAGAATTGCCACCAGCGGCGAACGACGCCGAATTCCCGTTCGGCCTGCTCCGCGTCCGCCATCACATAGCGCTCACACATCGCTCACTGGCAACCCCGCTGTCATAGGAAACGATCCTTTAGACCGGTAGCTTTGCGACCCTCCCTTTCGAGAGGTGTGCCTTTTTCAGCGCGAGCAGGGTGCGCTGGCGCGGTCGATGGTGTCAACGCAGTTATGTGAAGTGCGCGCTACGGATTGTCCGCCAGTGCTTCGCGCAGGCGCACTTTCGCGAGACGAGCGTCGGCGTTGTCGGCAACTTCAGTATTGCCGATCTGCCGCGCGCACTTCGACAAGCCGATGAGCGACTGGCCGCGACCTGGCGCGAGCACCTGCGCAGCCTCGAACGCATTGCATGCCTCCTTCGCGCGACCGTGCTCGAGCAGCACTTCGCCGAGCAGTTCGTTGGCTGGCTTGTCGAGCGACGGCGGTCCGAATTCCATCGGGCTCGCGCTCTCGCCTGCTGCCGCTTCCTGCAGCAGCGCGATGCCTTCATTGATCCGGTTGCGCTTCAGCAGCGACAGACCGTCGAGTTGCTGCTGTTCGATTTTCGCCAGTCGCTGCGCAGGTGCGTCCGCTGCGATTCCTGCGGCCGTCACCGCGGCGACGTAGCGCTTGAGCGAATTCTTTGCGCGCTCGATTGCACCAGACGCAGCGTCGAGCTTGCCGAAGCGGAGCGCGCCGTACGCGTCCGTCCAGTCGCGCGTGAACTCCGCAGTGATCAGACCTTCGACGTTGACCTTCATCGCAGCTACCGGCCCGGACCAGTCGCCGGAGTCGATCAGATAACGCGAGCGCATCGCGGCGAAAGAAGCCGCCGAGCTGCTGTCGGAGTCGAGTGCGGTCTGGGCGCCCATCTCGTGCTCCGGCATCACGGGATGACTACGCATCTCTTCGCTGCAGCCATCGACCAAGCGTCGGGCATGAGCGAATCGACCCTGCTGCAGATACGAGTACGACAGCCACGTGACCGCATGGCCGCAGCCGAGTGGCGGCGCGTTGTTGTCTCGAGCTCGCATCGCGGCGTTTGCCAACTTGATCGTCTGCTCGTTCGCTGCTGCTGTCTCGTCCCACATGCCGAGCGCGAGAAAGATGTGTGATGTCATGTGCTGAGCGTGCGGCGAATCCGGCGCAATCTTCGCGTACGCATAGGCGGCACGCAGCCCGAGCGGCGCGTGCACGGAATCATCGACTGAATGGATCAGGTAATGCGCGGCGCCGGGATGCTGCGGATTGCGCTCGAACACTTCTTCCATCAACGCCGCGGCCCGCATGTAGGTTGGAACGTCGCGGCCCGCTTCCGACGTGCCGAGCAAGGCGAGCGCGTAAAAGCAGGTTGCGTCGACGTCGGCCGGATAGGTCGCGTGGAGCTGCTCCATCGCCAGTGCATAGCGGCGATCGCGATCGCCCTTCTCGCCGTCGCCGAACAGGGTCTCTACCGCGGCGAGATATGCCTTCTCGCGCGGAGTCTTCGCCTTCGCCGCGCGTGCCGCCGGTGTCGGACCGAGCCTGGCGAGCGCGGCACGCGCCGCGACTGGATCCTGTTCGTGCCAGATGGCGTGGTTGTATGACATCGCCTCGCCCCAGTACGCGAGCGCGAAGTCCGGATCCGCAGTCTGCGCACGCTTGAATGCGCGCGCAGCGAGCGGGTATTGGAAGTTGTGAAGCGCGCCCAGGCCCGCGATGAAGTCCGCTTGCGCAACCGGCGCGCCGGAATTCTCGAACGAGATGACGCCCATGTTGGGCTCGGCGGCGTGCAATGACAGCCACGCGAGGAGCGTCGCAATGCTGGCGATGACGATCCGAAGTTTCATGCGCGTCCCCGGTATCCAGTGCCGAGGATGATAGAGTTCCTGCCCATGCGCGCTCAATGTCTACTTGCGGCCCTGTGCTATCTGCTGTTCGCGTTTGATGCCGGGGCAGAGCCGTTGGCGATCGGTGAGACGTACACACTTCAATCCAAGGTGCTGAGCGAGACACGTCGCATCAACGTCTACCTGCCGCCCGGCTACACCGAAGCAGCAGATCAGCGCTTCCCGGTTCTTTACATGCCCGACGGTGGTCTCGCGGAGGATTTCCTGCACGTCGCGGGACTCGTGCAGGTCTGCGTCGGCAACGGCACGATGCGCCCCTTCGTGCTCGTCGGCATCGAGAACACCGAACGACGCCGCGATCTGACCGGTCCGACCCAGAATGCAGAAGACAAGAAGATCGCAGCGCGCGTCGGCGGCTCCGCCACGTTCCGCAAGTTCTTGCGTGACGAGCTGATGCCGGACATCAAAACGCGCTATCGCACGACGGCCGCGACGGCGATCGTCGGCGAGTCGCTGGCGGGATTGTTCGTGATCGAGACGTTCCTGCTCGAGCCGGACTTGTTCGACACGTACATCGCGATCGATCCGAGCCTGTGGTGGAACGACGGCGCGCTGGTGAAAGCAGCCCCGGAACGACTGCGCGCACACCCGAAGTCGAGCCAGGCCTTGTGGTTCGCGAGCAGCGGCGAGCAACGCGGCGATTGGATCGACCGTTTCGCCTCGTCCGTTCAAGCCAACGCACCGACGGGCCTGGCGTGGCACTATCAGCCGATGCCGGAAGAGAAGCACTCCACGATCTACCATCCCGCAGCGCTGCAAGCCTTCCGCGCGGTATTCAAGCCATGAGCGCGCCCGTCGAGCTGGTCTCCGAGATCAAATGTCCCGAGTGCGGACACGTCGCAGTCGAAACCATGCCGACCGATGCCTGCGTCTTCTTCTATGACTGCAAGGGCTGTGCAACTGTGCTGCGTCCGAGGAGCGGCGACTGTTGCGTGTTCTGTTCCTACGGCTCCGTAAAATGCCCGCCGATCCAGATGAATTCTGGCTGCTGCGGGACACGGGGTCCGTGACTTCCAACGCCGGCGCTTCAGTCCGATTGTTCCAGGCCGCGACGTCGCACGAGTGGGACGAAGCGCGGCGACTCGTCCGCGAGTACGCGACCTCGCTGAACGTCGATCTCTCGTTTCAGAACTTCGACGAGGAGCTGCAGCATTTCGCCAGCGAGTACGCCGCGCCGCGAGGTGCATTCATTCTCGCGACAGAGGCCAGCCAGTATCTCGCCTGTATCGGCTTGCGACCGTTCTCTGAAGGCATTGGCGAGATCAAGCGCCTCTACGTCATACCAGCCGCCCGCGGGCGCGGCCTCGGCCGCGTGCTCGTCGAGCGCAGCATCGCGGTCGCGCGGGAGATCGGCTATCGCAGCGTCCTGCTGGACACCCTGCCCTTCATGAAGGAGGCCCAGGCGCTGTACCTGTCGCTCGGTTTCAAGCCGACGACCGCCTACCGCTTCAATCCCATCGAGGGTTCCGCCTTCCTGCGGCTCGACCTTTGAACCGGTCGATCCGACCGTTCGACACGAACTTTCGTCCGCAGCCCCGCTGGCCTTACATTCACGCTGCCGACCTGTCACCGGCGGGGATCCTCATGAAACGACGCGAAGCCATTCAGTTGTTGGCGGCAGCCGCCGCAGGCAGCCTGATCAGCGGGAATTCGGTGGCTCAGAGCCAAAAACTGCGCGTGCTGATCTTCGGCGGCACCGGCTTCCTCGGGCCGCATTTCGTGCAGGCGCTGCAGGCCGGCGGCCATCAGATCACGCTGTTCAATCGTGGTCGCAGCAACCCCGGCCTGTTCAAGGATCTGGAAACGCTGATCGGCGATCGCGACGGCAAGCTCGACGCGCTCAAGGGCCGCGACTGGGACGTGGCCATCGACGACTCGGGCTACGTGCCGCGCCAGGTCAAGCTGAGCGCGGAGCTGCTCAAGGACCACGTTCGCCAGTACCTCTTCATCTCGAGCATTTCCGTCTACGGCACCTTCCCGAAGCCGGGACTCAACGAGGACGACACGGTCGCGCAGCCGCCGGATCCGAAGGTCGAGGAAGTCACGAACGAAACGTACCCCGGCCTCAAGGCAGGCTGCGAACAAGTCGTCGAAAGCATCTATGGATCGCGCTCGACGATCGTGCGGCCACACATTGTCGTCGGGCCAGGCGACAGCACCGATCGCTTCACGTACTGGGTCGCGCGCACTGCACGTGGCGGCCAGGTGCTTGCGCCGGGCAGTGCCAGAGATCCGCTGCAATACATCGACGTGCGCGATCTCGCCGCGTTCGTGCGTCACTGCGCCGAAGAGCGTCCCGCGGGTCGCTTCAATGCATGCACGCCGCCGGGCGCGCACACGATGGGCGAGCTGATGGACACGGGCAAGCGCGTCAGCGGCTCGAACGCGACGTTCGTCTGGGCAGACCCCGAGTTCATCGAGAAGAACGGCATGATGGCCAAGGGTGAGCTTCCCATGTGGCTGCCGACGAGCGGTCCCCGCGCCGGCGCGGTGCTCGTCAGCTCGGCGCGCGCTGTCCAACAGGGCCTGCGCTTCCGCAATCTCGAGACGACCGTGCGCGATACGCTCGAGTGGCACAACAAGCTTCCGGCAGAGCAGCGGCAGAAGCTCGCGGTCGGCCTGACACCGGAACGCGAAACCGAACTGCTCAAACAGTTGACGGCGAAGCAGGGCTGAACGAGTGCTGGCGTACTGGCTCTGTCAGCTGTTCGGATGGGGACTGAATGCGTTCGGGCAGACGGTCACGGGGATGTCGCGCGACAACGCCGGACCGGCCCTGCAGATCGCTATCGAAGTCGGGCTGCTCAATGTAATCGGACTGCTGCTCACTCACCTGCTGCGCCGGTACATCAATCGACACCGCTGGCACACGCTGCCCATCGCGGCTCTCATCCCGCGCGTCCTGGGCGCGTCGGTCATCCTCGGCTGTCCGATCGCCGTGATCATGAGCTTCCTGTCGATCGCGATGTTGTGGGGCGGCGGTCCCGAAGACCAGGCAGCGGTCCGCGAGCTGGCGGGCGAGCCGGGCCTATGGCTGACACGCATGGACCTGCTGTTGCGGACGCTCAACTGGAGCGCCGTCTTCGCGTTCTGGATGGGCCTGTACTTCGCCATCACGTCGGTGCGCGATCGGCATCGAGCCGAGCTGCGCCAGTCCGAGCTCGCGCACGCGCTGAAGGTCGCGGAACTACGAGTGCTCAAGTCGCAGCTCAATCCGCACTTCCTGTTCAATTCGCTGAACAGCGTGCGTGCGTTGATCGCGGACGATCCAAGCGGCGCACAGAAGGCGGTGACGCAGCTCGCGCGAACGTTGCGCTACACGCTGACTGCGGGGCAGGAAGAAGTCGTCTCGCTGGAACGCGAGCTGGAGATCGTCGCCGATTATCTGGAGCTCGAATCGCTGCGACTGGGCGAGCGCCTGCACATCGATCGAACGATCGCTCTCGATGCTCGGGTCGCCCACATTCCGGTCATGCTCCTGCAAACGATCGTCGAGAATGCGATCAAGCACGGGATCGCCGAGCTGCCGGAGGGCGGCGTGTTGCGGATCAGCGCGGAACTGCGCGAAGGCGCGCTCATCATCGAAGTCGAGAATCCGCGTCCCCCGGCGCCGAGCCGCTCGCCGTCCAGCGGAGTGGGCCTGCGCAACGCGGCTGAGCGGCTGCGATTGCTGTTCGGTACCGCCGGCGCACTCGATCTCGACCTCTCGCGCCCCGATCGCGCGCTGGCGCGGCTGCGCATCCCACAGGGACATGCCGTATGAGAGCGATGATCGTCGACGACGAGCCCCTGGCCCGGCGCGAGCTGCGTCGGCTGCTGGCCGACTTTCCCTGGGTGGAGATCGTCGCCGAGGCGGGCAACATTGCCGAAGCGGCGAAAGAGATCGAAGCGAGCACGCCGGAGCTGCTGTTCCTCGATATCAAGATGCCAGGCGGCTCGGGCTTCGATCTGCTCGCGAGGCTTGAGCACGTACCGCGCGTGATCTTCACCACTGCCTATGACGATCACGCGGTGCAGGCATTCGAAGTCAACGCTCTCGACTATCTGCTCAAGCCGATCGAACCGGAACGACTCGCCGGCGCGCTCGCGCGAGCTCGCGGACCGCTGCCGGCTCCGAGTGCAACGCCACCCGCGCAGATCGTCGAGCGACTTTTCATACGCGACGGCGCGCGCTGCTGGTTCGTGCCGCTGAACGAGGTGTGCCTGATCGTCGCCGAAGGCAACTACGTGCGACTGCACTGGCGCGACGTTCGCCCGCTGCTCGGCCGTCCGCTCAGCAGTCTCGAAGAGCGACTTGACCCGCAGCGCTTCTTCCGCGCGAACCGGCGCCAGATCATCAACGTCGAGTTCATCGAGTCCGTGGAGCCCGGCACCAGCGGGCAGCTGCACGTGCAGCTGCGCGGCGGGCCGGAAGTCGAGATTTCGCGGCGTCAGGCGCGGGTGTTCAAGACGCTGATGAGCGTGTGATCAATCTTTGATCACTGCAGGCGGCGGCGGCTCGGTCGCGAACATCACCGGCGTTGCGCCTTCCACCGGTCCGATCGTCGCGCTCTGGCTCACCAGTAGCTCGACCTTGCGCTTGAACCGCAGCGTGCCCGCCACCTTCGCACCCGGCGCGATGACGACACGCGGCGGCGTGCCGCGGCCGATCGGAATGCCCAGCTTCAGATCGCCGAACGACAGTCCGGCCACGTCGCGCTTGTGGATGAGAATACCGCGCTCGAGGCGCGAGTCCGGCCCAACGTAGATGTCGCCATCGGTCGTCGACACCAATCCGCCGACACGCGCACCGTCGATGCGGATCGAGCCGCTGTTGCTCGACACCTTGCCGGCGACTTCGGAACCGGCTTCGAGCACGAGCGCGCCGCTGCCGGTTTCGACATTGCCGCTGACGCGCGAATCAGGCCGCATCGTGATCGAGCCCGTCATCGACTCGAGTGATTCCGCGCGTGCGTGCGCGGACAGCGAGATATCGCGCGTGATGGTTTCGATGGACTCCGCTGCCTCGTGCGACTCGTCGCAGGGCAAGGTCACTTCGCCGGAGGCGACCGCAACAGTCGAAAGCACGATCCAGGGTATGAAGACGAACCGCATGACGAAGGCTCCAATTGCCAGCTCTGCGGTGACTTTAGGGACACGGCGGACGGGGACTGCGGATTTGTGGCGAGCGGTCCGCCCGGCGGGGCGAACGGCGCGGGAGAAATTGCCCCCTCCCTGGCCTCCCCCGCAGGGGAGGTAAAAACAGGGAGGGGGCACCGACTTCAGTTGAAGATTCCGAACACTGCGGAGACCACGATGCCGCTGGCGATGGCGGCGAGCACGACGTCGTGGTCGACGCGCACGTAGTGATAGCCGTACGGCGGCGGACGCAGGTCATACGCGTAATAGTTGTGCACGACGTAGCGCGGCGCGTAGTAGCCGTAGGGCAAGCGATCGCCGTAGCCCCACGAGCGGTAGTAGTAGCCAGTCGGCCTCACGTAGCGACCGTAGTTGTAGCGGCGGCCGTCGTAGTGACGGAACCCGTAGTTGCGATCCCATTCGCGACGGTCATACCGGTGATCGTTGCGATGGTCATAGCCGCGGTTGTCGTAACGGCGATTGTCGCGGTGGTCCCAGTTGCGATTGTCGCGATGGTCCCAGTTGCGATTGTCGCGATGGTCCCAGTTCCGATTATCGCGATGGTCCCAGTTCCGATTATCGCGATGCTCCCAATTGCGATTGTCGCGGTGGTCGTTCTGCCGATTGTCGTGACGATCGTTCTGCCGATTGTCACGATGGTCGTTGCGACCGTTGTCGTGACGCTCACCGCGATGGTCGTTCGGACGCTGGTTGTGGTTGCGGTCGCGATTGTCAGCCTGCGCCGTGGTCACGGTGCCGCTGATGAGCGCGAGCGCAAGAGCCGTAGCAGCCAACAAACGTTTCATTTCGATCTCCCGGACTGACCGGACGAGCCGGCCTTGGGACGCACTATCGGGTGGGACGGCTGATCCGGGACTGAACGATTTCAGACAGCTGCCGTTCAGGCTATTTTTCCCGGCGGCAGGAACAGTTACGCGCTACGGGGCATATTCTGTCGCATGCAATACCAGCTGCATTACTGGCCGACGATTCAGGGACGCGGCGAATTCGTGCGTTTGGCGCTGGAATTTGCGGCTATTCCGTACAGCGACGTGGCGCGCCTGCCCGAGGACGAAGGCGGCGGCGAAGCAGCGCTCTACAAATCGCTCGACCGCGCGCATCCACGCACGATTCCGTTCGCGCCGCCGTATCTCAAGGCCGGCGATCTCGTCATCGCGCAGACCGCGAACATCCTGCTGTTTCTCGGCCGCCGTCACGGCCTCGCGCCCGAAGATGAAGGTGGTTTGCTGTGGACCCATCAGGTGCAGCTGACCATCGCGGACTTCCTCGCCGAGGTGCACGACACGCATCATCCGATCAGCGTCGGCGAGTACTACCAAGATCAAAAGGCGGAAGCGGCGAAGCGCACGGCTGCGTTTCGCAAGACCCGCATCCCGAAGTTCCTCGGCTATTTCGAGAAGGTGCTCGATCGTGCGGGCTCCGACTGGCTGAATGGCAAGCAGCCCTCGTACGCCGACTTGTCGTTGTTCCAGGTCGTCGAGGGTTTGCGCTACGCATTCCCACGCTGGATGCACAAGCACGAGTCGCAATATCCGAAGCTGCTCGCGCTGCGTGATCGGGTGGCAGCGTTGCCGCGAATCGCGGCGTACCTGAAGTCGCCGCGACGGCTCGCGTTCAACGAGGACGGCATCTTCCGGTACTACAAAGAGCTCGACCGCGCCGACTGAGCTTTGATCTGCGCTAACCAGTCGAGAATCGCGCGCACTGCCGGGTCTGCGTCTTCCTTGCCATTCTTCTCGCGATACGCATCCCGCGCATTCGCGTAGCGCGTGAAGTGATGATTGAGCTGCGGCAACTCCTTGAAGGTCGCGGAACCTGGCTGGCGGTCGTTCACGATGTTCGCGATGAGCCGTGCCGCATCTCGCGACTCGAACCAATCGTATTCGCCGTAGAGCACGAGCACCGGCGCGTGCACGCGGGCCCACGCACCAGCCCAGTTCTGTTGTTGCGCTTGCTGGTGAAACGCGAACGGTCGACCGTAGTGACCGGTGTCGCTCGTGCCGACGATGCGGCGCCAGACTTCGCCAAGCTTGGGATCGCTCGCCGCGATCTGCGCCGGCGTTTCGCCCTTCAACAAATACCGAGCGAAGTACGCTGCGCGCGCATTGACCTCGCCTGCGAGCGCCTGCGGATCGGTTTCGCCGAGCTCGAGCGCATTGCGCTCGAATCGCAGCATGCGCTCGAACCACGTCGTCGCACCGCCGCCCCACACGATCACGCCGGCTACGTCCTGGTCCGCCGCCACGAGCGGCGCGTAATTCGATCCCATGCTTCCGCCGTAGATCACGATACGACGCGGGTCGACGTCCGGGCGCGCCCGCAACTGGCGCAGAGCGGCGCGGTGATGCGCCAACTCGGTCTCGTAGTCGAGCTGCGCACACGGCGTGCCTTTGCTCTCGCCGACGCCGGATTTCTCGGTGCGCTGCCAGAGCATGC
>Ga0207675_100002771_pt1 | contig 17211 bp, 23 predicted proteins | sample KBSSwiS42_FD_184305 | JGI IMG/M metagenome (GOLD analysis project Ga0207675, IMG submission 184305) | Switchgrass rhizosphere microbial communities from Kellogg Biological Station, Michigan, USA - KBS Switchgrass S4-2 (SPAdes) (version 2) | ecosystem: Host-associated > Plants > Roots >... | reverse complement strand
ACCCGCCTCGACCTGCCCGAGGGCGCGCGCGACCGCACGATGCCGGCCGCCATCAGCGTGGGCACCAACCCCACCTTCGAGACCGACGACCGGCGCACCGTCGAGGCCTACGTGCTCGACCGCGACGACCTCGACCTCTACGACGAGCGGGTCATGGTCGAGTTCACCGCCCACATCCGCCCGACGCTGAAGTTCGACAGCATCGACGACCTGCTCGAGGCGATGGGTTCGGACGTCGCACGCTGTCGCGAGCTGCTGGCCCGCATCGTCCCCGCCTGATCCGGATGCAAGCATCCGTGTCATAGCGTGGGCCCGCCGGCGCCCGTTCCCCACCGAATGGATCACGAGTGTCGTAGCCCCACAAACCCCGATAGCCCGTCACCCACGGCGTTTCATCATCGATTACGACCGGCGTCCACGTGCTGTCAGTCCCGGGCCCGATCGCTGGACCGTCCCCGCGCCGGTAGTCGATGAACGGGAGGCCGATTCCCGTCCGGTCCGAGCGTTTCGATCTTGGCATGATCGCCGCGGCAAAGCGGCGCCACCGCTGCGTCAGCTTCTCCACCACCGGAGGAGCGACCGTCACGATGTAGTCCCCTGGGAGATATGCACCACTGTGTGACCCGGCTCCCGCGTTGACGACCGGATGCGTTCCGTCGATGAGGTGTATGTCCGGATCGTCGACGCGTCGGCGTAGATCATCTCCTACCTCATCGTGTGCAGAGAATGCCACCCAGGCCAGTTCAGGTTCCTCGGCCGCGTCGGATTCGGTCAGGAAAAGGGTGACCTGCTCCCAGTCACCCTCATGATCATTCACGCCGCCGAACGTCGAGCGCCAGTCGTTCATCGCGTAGAAGAACCAGTACTGCAAGACCAGATATCCCGCATCGCGCACGGCGCGTACGTAGTACGTGGGCGCCAGGTCACCCGCTTCCTGGAACCGGACGTGCGCGGCGGCCGCGAAACCGCCAGGCACCTTGCCACGCATGATCAACGACAGTCGCATGAGCGAGTCGATGACGCGGCCGAACATGCCGACCATCGCGAAAGGGCTGCCACCCTGGAATCGTGGCCGGTCCGGACGCCGGCGCCACCGGCGGTAAGCCGCCCGATTGAGCGGTTTCTCGACAAAGTGAAGCTCAAGATCAGACGTGCTGCGTTCGGCTGCGTAGCTGATCAAGGTCGAGAGATCAAGTTGCGTGGCGGATGTCACCAACTCGGGCACCTTCTTGCCCGGCACCCGTCGGAACAATGCCGATGACGCGAGGTAATCCTCGACGGCCATGGGAAAGAACAGCTCGCCCTGGGTGAAGCGCAGCACCGGTTCGAATCGGCGGGCGAGACTGAGCACATCGGACACGGGGGATTGCAGACTCAGACCGGGGAGTCCATGGCGCTCACTGTGCTATGCGACCACCGTTGCCCACCAGGTTGGTTCCGGGCGAAAGTGTGTCGCGGGCACGCCCGTCGCGTCGGTCTCGAAGGCGTAAACGAGACCAGCAGCTGGTTGTGCACGGCGCTGCTCATCAGTCCAGTGCTCGGTCGCGGTCGTGACGTAAAGGCGATGCAGTCCAAGGCCAGCGAAGGCGCAGCAGGTGGTCTGCTCGGCGGGGACGAACAGCTCCTCACGTAGTTCGCCTGAGGGTGAGTAGCGCTGGACTCGTCCACCTCCATAGATCGCTACCCAAAGATCACCGTGCGCATCAACTGTCAATCCGTCCGGTGATCCAATCTCCTTGGACACCTCGACTAATACCTGCCCGTTGGAGATGGTGCCCTCGTCCGGATCGAAGGTGAAAGCGTGGATGACACCAGGTCCGGTATCCACCAGATACATCGTTCGATCATCTGGACTCCAACCCAGTCCGTTCGAGATCGTCAATTCGTCGAGCATCAGCTCGATTTGGCCATGGCGATCGAGCCGGTAAAGGGCCCCTCCGGCGGGTCGTTGATCGTAGGCGAGAGTGCCCGCCCAGAAGCGGCCCTGGGGATCGCAGGCGGCATCGTTCATCCGGGTCCAGTCTGGCGCGACGTCGGCGATAGCCCGTACGGTGCCATCTGGACGGAGGTAGCTGAACCCCTGATCTGCTGCTAGCAGCCAGCCCTCATCGTCGTGAATGGGGGCAACCGCTCCCACCGTCCCCGGCACACGATGAACCTGAATGGCAACCAGCGCGCCATCATCAGTGATCGTGTCGCGATAAACATGCCCAGCAAGGATGTCGACCCGGAGCAACTCGGCACGGCGATCATCCCATCGAGCCCCTTCGCCGAGCTCGCACTGCTCTGTGGTGCGGGCCATTGCTTCACCAGTCATCTGAGGTACTCCTCTTGGCGATCGCGTCTGCGCTAACCCATCGTGTTGCCATCGGTCTGCTCGCCGATACATCCGAACTGGGTGATTTGCGTCTTTCCATTGAAGTGCCCCCACGGGACGTGCTTAGGTCCGTTCATGGCTCGCGTCATTGCCGTACCTGGGCTCGCGGTACGCGCGTACGTGGCACCGCCCGTACAGCATCTTCGCAACCACGGCTACGACGCTACGCTGCTCCAGCCGCCGGCCTGGCGCGGTGTTGATCAAGATCTGGCCCTTTACGGCCGCCGTCTGGCGGCCTTGCGGCCACCGGCCTGTCGGTCGCGAGGTAAAGGAGAGCCAGCCCAGGATCTCAGTCTTCCCAGGGAGGCGTGCGATCCATCTTGCGGTAGTACTTCGCCAAGTGACTCTTCACCCGATCCACATCCGTTGCGGGAATGTCGATGCCACCGCGAGCGCCCTGCATGATGCCGCCCGCTGCCATCACTCCGCGCGGTATCGCCAGGACTTTGCCGTTGACGACATCGCAGATCAGCAGCTTGTACGCCGTGAAATTGTCCTTCTTGTCCGCGTCGTACCAGACATGGGTGTCGCGGTACTTCTGATTCGGCTCATCTTCCGCATCAGCCCACTTGCGGACACGCTTATCGGCCGCGTCGCCGTCCCAGTCGCGATCGGCATCGGCGAGGTCAAAGTCTCGAAAGCTGGTCGTTGCCATCAGGCCCCCTTTCTGGGTCGGGTCCGTATGCAGAGCTACGCGCGCACGGCCAAGCGCTTCGCGAGCAATTTCTTCCCCTCTTCAGCACCTTTGCGACTTTCGTGCTGCGCGCGGCGGAAGAAGTCGGCGAGTTCGGCGTCTCCGGCCAGCCCGGCGTCCTCGATGTAGGTCTCCAACCGCAACACATTGCTCAGGCAGGCTTCGGTGAACCAGATGATGTCGTAGTCCTTGTCCTTGGTCCCGGTGACGTTGCCGAATTCAGGGTTGATAGTCACGGTTATCGCTTCCTAGGTCTGCTGGAACTGAGCACGAGATGCCTTTCAAGTCACCTACCCGAGATTGACCGGCCAAAACTTCGGTCTCAGGTATCCAGCACTCAATCAAGATCAACAGGCTGCGCCTCGGCGATCTTGGCGATGGTCAGCAGCTTGCGATGTGACCAGGACGATAGTGCGAACCGCAGCAATGGCCTCGGCAACACTTTTCGTGCTTGCTGAGTTGTTGCACTGAGATGGACAAATGCGCCGTTCGCGCCCTGATCCACTGATAAACAGCAGCCGATCTCGCCGAGCACGGGTATGTGGTCACTCCAGTGCACCGAGCGTCCGCGCTCCAATGGGGGCGGGCGATGCCAATGGTGAATGGTGTCGAAGTTGCGGCCGTCGGACACGTTGTGTCCAAGGTGGGCGATTCTCAACACGGCGGTGGGCGAGCATCGGATGAATCGGTGTTGCGTCACGAATCTGCATTCCTTGATAGGGCGTACAGCCTCGGAATATGCATACCCGGTCTATGGACGCGAAAACACTCTCTCGTACGCGAGGAAAGGCTAGGGAATGAAGCGTGGTCTGATGTCTTGGTGAGTCTTCGCTGCTCGGCGCTGGAGCGCGGATGAATCTGCCGGGACGGGATGGACAGCCATTCACCTATCCGGCTGCTGTGTTCGGTGACAATGCCGTACGGGTGATCTTCGGACGCGGCAGCCTCGCGCAGGTTCCATCGGAAGCGCGCACCCTCGGCAGCCGGGTCATGATCATTTCTGGTCGGCACGAAGCTGATGCGGCGGCGGCGGTGAGTGCGGGTCTCGGCGATGATCTTGTTGCGCGGATCCCGGACGTCGTCCAGCATGTTCCGGTTGACGTCGCTGTACGGGCTGTCGACGCGGCACGCGTTGCTGAGGTCGGCCTAGTCATCTCGATCGGTGGTGGCTCCGCAACTGGACTTGCCAAGGTCGTTGCCCGGGACACCGGACTGCCCATTCTTGCCGTGCCCACCACGTACGCCGGCAGCGAGATGACCCCGATCTGGGGGCAGACCGATCATGGCGAGAAGACGACCGGCCGAGATCCCCGAGTGCTGCCACGCCTCGTCGTCTACGACCCTGTCCTGACGATCTCGATGCCGGCCGATCTCACGGCCGCGAGCGGCATGAATGCGCTGGCCCATGCACTGGAATCGCTGTACGCACCAGACGCCACCACACGGTCGTCGGAGGTAGCGGAGGAAGCCATCCGAGCACTGGCGGATGGCCTGCCAAAAGTTGTCGCCCGGCCGGATGATCTTGACGCCCGGACCGCAGCGCTACGCGGTGCCTGGCTTGCCGGGTGGGCATTGGGCAGCACCACGATGGGCCTCCAGCACAAGCTCGCGCACGTACTCGCCGGCAAATATCAGCTCCCGCACGCCGGCGTACACAGTGCCCTTTTGCCCCAGGTGGCCGCATTCAATGCGGCGGCTGTCCCTGTCCCGTTCGCACGGGCAGCCCGTGCCATGGGTTTGGGCGGACCCGACGAGGTTGGTGCGGCAATGTTCGAGCTGGCCACTCAGCTACATGCACCGACCTCGTTGGGCGAGCTGGGGTTGGACGATGACGCCATCCCAGGTGTTGCCAAGATCATCGGTGCATCCCCGGTCCCCAATCCACGGGATTACACCGAGGAGCAGGTCGTTGTCCTACTGGAGCAGGCATATCTGGGTACGAAACCGCAACGCTTGATGGCTCCCTTCGACAAGCTCAGGGCGCAAAAGCGAGAGAGGAACTGATCATCATGACGCAGGTCAGCCCACACGGCCTCCATCACGTCACCGCCATAGCGACCGATCCCCAAGCCAACGTGGACTTCTACACCCGGGCGCTCGGGCTGCGACTTGTCAAGCAAACAGTCAACTTCGACGCGCCGGACACCTATCACCTGTACTACGGCGACGAGAAGGGCAGCCCGTCGAGCTTGCTGACCTTCTTTCCATGGCCGGGTGTGCCACAGGGTCGCCAAGGTGCCGGCATGACGACCGCAACGGCATTCAGCGTGCCGGGAGCGGCGATCGGCTGGTGGCAGACGAGATTCAGGCAGCTGGGCATCGATGCCGACGAACCCCGCGCCCGGGACGAGGAAGAGGTGCTCACCTTCCGTGACCCCGACGGCATGGTGATCGATCTCGTTGCCTCGGACGGTGATCATCGTTCCGGCTGGGACGGGGTGGCCGATATCCCGGCCGAGCATGCCGTACGCGGCCTCCATGCGATCACCTTGTCGGAACGGCGGCTCGATCCGTCAGCCACGATGTTGACCGAGCTCCTCGGCATGAGCCTGACAGGTGAAGAGGGGGAACGATCGCGGTTTGGCATGGCCGGAGGAAGCTCAGGTGCGCTCGTTGACGTCTTTGCCGGTGTTCGTGATCGCGGATGGCAGGCCGGTGGCACCGTTCATCACGTCGCGTTCCGTGCGCCGGATCTGGCCACCCAGTCACTGTGGCAGCAGGAGTTGCGAGCCCGAGGCGTCTCGGTGACCGACATCATCGACCGGCAATACTTCAAGTCGATCTACTTCCGGGAGCCCGGTGGGGTGTTGTTCGAGATTGCCACCGACGCACCAGGCTTCGCAGTCGACGAGCCATTGCTCGAGCTTGGTCGGAGCTTGAAGTTGCCGCCCTGGCTCGAGCCCGACCGGGCACAGATCGCCGCTGCACTGCCACCGCTCCAGCTCGAGGAGGACATTCCGTGAGCGCCGAGCAGATCGGGCTTGATCGGCCGCACGTCTTTCAACCCGCCGACGATGCCGCGGCCGGCCCGCCGTTGCTTCTGCTACACGGCACCGGCGGCGATGAGCACGACCTACTGCCGCTGCGTGATCATCTCTCCCCTGGTGCGGCCGTGCTTTCGGTACGCGGAACTGTTCTGGAGAACGGCATGCCGCGGTTCTTCCGCCGGCTCCGCGAGGGTGTTTTTGATGAAGATGATCTACGCCGGCAGGCCGATGACCTCGCCGAATTCGTGGGAACGGCCTGTCAGGCGTACGGGATCAACGACCGCTCGCTGGTCGCCGTCGGATTCTCCAATGGTGCCAACATTGCTTCGGCGATGCTGCTGCGGCGGCCTGGAGTCCTCGCCGGTGCGGTACTGCTCGCAGCGATGGTGCCCTTTGCCGAACCTCCGGCCGCGGATTTGAGCGGCGCCATGGCAATCATTTCCAATGGCGCTCGAGACCCGATGATCACGGCGCAGATGACCAAACTGCTGGCGCGTCAGCTGGCCGAGCGCGGTGCCGAGGTGATCGAACTGCCGCACTCCGGCGGTCATCAGATTGATCCAGCCGTTCTCCCGCAGATCCGTACCTTGATCGCTGGGCTGCCAGTGATGAACAGAGAGCCCTGAAACCGCATCACGATCAGGCCGAAAGTCCAGATTTGTGCCCGTGCGGCCTGATTGTGATGCGTTCTCAGGGCGCAGGACTCATCCAGCGTGGACATGAGGGCGGCGATCGCGATCAGGCTCAGCACGCCGGATGACCTCGCGGGTCACTGGCGCCACTTCGCCCACACCGAAGAACAGGAAGCGGAGCAGGTTCGCCGCCGGATTGCCTTCGGTCCATTCGAAGTAGATGTGTGGCAATCGGTCGGTGTTGTCACGTACGGCCAGCAGTAGCGCAGCAAGTGCGTTCGGAACGCTCGAGCTGCTGAAAGTGATCACTCGGTACCGGCCGTGCTGGACTTCGCCGTGCACGTCGAGCTTGCCGGCGAACTCAGACGGATCCGTGACGGTGACCTCGACGAAGATCACGTCGTTAGGGTCAGTGAGGTCGTTGTCGCGGCTAACCTGGCGCAGCTTGTCGCTGTAGTCGGACCGCTCTCGCCGGTCGGGTTCTTTGGCAACGAACCTGATCGTGCGGCGGGCAGTGTCGCGGATGAAGAGCTGCGCGGTTGGGTCGAATGTCACGCTGGTGGCGCGCAGTTCGAAGGAGCGAGCGAACCTGGAGGCCAAGGACACCGCGATGATCGCAGCAATGAAGATTGCGGCAATCCTGACGCCTTCAGGGCGTTCGATGATATTGGCGATCGTTGTGTAGACAAAGATCAGCGCTACCACGCCGAACCCGACGGCGAGCTTGTGCTGCCTGGCGTGCCGGGCAGCCAGAGTGACGGCGATCGCGGCCGAGGTGATCACGACGAGAACGCCCGTGGCGTACGCGCCGCCCTGGGCGTCGACGTTGGCGCGGAAGATGATCGTGATAAGAAATGCGCCGAGGGTGAGGATCAGCACCAGCGGCCGAACGGCACGCGCCCATTGCGGGGCCATCCCGTACCTGGGCAGGAAGCGGGGGATCAGGTTCAGCAGACCAGCCATCGCAGACGCCCCCGCGAACCACAGGATCGCAATCGTCGAGGCGTCGTAGATGCTGCCGAATGTGGTTCCAAGGTACTCATGGGCAAGGTAGGCCAAGGCCCTGCCGTTGGCCGACCCACCCGGCTGGAACTCGGCCGGCGGGATCAGCAAGGTCGTGATAAGACTGCTGGTGATCAAGAAAACGCTCATGATTGCGGCGGCCGTGGTCAATAGACGTCTGGCGCCGCGAATGCGACCGATCGGATGCTCCGGCGTGTCGTCGGGCCCGCTGTCGATGTGGGGCATGACGGCGACACCTGTCTCGAAGCCGGAGAGGCCGAGTGCAAGCTTGGGAAAGACCAGTAACGCGATGCCGACGATCACCAGCGGGTTGCCGTGCTGCTGGGTCAGCGCTGTGGTCCAGTTCGACCACAGCGACGGGTTTGCTATCACTTCTGCCATACCGGTGGCTATGACCACGACATTCAAAACAAGGTAAATCGCCACCAGGATGACGGCCACGCTGATGGCCTCTTTGAATCCGCGCAGGAAAACGCCACCGAGCAGCGCCAGCAAGATCAAGGTGATGATGATCTGATGACCGCTGAGCAATGGTTCCAGGTGAGGGTTCTCCACCATATGAGCCGTAGCATCGGCGGCGGACAGCGTCATGGTGATCATGAAGTCGGTAGCGGCGAAGCCGAGCAGCACTAGGACAAAGATCTTGCCCTGCCAGAACGACATCAGCCGTTCCAGCATGGCAAATGAGCCTTCACCGTTCGGGCTCTCTGACGCGACTCGTCGGTAGACCGGCAGCGCACCGATCAGGGTCAGCGCCACCAGCACCAGCGTTGCGATGGGCGAGATCGCACCGGCGGCTAACGCGGCTATACCTGGCTGATAGCCGAGGGTGGAGAAGTAGTCGACGCCCGTGAGGCACATGACTTGCCACCATTTGTGCGTCTTATGCGTTTGGCTCGGGCTCGAATGCGGGCCGCCGCGGGGTTTGCTCTCATCGCCCACGTCGCTCATCAACCACAATCGCAGGCCGTTGGGTGCCGTCTTCGCCTCTTCACTCCTGGTCACCGGCGTACCTCGATCCGTACGGCGCTCAGCCCGGGTCGCGCAGGAGATTCACGACCCGGACCAAGTCAACCGCGAAATCGGGGATTTCGCGCATCGGGTGAGAGAGCGATCGCTCTGCAGCTCCGCTCATGTCGAGAAGTCCGCAATGGTCGGATTTTGAGCATGATCTGGCGCTTTAGTGGTCGAGAAGTCCGCGCTGGTCGGATTCTTGAGTGGGACCGAGACTGCGATCTGCAGGAGCGGCCTGGGATCATGATCATTCGGCGACGTAGGCTCGTTGCGAGGGGTGTGAGGAACATGATGGCGTCTGAATGGCTGGCACGGCACCGCTCGGTTGTCTGGGCGGCGGCGGTGTTTCTCGGTCCTCTTGTTGCGGGTCTGCTGACTCTGGGCCGCGCTCAATTGCATGAGAATCAGGTGACCTTGATCCTTGTCCTCGCCGTTGCGTGTGTTTCTGCTGCGGGCATGCGTCCGGCCGGCTCGGTCGCAGCACTGACGACCGCAATTGCGTACGACTACTTCTGGACCGAGCCGTACTACAGCTTCGCGATCTTGGACGCTCAAGACATCCTGACGGTCCTGTTGCTGGTCATCGTCGGAGCAGCCATTGAGCAACTCAGCTGGTGGGGTGGCCGTCAGAAAGCCGTGGCCGATCAGCGACTCGACTACTTCACCGCCCTGCGAAGCGCTGCTGCTCCGATTCCGACTGAGGCGCCGGCACCAACGCTCGCCGTCATGTCGAACACAGTCCGGACCGCGCTCGATGCCGACAGCTGTCAGCTCGTGATCGATGAGCCCCTGCCTGCGACGGTGCTTCACGGTGACGGCAGCATCACTCGAGGCGGACGGGTCATTGATGTGGCGACACTTGGGCTGCCGACCGATGACATCATCGCTATCCCTATTCCCTGCAGTTCCCGCTCGGCCTACTTTGCCGTCATCGCGGCATCTCATATCGCTCGCCCACCGACGGAACAGCGGCAGGTCGCCGCCCTCCTTGCCCACCTCGCGGCGGAGGCGGTCGAGCTACAGATCGCAGCCTCAAACCTCAGCCAGCCGGCAACTGGTACGGACGAGGACCGGTCAGCACTGAGCTAGGCGATCCGTTGCCCTCTTCGCCGGTTGCACAGGCGCCGCTTCGCGGCCGCACCTTGTCAGCTCTCGTCGAGAAAGTTCAGGGTGGCCGCAGTGAAGAGTGGCGAAGCGAAGAGGTTGTAGTGGGTCAAGCCCGGCAAGATGGCGAGCGCATGACCACCCTTAGGCCGACCCTCGCCCATCCAGCCCCCATCCCGTAGTCCGCCATCGAGCAGCTTGAAGATCTCCACGTAGTGGCTGGGGGGCGCCATGTCAGCGTCAGCGGCGACAATCATCGTCGGCATCTGAAGGCTACGAACCTCGTCAGAGAAATCGAAGTCCTGGGCCATCGCTGCGCCCATCTTGTCCAGCAGCCGAGGAAAGTCCTCCGGTCGTGGCGCGATCCGCTGGTAGAGCTCGTACATCGGTGTGTCCTTCATGAACTCCGCAGCGGCGGCGTTCACTTGAGCTTGCTGAGCGAGCATCTCGGGCGGAATGGCATCGCGCCGGATGTGGGCCGAAGCGAAGACAAGTCGACGGACCTTCGCCGGATACTTCACTGCTGTGTGGAACGCAACCCCACCACCGAGTGAGTAGCCGACAACGTCGGGCTTGTCGAGGCCCAAATGGTCGATGAGTGCGCCGATGTCATCAGCCATCAGGCGGATGTCGATCGGTCGATCAATGTCAGCGGTTCGGCCATGACCCTGCAGGTCAACGGTGATCACTTGGTGGCGCTCGGTGAGTGCCGGAAGGATCGGACCGAACATCTCGCCGGCGCCGAGCCCGCCATGCAGCAGGATCAGCGGCCGCCCGGTACCGACCGTCTCGTAGTAGAGATTGATGCCGTTGACGTCGGCGTACTGGCCGGTGCCCTTGGTGTCGGTTGTCCAATCGGTCGTGGTCACAATGGCTCCTTCGACGTTCGTTTCGGGTGGTCGCCTGATCAGACTCGGTGCCGTGTCCGAACTCATCGGGTCGTGACCGGCGAGGCGAAGAAGTATTCGTCAAACCGCTGGTTCGGTCAGCGCGCCTCAGGCTCCCGGCCCGACACCGAGTGCAGCGAAGAACACCAGAACGATGGTGCTGATGGCGAAGACTCCGTGTAACACCACAGGCGGGCGCGGAATGTGCTGCTCGGCAAGATCGACTTCGGCCTTGGTGCCGGCCATTGCGGCGCGGCCGTCCTTGGTCCAGATTCGGACGAGCAGTGAGCCCAGCAGCGCAATCAGGAGGAGATCGACGAACGCGATCCAGGCGAGCAGATGATTGTCGGTCACGAGGTAAACGATCCAGAGGATGAGTCCGGCAGCAGCCAGTCCGAAATGCGTGAACACCCGGGCTGGAAGGAAGTGGGTTCCTGCACCCTCAACCTTGCGCACGCCTCCGCGAGTTGCCCAGCGGATCAACATGAACAACCCGACCCCGGCAGCGAGGATCCAGGTAATCAAAGCGGCAATCGACATTGAGCGGCCTTCTTTCGGCGACGCTGAGTTCTATCGGATACTGAACTAGACGTTAGACCCGGGGTCGTCTACCGTCAAGACATCTATCCGTTAGAGAAGGCGCGACGTGCGGAGCTTCGATCGAAACGTTACCGGGATCGGCGTGCTGGCCGACTCCGTACGGCGACGTTTGTACCGATTCGTCTGTTCTCAAGATCAGCCCGTAAGCCGCGACCAGGCGGCGCAGGCGGTCGGCATCGCTCGCCACAAGGCGAAATTTCATCTCGACCGGCTGGAGGCGGAGGGACTTCTTGAGGCTGATTACCTACGCCTCACCGGACGTTCAGGGCCTGGAGCCGGACGTCCTGCCAAGCGGTACCGCCGGGGCACGAAAGAGTTCGCCGTTACTCTTCCGGCGCGCGACTACGAACTCGCGGCGCGCATCATGGCCGACGCCATCGCCGAGTCGGCGCGTACGCAAACCCCGATTCTTGATGTGGTCAACGACACTGCAGCCGTATACGGGTCGGCAATTGCCGCCACCGCACGTGATCACGGGTCGTCTGCAGATGCGGCTCTGGAGATCGTGGTCCGAGTGCTCACCGAACATGCATACGAGCCCCGCCGCACGGGCAGCACGGTCGTCCTGGCTAATTGTCCGTTTCAGGCTCTGGCTGCTGACCACACCGATCTCATCTGCATGCTGAACCATTCGCTTCTCGCCGGGTTCGCCGACTCGATCGCTGCTGATCTGCTCGAAGCCCGCCTCGAACGCGGCGAGAGCCGATGCTGCGTCATCGTTGCCAGCCGAACCGATGACCAGACCGGCCGAGCGATTCAGGTCCGCGCCCAACCTGGCGTCACCTGAAGGAGGCAGCTACTCGTCCTCGCCCGCCGTCCGCCGAGCGGCGTCGAGCCGCTCGCGAGCGTCGGCCAGGGCGTTCACGGCGTGCCGCTGTCGCGACTGCGCCTCGGCCAGATGGCGCTGGGCGGTAACTCTGTCCCGGCGCGCTTCTATCCGTTTGGTGTCAAGGGTGCTCATCACGTCGTCCGCGGCCTCAACCGCCGCCTCGGCATCGGCGAGCTCGAACTCGGACTGCCAGTGTGCGGCCTCGGCTACGGCAAGTTCCTCCTCTGCCTTGAGCAGATCAAGACGTGTCTGCCGTTCAGCCTCAGTCGCCGGTGCGGCCTCGTTGTCGGGCTGCGGTATAGCTGACGTCTCCGGCGCTGCCCGTGCCGCGTCAGGTCCCTCGACAACCTCGACGGTCCATTGAGTCGTTGAATTTCGTCGCCGCCGGGCTGCCAATTCGTCCGCAACGGGAGTGGAGTACGTCTCGACCGGATCCTCCGCCGGTAGCTCCGGAGGCTGCTGCGCCTCACTCGTGTGGATCTTTCGGACTGCGGCACGCGGGCGCGGCCCGAAGCCGGCGTGTGAGAGCGGCCGGACGAGGCGGCCATTGCGAATGGTCAACGCACCGGCAAGATCGACAAGTGCCGCCTGCAGTGTCGCTTCGACCTCTAGCAGCACGGCAGGGGTCAGTCGGAGGTCAGCCTCGGCGGCATGGGCCTGGGCCTGATCGAGCAGCTCACCGATCAGGTGGCGACGTTGCTCGGCAAGGCTACGCAACTCAGCATGGGACAACCCGGTCTGGGCGTCCCGCAGCCGCCGGCCCAATGCCGACAACCGCTGCATCGCTGCTGAATCGCGCGCCAGAAGGTTGACCAGCCAGGCACTCCGGGTAGGGCGGCGAAGCTGCTGCAGGCGCTCGCCGACGTCTGAGCGGCCGGCCGCCCTGGCCTGTCGCACCAACTCGTTCCGAGCGGCGACGAAGTCATTCGGCGGCAGCACGTAAAGCTCACGGACGATCTCGTCCAGTTCGCGGCCAATCATCTGCACAGTCATCCCCGACTAGATTTAACGTGGCGCTCGTCAGGCGACGCAAATCGGGGTCGGTCCTAGGAGGCTGCAAACCCCAACGTCTCATCGTCCCTACAGCAGCCGCCCAATGCTATGCAGTCGACGATGAACGCGTGACGCAGCAGATCTGGAAGCTCGCACGTCTCGCTCGTACATTCCACCGAGCGGTCCCGGTGCACAATCAGGGTGCCGTGGCAGTGATCGAGATAGGTGTGGCCGATATAGCTAGCGTCGAGCCCAGAGGCATCCAAATCTGAGGAGTCCAAGCCGCATTCGGGACAACTGCTCATGCCGCTGTTGGTACCACCCCGCGACTCCATAATCCTTGATTGACTCGGGCGTGTCGGGAAGCTTTCTTGGGATTGGTGCCAGCTTTCGACGCTAGCCGCGCTTCTTGGGCGCACCGCGTACGGGTTCCGCAGGTTTCTCCGTCGGCTTCTTCTGCCTCTTCTTGGCGGCAGCCGTGGTGGCGGCCGCACTCGGAGCTGGCCGCCGACGTCCACCGTTCCCCGTCGAGCGGCGTTGCTTGGCCGCCTCGATGCTGGCGCGCAAGGCGTTCAACAGGTCAAGCGGCGGGGCTCCCGGCTCAGCTTCGGAGGCCACCGTCCGTCCGCTCGCCTTGGCATCGATCAGGGCGGTCAGCGTCTCCCGATGCACATCGCGGTACCGGTCCGGATCCAACTGTTGATCGGAGAGGGAGTCGATCAATGCCTCGGCCATGGCGAGCTCCTCCGACGGCGTAGACCATTCGGCCTCGCCCGCTTGGAAGCCGAACCGGGGCTCCCGCACCTCATCGGGCCAGAGCATGGTCGCGAGAACCAGCACCTCATCGTGCACCCGCAAGACCGCAACGATCTCGCGTTCGCGGAGCGTCACCTTGGCGACCGCGACCCGGCCCTGCTTGCGCAATGCGTCGCGCAGCAGCCGGTACGCCCTGGCGCCCTGTGGCTCGGGCTCCACGTAGTAACTGCGATCGAGATAGATGGGATCGACTGCGGCTAACGGCAGGAACGAGATGACCTCGATCGAGCGCGACGTCTTGGCCGGCAACATAGCAAGATCAACATCGCTCAGCACCACGAGCTCACCTGTTGCCGACTCGTAGCCCCGACCGATCTCCTCGTACGGCACCTCGGCACCGTCGATCGAGCAGACTCGTTTGTACTGCACTCGGCCACCATCACTGATGTGGATCTGGTGAGATGGCACGTTCTTGCTCTCGGTCGCCACGTACAGCCGCACCGGAATCGTCACCAAGCCGAAGGAGATGGTGCCTCTCCATACCATCCGCATCGCCGCATCCTTCCGATCGGGTGAACCAATGGACCGTCCGCCAGTTTCCTTCCATTGTTGCCGCGGCCAGGGACCGCATGCCAGCCCGGGTGGCATGGAGCACGCATGTTTTCGTCAAGCGAGTCGGTGGGGGGTCGAGCTATCGCGTTCCTGCGGCGCTCAGTGCCTCACCGATCTAGGCTGACGTCCAAAAGGTGGGTCGAGAGGAGCGGGCATGGATGTCGAACTCGCCGAGGAGCGCATCCTCGTGCTTGCCGACCGCTTCAACCTCGACCATGCCGAAGGCCGCGCCTGGGCGAAGCGCACCGACGCCTTCGGGACGGTGGCAAAGCTGGGTGGGCTGCTGAACCGTGCTGGGTCAGACGACTACGAATGCGTTTATCGCGAGCGCCGCCTGCAGCCGTTCTGGCGCTTGCACAGTCGCACTGTGGCGGCTTACGAGCGCACCCGCAGCTACGGGGTGCCGGTTGCCCCGGAGGTCCGCACCGTGACGGTCGCCGGTGAGACGAAGGCGGTCCAAGAGCGGGAGTTCCAGCTCACCGGACTGGAGTTCTGCCGTGAGGAGACCGACCAGGAGACCCTGTTCGACGGTCTGACGCGAGCCCAGAATCCGGCGCTGGCGACGTATTTGGCCTTTCAGGCGAGTCCCGCGAACACGGAGATGCTGACTAGGGCAACGCAAGCCGGAACTGTGGTGGTGCCACCCAAGGTCAAAGCCTCAGCCCTGGTACGCGAAGTTGTCTCCTCCGCGATCGGCAGGATCGAGGCAGACCGCATTCTGGAGGAACGGGTGACCGTCGATGTGGTCGATCTCCTCTACCGGCCGGTCTATGCCTTCCGCTACCGCCACGCGGGCAAGGAGGCGGTGATCGAGTTCGATGGCCTCACCGGAGAAGCCCGAGCCGGCGGCGACACATTCGAGCAGTACCTGGGGAAAGTGTTGGAGCCGAAGTTTCTTCTCGACGCGGGTGTCGAGGCCGTAAACCTATTCGTCCCCGGAACCCAGCTAGCCCGGATCGTTGTGCAGCACGGTGTCAAGCATGTGATCGAGCACCGCAAGCATGAGGCGTAGACCGACTCGTCACCGGAGCCGATCGGGTTGCAACTGTGCTGCCTCGTACCTTGCGGCGGTAGCGCTACGCCGTAGCAGAGCTTCAGCGTCGTGTGAGGTTCGACCTGGGTGGTCATTCCATCGGGTGAGGTCTTGAACATGCCGAGTCCGAACCAGCGGGGCAGGGGTCCGGTGGACCAGTTCTGACGGTGTCCTGAACAACGTGTGCCAGGTCAGGTCGATGGCACGTTGGACGACCTGCTTCCGAAGCTGGGACAGACCACCGCCAGCTTGGACGATGGCGCCCACCAGGCAGGCCTCAACGACGGGATGACCCGCCATGCGTTTGGCGTCGAATGCGTTCACTGTCCTGATCTGCCCGGTGTCGTCGATGTAGGCGAACCATCGGTGCTGCAACCAGCCGGTGCGTACCAGGTCGGCGGCGTCGTCGAGCATGCAGGCAATCTGATCAAGCTCGGCGAGCCGTGCACTCGATTCGTCGCGCAGCCGAAGCCGGCGTGCCTGTTGGCGCCTGGCCCGCCTGCGCGGGCGAGGTTCGCTGAGATCGGTGTCAGGGCCATGGGCGGTCGGGATCGTAGCGGTTGTCATGGGCTGATTCCTCCGTAGCCGTTACCACATGACATTAGTTCGACTCCTGAACTGATGGCTACGGTGTTTGCACGGTGATTGAGCGGTGGAATTGGCCCATGAGTCCGGTATCACCACCCGAGCGCGAGATCGCGCTGTACGAGGCACTGATCGCTACACATCCCGAGATCGATCAAAAGGGCAAGTCAAGCCCGTACACCTCGATCAACGGCAACATGTTCACGATCCTTTCTGCGAACGGCGTGCTCGGCATGCGTCTCGGAGTCGCCGACCGGGAGGCCTTTATGGAAACCTTCGGCACGGGCTTGTATGAAGCGCACGGCACCGTCATGAAGGAGTACGTCGCGGTGCCCGCGGAGCTCCTGGCCGAGACCGAAAAGCTGGCTCCCTATTTGGCCAAGAGCTACGACTACGCGAAAGGCCTCAAGCCCAAACCGACAACACGTAAGCCCCGAGCCAGCTCGTAGTCGCATGCGGTGCTAGGTACGTTCCTAGTTACAGTCGGGCTGGCCAATGAGTTGCGTCTCCATGGGAGGTCAGTCCCGGCGACAACTGAGGAAGGGAGCCGTCTTGCCCACGCGTACACCACTCGCCGATTTCGACAGCCGGTACAGCGATCCTGGCGCGTCAGCCACGGACTGGGAGCCTGCCCGCGAGATCCTCGCGACGACCGAGCTGTCATGGCTGACCACGGTCCGACCCGACGGACGTCCGCATACGACGCCGTTGATCACGGTTTGGCACGACGGCGCCGTGCACTTCTGTACCGGACCGGAGGAACGCAAGCACAAGAACCTCGATGCCAACCCGTACGTCGTGCTGGCGGCCGGCCCCAACGCGTACGCCGACGGCCTGGATGTAGTGCTGGAGGGTGAGGCAGTACCGGTCCGGGACCGCGGGAAGCTAGCAGATCTGGCTGAGGCATGGGTAGCCAAATACGGTGAGGAATGGCGATTCGACGTCGCCGCTGACGGGTTTCGGCACGGCAGCGGCGAGGGTGTCGCGGACGTCTTTCGGATTGAGCCGAGAACGGCGTTCGCGTTCGGCAAGGACCCGTACAGCCAGACGGCATTCCGGTTCGGCTGAGCGCATTGACACTCGAT